>JGI12316J14372_10000899_pt1 | contig 45055 bp, 42 predicted proteins | sample MarCyaLeptolynsp_FD_14372 | JGI IMG/M metagenome (IMG submission 14372)
ACGACGCCGCCGCCCTTCAAAGTGCTGATAATCTTGCGCGCGGTGTCAGGGCTTTTGGAGAGCAGGCCGCCGCGGTAGAGGTCCCGGCGCAGCGAGCGCAAGGCCTTGTCTGCCTTCGGGTTGCGCAATGCCTGATAAACACCGGTGATTTCCACGTCGCGGCTCACGACCGGTTGGACGCATAGTTCCCAGTTTCCGCTGTGAAACGAGACGAGCAGGCACGGCTGCTCGCCAGCAAGAACCTTTTTTGTGATTTCGTCCGGATCGGCCTCGAAGCGGTAGTCCTGTTTGAGGAGGCGGTCGATGTGAAATGTCTCCGCTGCGACGCGGCCGAGGTTTTCCCACATGCCTTTGACGATGGCTTCGCGTTCCTTTTCGCTCATGGACGGAAAGGCGCGTTCCAGATGTGTCAGAGCACGCTTGTGACGGGGATTGAACGGCGCGAACAGTCGCCAGCCTGCGCCCATCAGGTAGGAGGCGATATCCACGGGGATGAGCCGAAACAGATAAATTGCGAGTCTCAGAACGATCCCTTCGAAGCGATTCTGGTATTTCAGGCGCTTCGGGTGTTCTCTTTGTCTTTTCTTTCGCGACATTTCAGCGTGGATACTCTCGATATTATCTGCTCACTCTGCCGACGTGGCAGCTTTGGGCCATCTCAGCCGGATTGAGCACTTGCGGTACCTGCGCAGACCTGATTGGAATGCGAAACGTCAGTCATGCTCCGCACGTGACGCGTCCTTATCCAAGCTCAACGCGAGATGCAAGCACCTTTACCTGTTCGCCCTTCATGCCGACCGTCACAATAGAACCTGGACTTTAAATGCTGGAAGTCATCACTCTGGCCTTGCCCTTCTTCGGATTGATCGTTCTTGGCTACGGCGCCGGGAAGTTCAAAAATCTGCCCGAGTCCGGCCTGGCCTGGATGAACTTTTTCGTCATCTATTTGGCGCTGCCGGCCCTGTTTTTCAGGCTCCTGTCAGAAACACCGTTCGAACAACTGGCGAATGTGTCTTTCATCGCCGCCACGACCTTCACCACATATATTGTCTTTGCCATTTCGTTTTGCATCGGCGTAGTCGCGACCCGCGGCAGCATTGCCGAATCCACGATCCTTGGAATTGCCGGAGCCTATTCGAATGTGGGCTACATGGGTCCCGGATTGACACTTGCGGTCCTGGGCGAGCAGGCAACGGTGCCAACGGCACTCATCCTGACTTTCGACAATGCTTTGATGTTCATTCTGGCGCCGCTTCTCATGGCTGTGGCAGGAACCGAGAACGAGACGATCCTTGGAACGGTAAAGCAGATCCTGACGAAGATTTTCACGCACCCGTTCATCCTGGCGACAATCGCAGGTGTGTCCGCAGCCGCTTTCGAATTGCGCCCGCCCGAGGCGGTGAACACGCTCTTGCTTTATCTGAGCAGTGCAGCAGCACCTTGCGCCCTTTTTGCCATGGGCGTCAGCATAGCGCTTCGCCCGATAGGAAGGATACCGGTCGAGTTGCCCCTGGTCCTGGCGGTCAAGCTTTTGCTCCACCCGATCCTGATTTTTCTGCTTCTGACCTGGCTCGGCGGTTTTGATCCGAACTGGATTGCAACAGCGATCCTGATGTCCTGTCTGCCGCCGGCAACCAATGTGTTCGTGCTGGCTCAGCAATACGGCGTCTATGTTCAGCGCGCTTCAAGCTTTGTCTTGATTGGGACGGCAGTTTCCGTAGTGACTGTTACAGCGTTTATATGGGCCCTCACATCCGGCTTTTTGCCGTTGTAGCGGTCCCGGTTCAATCAAGTAGAATGACAGTATGAACAAAGCCCGGCAGACACTGGACCTGATAGGCAGCTACCCCGAACCTGTTCGAGGCGGTTTGCGTCGGCTGCGGGAGATCATACTCGAAACCGCAGCATCAACCGAGGACGCAGGGACGCTCGAAGAAACGTTGAAATGGGGACAGCCGAGTTTCGTCTCTGTCAAACCGCGGACCGGCACGACAATCCGTATTGACCGTGACAAGACGGATGCCGGCGATGTTGCCCTCTTTGTCAATTGCCAGACATCTCTCGTGTCTGACTGGCGCACGCTTTTCCCGCATCTGCGTTTCGGCGGCGACCGAAGCGTGCATTTCAGCCTTAGCGAAGATCTGCCGGAAAACGAAATCCGTCACATGGTCGCGATGGCACTGACCTACCACACGCGCAAAAGCGCACGGAAAGCGCGCTGAAAGAAACCATCAACGGTTCAGTGCCTTGGCGGGTACAAACCTGTGCCGGGCGCCATGCCTTCGCGCATCAGGAGCCTTCGGAAAGGCCCAACCTTTCCGGCCATGTACATGCCCATGCTCCGAGCCATTTGAACCGGCAAGAATGAGGTGAGGAGGGACCGGTTCAAAAGGTCGACTGCGTTGGTACGTGTCTTGATGTCACTGCGGCGTTTGGATTCGTAAATCTCAAGAACGGCAGGCGAGCCGATGTCCTGTTGCCTGGCCTGCGCGTGCGCAACAACACTCGCCAGATCATCAATGTCCCGGAGCGACAAATTGAGCCCCTGCGCACCGATCGGTGGGAAAACATGGGCTGTTTCACCGACAAGCGCCAGCCGCTCCCCGGCGAGCCTTTGCGCATTCAGTCCGGACAATGGAAAGCTTTGCACCTCCGACGCCAGCTTGAACTCCCCTAAAATGGAATAAGCGCGCCGCTCAAGTTCCATCTCCTGGTCGTCAGGTTTAAGCGACAGGAGTTTATTTGCTCCGTCGTTGGTCTCCACACAGACAATCGAAGACTGACGACCCGGCAGGGGCACCAGCGTGTAGGGGCCGGTCGGTGTGTGAAACTCTGTCGAGATGTTGTGATGCGGCAGTCTGTGGTCAACGTTAAGCACGACGGCCACCTGAGGGTAGGACCAGGCTTTGACCTCTATACCGGCAGTCTCGCGAAGCCTGGAATTGCGGCCATCGGCAGCCACGGCCAGACGCGCTTTGAAGGTCTTTCCAACTGATGTGGATATAGTGACAAAGTCGGGAGAAAAATCGGCGGATTCCGCCGTGTCGCTTATGCAGGTCAGCGTGTCTTGCAGCTCGCAAGCTTCTTCAAGTACCGCATTCAGTTCTTTGTTTAAGATGTTGAAACCAAACTCTTCAACACCAATTTCCGTAGCGTCAAAAACGACTTCAGGTGCCCGTATGAGCCGTCCGGTGTCGTCGATCATCCGCATCTTTTTCAAGGATTCGGTGTTTCCCGAGAGCTTGGGCCAAACGCCGATATCCTCCAACAAGCCGATCGATCGCTGCCAAAGAGCTGTGGTGCGGCCGTCAGGTCGTGTTGACTGGGGCGCCACCAGCACCGTTGAAAGGCCAAGCCTTGCCAGTTTCAGCGCGGCAATGCGTCCCGAGGGACCGCCACCAACAACGGCAATATCGAAGAGGTCCGGTTTTTTCGCTTTGGGCATGGGGCAGTCCTGATTGATCGCCGTTTAAAAGAGAATGTGTCCTTCCAGGCAAATTATTCAACAGGACGAAACCACGCAGCAAGTGTGCGTCTGCCCGACGCCTTTTCTTGATTGGCTGAATGCGCGAGATCAATTCCGTTCGGAAAAATTGCTATATGCTGCGCTTCAAACATCGTGCTGAGGCTGCTGACCTGACTACATGAGCGTTGTCACATCAAATAACGGCTCGCAAGAGCAATCGGGGCTTCACGCCAGCGGGCGCGGCTGGCCGATTGTGCTTGCCTTCGTCGCAATACTGAGCATTGGCGGGTGGACTTATCTTGTCGCAATGATTGCGGACATGGTCCCGGTAATGGACATGACCGAGGCCGGGCCCGGTATGGGACTGTTCAACCAGTTCAACATCTTCAGAGGGCTTTCCGATGAGGCGCGCGCCGCGCTCGCGGTAATCTGTCTCCCGGCGGGCGCAACCTTCGGAATGCCGACACCCGACCTGAACGGCATCGATCTGCTTAAGGTTTTTCTTATGTGGTCGATGATGTCCATGGCCATGATGTTGCCGACGGCAGTCCCGATGCTGAAAACCTACTTTGGCTGGATCGGCACGGAGGGCAGTGGCGAACGGTCTGTGACCTTCGCAGTGATGGCCTGTGCACTTGGATATCTGTCCATCTGGCTCGGTTATGCGGTGGCCGCAACGCTTGCTCAGTGGTTGCTGTCAAAAGCCGGCGGGTTGAACGACATGATGGCGCCGGCAACGCTCGCATTGACGACGTCCGTTCTTTTTGCAGCTGGTCTTTATCAGTTCACACCTGCAAAGAAATCTTGTCTGCAGCGCTGCTGGTATCCGCGATGGGTATTTGCAGGTGAGCGCCAAGCCGGAATGACGTCCGGTTATCGGGAGGGCCTCATTCAGGGTCTGACATGCCTAGGATGTTGCTGGGCGGTAATGACCGTCATGTTTGCGGTCGGGCTGATGAATATTGTCTGGATAGCGCTTCTTGGCGGCGTCATGGCTCTGGAAAAGACCTTCCCGAGCCGCGTTTTCCCTGCGGCAATTGGTGTTTTTCTGATTGCCTGGGCAAGTTTTCTGACCGCAACCATCTATTTCTGACTTGGCGCCAATTGTTTCTTGCAGATTTGCGACAAGGGCTATTTTTTCTGTTCACACTGTCATACGATTGCAATATTACTCCCCGGCGACGTTTGACGAGAGTTCATCGGGGAAGAGCTTATGGCTCGATACCGGGCGCGAACTCGACTCGCGCCACGTTCTCTTGATATGAGGATTTCCCGTGACGGACTTTACGCCTGGCAAAGAGGCGCCGGAACCAGCTTTATTTCTTATCCATGTCTTGACGGCTTCCGGGGCGCCCATCGCCCTGATCGCGCTTCTGGCGGGGGCACAGGGCAATTGGGCAGAAATGTTCGCCTGGCTGGGACTGGCATTCTTTGTTGACGGCATCGACGGCCCGCTTGCGCGCCGGTTTAACGTTGCCGAGCGTTTGCCGCGCTGGTCCGGGGCGTCACTCGATTTTGTCATCGACTACGCGACATATGTCTTTCTGCCAGCATTTGCGCTGTCGTGGAGCCTGATGCTGTCGCAACCCTGGAACTGGATTTGCGGCGGGTTGGTTGTTTTCACCGGAGCGCTTTATTTCGCGGACAACGGCATGAAAACGCCCGACGGGTCTTTCAAGGGATTTCCCGCAGGATGGAACATGGTCGTGTTCGGGTTGATGATCCTGTCGCCTTCCCAAGCCTTCACGATCGCAGTTGTAATCTTGTGCTGCGCACTGACATTCGCACCGATCCGCTTTGTCCATCCCGTCCGTGTTCAGCGCTGGCGGATCGTGACCCTTCCTGTCACGCTTCTTTGGATGGGATTGGCCGCATTTGCGATCGTGGACGGTATGACTCTCAACGGGATCACGGCGATTTTGTTCACTGTCGCCAGCATTTACCTGTTTTCCGTCTCTGCAATCCAGCAACTCCTCGACCGGGTCGATTGACCTGAACAATGGTCTTTGCGGCACGCCTCGAACTGATTAATGTTCCGGCGAGGCGATAGCGCCCCTGAGTCAATTGTTGAGAGAGGCAGCAAGCCTCCTGGAGGGTTAGATGGTTCAAGCAATCCGCGTTCACGAGACCGGCGGTCCAGATGTCATGCGCTGGGAGCATGTGGATGTTGGTGAGCCAGGGCCCGGTGAAGCACGCATTCGTCAAACCGCAATCGGTTTGAACTTCATCGACACCTATTTCCGGTCCGGTCTTTATCCGGCTCCCGCCGGTTTGCCGTTCACACCGGGCAATGAAGGGGCCGGTATCGTGCAGACGGTGGGCGAGGGCGTCACTTTCCTGAAACCTGGCGACCGGGTTGCTTACGTCGGACCGCTTGGCGCTTATTCGCAGGAGCGAATCGTGCCGGCCGACAGGCTTGTCCTGATACCCGACGGTATCGACGACAAGACCGCTGCCGGCATGATGCTGAAAGGCATGACGGCTCAGTATCTTCTGCGTCAGACTTTCAACGTCGGCCCGGAAACCACACTCCTTTTTCATGCAGCTGCCGGCGGAGTTGGGCTGATTGCCGGCCAATGGGCATCGCACCTTGGAGCCACTGTCATCGGTACTGCCGGCTCAGACGAAAAAATCGCTTTGGCAAAAGCGCATGGCTACCAGCACATGATCAACTACCGCACCGAGAACTTTGTGGACCGCGTCAAGGAGATCACCGACGGGAAAGGCTGTGACGTTGTTTATGATTCCGTCGGAAACGATACTTATCCCGGATCGCTGGATTGTCTCAAACCGCGCGGTCTATGGGCCAGTTTCGGCCAGTCCTCCGGGCCTATCATGGACTTCAATCTGGGCTTGCTCGCGCAGAAAGGGTCTCTGTTTGCGACCCGCCCGACATTGTTCAACTACATAGCGACGCGCGAAGCCCTGGAAGCGACAGCCGGGGACCTGTTTGATGTGGTGAGCAAAGGTATCGTCAAAATCGAAATCAATCAGGAATACCGGTTGGCGGATGCCGTTCAGGCGCATCAGGATCTAGAAGGCAGAAAGACCACCGGCACGACGGTCTTTTTGCCGTAGTCCACTGGTATGGCAATGTTATCCGGTCGGGCCCAAGATCTGTCGCGCAATCTGTACAGCCCCGCCATGCGCTACTTTCTCGCAGCGGCGGAGGCGGGCTCCATTCGGGCTGCGTCGCGGGAGCTCAACGTGGCATCGTCGGCGGTCAACAGGCAAATCCTGTGGCTTGAAGAAGCACTCGGTCTGCAATTGTTTGATCGCGTCGGACGCCGGATACGCTTGTCTCAGGCGGGCGAATTGTTGCTGGCACATATCCGCAGAACCTACTCCGATTTCGAAGGGACAGTGGCGGAACTCGACGCGCTAAAGGGGCTCAGACGCGGAACAGTCTCAATTGCGTCCGTTGAAAGCGTGTCGGAAAAACTCCTGCCGTCAGTGATCGGCAGCTTTCGCAAGAGCTATCCCGGAATTCACGTCAACGTTTCGATCTCGTCTTCGCAGGAGGCCGCACGCAAAGTGGAGGCAGCGGAAGCGGATGTCGGCTTCACATTCGATCCTCCGGATGCTTCTGCGCTCACGGTGGCCTTTCAGCACGATCTCGTTATCGGCGCCCTGATGACACCCGATCATCCGCTTGCCGGGCAATCAAAACTCTGCCTGCAGGACTGCCTCGCATTTCCAGTCGCCCTTCCGGCAGAGGGTCTGTCACTCAGGACACGGATCGATCTTGTCCGAAGTCATATTCCGGGCGCTTCCAGAACCTATGTGGAGGCCAACTCCCTACGATTGATGCGGGCCTTGGCAAAGGAAGAAGGCGTTATCGGGTTTCAGACACTTATCGGGTGCGAAGACGATCTTGCCGCAGGTACCCTGATCTTCAAACCGTTGACAGATGCGCCGCTTCAAGCCGATCGATTATGTGTGATAACCTCGTCCTTGCGTGCGCTCGCACTTGCACCGGGAATGTTTTTTGATCATGCAGTGCTCGTCTTGAAGGACCATCTTCCTGCCATTGATGCCATTTAGGCATCATTAAGGTCTCAAATGAGCGCTTTGGTTCCATGTTTTTTTAAGGCACATTTTTTGCGACAGTTTTGCGGTATTTGGCCGCGAGAGGGAGGAATTTGATGGGGCGTTTGACCACACACGTGTTGGACACCGCTCTGGGACGGCCTGCAGAAGGCTTGAAAATCGACCTGTGGACGCAGGACGAACCACCCATGCATGTCTCTTCCCACACAACCAATGCCGACGGCCGCATTGATGGAGCCATACTTGAAGGTGATGCCTTCAAGGTCGGCACGTATGAACTGCGATTTCATGCCGGTGATTATCTCAAGGCAACAGGTGGGTCGCTTCCAGACCCTTTGTTTCTCGATGTCATACCGATCCGGTTCGGAATTGCAGATGAGGAGGGGCACTACCACGTGCCGCTTCTGCTATCGCCCTTCGGATATTCCACCTATCGCGGGAGCTGAACGATGCGGGACACGATCCGCTTCCTGAAAGGGGGCGAAATCATCGAGCTTGAGAATGTCGGCCCAACAGAAACCCTGCTGGATTATCTGCGTTTGCGCCGGCGCGAAACCGGCACCAAGGAAGGGTGCGGCGAAGGGGATTGCGGTGCCTGCACCGTCGCGCTCGGCCGGTTGGTCGACGGCAAGCTGATCTATCAGCCCGTGAATAGCTGTATTTTGCTGCTCGGAATGGTCGACGGGGCTGAACTCGTGACCGTCGAGGATCTGGAGCAGGACGATAGGCTGCACCCTGTGCAAACCGCCATGGTCGAGTTGCACGGTTCGCAATGCGGATTTTGCACGCCCGGCTTCATCATGACGCTGTTTACGCTTTATCACGCGGAAAACGAGGAGAAGTCGCGCAAGAACGTGACGGAGTGGCTGGCTGGAAATCTTTGCCGTTGCACCGGATACCGGCCCATTGTCGACGCCGCTCTCCAAGCCTGTTTCGAAGCGACCGACGACGCGTTTTCCTGGCGCTCCAACGATACGCGGGAAAAACTGCAGCTTCTGGCAGACAGCCGCGATATTTTCATCGGTGACAGCGAAAGTTTCTTTTCGGCTCCCGCCACGCTGGACGGGCTGGCCGTGCTCTATGGGCAGCATCCGGAAGCAACGCTCATTGCCGGCGGGACGGACGTCGGTCTCTGGATCACCAAACAGCTCCAGGACTTGCCAAAAATGATCTGGCTCGGCCGTCTTGAGGGACTGGATCGCGTGGAAGAGAGCCCGTCCGGTGTCCTGATAGGTGCCACGGCGACGTATCAGACAACCGAACTGGCCATGACGCGGCTGTCGGAAGACCTCGGCGAACTCTGGAAGAGGATCGGCTCAAAGCAGGTGCGTGCGTCCGGGACCGTCGGTGGGAACATTGCCAACGGCTCTCCCATCGGTGACACACCGCCCGCATTGATCGCGTTGGGCGCAACGCTGGAACTTCAGTCGGGCGATGGCTCCCGGGCTCTGCCGCTTGAAGAATTCTTCATCGAATATGGCCGGCAGGATCGAAATCAGGGTGAATTCGTCACCGGTCTGTTCGTACCCCGGTTGTCCAGCAATCAGGCGTTCCGTTGCTACAAGATATCCAAACGGTTTGATCAGGATATTTCGTCCGTCATGGGTGCGTTCCGGTTCACGATTGAAGACAACATGATTGTCGCAACGCGGATTGCCTATGGCGGCATGGCGGGAACGCCCAAGCGTGCCTTGAATGCGGAAAAGGCACTGACCGGTGCCAGCCTGGACGATCCGTCGACTTGGGGCGCGGGCATGCAAGCGCTTCTGTCTGACTTTACGCCTCTGACGGACATGCGCGCGAGCGCTGAATACCGGATGGAGACAGCCAGGGCTCTTCTTGCCAAGGCACTGATGGAGATCAGCGGCACCGCACCCGAAAATGTCCGTGTTCTGACAAGGCGGGAGGCAGACAATGACCGCGCCGCTTGACCGGAACAACCTCGTCACCCCGATGAAGCATGTCCGCAAAGGATTGCCGCACGACAGCGCGATCAAGCATGTAACGGGAAAGGCGACCTATATCGACGACATTGTCGAACCGCTCGGCACGCTGCATGTGGTGCCGGGATGGGCCAGACATGCGGTCAGGGGAAGGCTGAATGCTGTTCACCTAGAAGAGGTCCGGGCGATGCCGGGTGTCGTCGCGGTCCTGACGGCAAAAGACATTGCCGGGATCAATGACTGCTCGTCGGCTTTTGGCGATGACCCCGTTCTGGCGGAAGAGGAGGTTCTCTTTTACGGTCAGGTCGTCTTCGCTGTCGTTGCCGAGACACGGGAAGTAGCGAGAAAGGCGGCGCTCAAGGCAAACATTGATGTCGCTCCTCTGACGCCAATCCTGACCCCTGATGATGCGGTCGCAGCCGACACCACGGTGCTTCCCGATTACCAGTTCCGCCGCGGATCGCCTGAAACGGGGCTACAGGCATCAAGCGAAGTACTTGCCGGTACGATGATGATCGGCGGTCAGGAGCACTTTTATCTTGAGGGACAGGTCGCCATGGCCATTCCTCAGGAAGACGGTGGCATGCTGGTTCATTCCTCGACCCAGCATCCAACAGAAATCCAGCATACGGTTGCCAAGGTCCTCGGAGTTCCGGATGCCGCAATCACGGCGGAAGTCCGCCGAATGGGTGGCGGGTTTGGCGGAAAGGAATCCCAGGCCAACCAATGGGCGGCACTGGCGGCACTTGCTGCCCGGAAAACAGGACGCGCCTGCAAACTGCGGCTTGACCGGGATGATGACATGATCATGACGGGCAAGCGGCACGACTTTAAGGTCAACTGGAAAATCGGACACAATGGAACCGGCAGAATTCGGGCCGTGGACATTGAGTTTCTGTCGCGGTGCGGCTACTCCGCCGATCTTTCGCTCGGCGTGAACGACAGGACAATGTTTCACGCTGATTCCAGTTACTTTTACCCGGATGCGTCTATCCGCTCCAGAAGACTGCGCACGGACACGTGTTCAAACACCGCCTTCCGAGGATTTGGTGGGCCCCAGGGAATGCTTGCGGCTGAACGAATGATCGATGCGATTGCCATTCAGCTCGGCAAGGACCCGCTGGAAATCCGCAAACTGAATTTCTATGACGGTGAGCGGAACCTGACACCCTATGGCATGCCGGTCGAGGAACACGAGGTCATGCATGACCTCATTTCGCGATTGGAAGTCAGAAGCAGGTACTGGGAGCGGCGCGAGGAGATCAAGGCTTTCAACGAGACCAACGCGGTGCTCAAGAAAGGACTGGCGCTTACGCCGGTGAAGTTCGGAATTTCCTTCACGCTCAAACACCTCAATCAAGCCGGCGCGCTGGTGCATCTTTATACGGACGGCTCGGTTCACCTGAACCATGGTGGAACGGAGATGGGGCAGGGGCTCTACCAGAAGGTTGCCCAGGTCGTGGCCGAAGAATTCGGCGTCACGATGGACAAGGTCGCCATCACGGCCACCAACACATCCAAGGTGCCGAACACCGGGCCGACAGCAGCGTCATCCGGCACAGACCTGAATGCCATGGCCGCGAAACTGGCAGCGCAGGAAATCAAGTCCCGTCTTGTTACCATGTTGTGCGAACAGCACCAGTGCGGCCCGGAGGCTATTCACTTCGGCGACAACAAGGTCCTTGTTGGCGAGCAGGCTTACTCGCTATCAGAAATTGCCAAACAGGCCTACGTGTCGCGCATCCAATTGTCCCATGCCGGATACTATGCGACGCCCGGTATTACCTGGGACAGGGAGAGCGTAACAGGCCGGCCATTCTACTATTTTGCGTTTGGCGGTGCTTGCTCGGAGGTAACCGTCGACACCATGACCGGTGAAATGACGGTCGACCGGGTCGATATCCTTCATGACGTCGGCCATTCCCTCAATCCAGCCATCGATCTAGGTCAGATCGAAGGGGGCTTCGTGCAGGGGATGGGGTGGCTGACGACGGAAGAGCTTGTCTGGGATGAAGAGGGCCGTTTGCGGACGCACGCACCTTCAACCTACAAGATTCCAACGGCCTCAGATCTTCCGGCAGAGTTCAATGTTCAACTCTATGAGGGGGATGGAAACCCGCAGGAGACGGTCTACCGCTCCAAGGCGGTCGGCGAGCCGCCAGTCATGCTCGCAAACTCTGTGTTTTGCGCAATCACGGACGCCATCGCGAGCCTTTCGCCGGGCCTGTTGCCCAACCTCGATGCGCCCGCAACGCCCGAAGCGATCATGAAAGCGGTTCAGGACATGCGGCGCAGAAGGTCTTCGTCATGACGGTTTGGCAACACATCGTCGACTGTTTGAACAGCACCGGGTCTTGCGCCCTCGTGACGGTAACGCAAGTCAGCGGCTCAACCCCGCGAGAGGCTGGCGCCAGAATGGTGGTTCGTCCGGACATGGCCTTTTTCGGCACGATCGGCGGGGGCACACTGGAATTCGAAGCCATCCGCAAGGCATCGGAAGCTGCTCGCATTGGCGAACCGGCATTTCTCCAGCAATCCGTTTCACTCGGTCCAGATCTCGGGCAATGCTGCGGCGGGCGCGCCAAGATTGCAATCGAGGTTCTGACGGCTGACGCGCTCCCGGCCGCCGAACACCTCGCATCTGTTGAGGCCGGGACCCGTACCTTCGGGACGTATGCAGAATTCTCCGACGGCCGCGTCAGTGACAGGCAGGTGCTCGAACAAGTGCCGGAGGATCCATTTGCTCTGGAGGAAGAGAATGGTTTCCTCAAGTCAGTGACCGAGCGTTTCGGAGATGCGCGGCAGCCCCTGTTTCTCTTTGGAGCGGGCCACGTCAGCAAGGCCCTGATTCTCGCGCTTGCTCCGTTGCCGTTTTCCATTACCTGGATCGACAGCCGGGCCGACCAGTTTCCCGCAGCAGTTCCTGCCAACGTTGTCAAAGTCTGTCCGAAGGATCCGGCAGCTGTGCTGGACGACGCACCGGACGCAGCGTTTGTTCTTGTCATGACCCATTCGCATGCTCTTGACGAGGAAATCATGGCACGAGCCTTGCTAGGTCAAAGGTTTGGCTATTGCGGCGTCATCGGATCGAAGACCAAGAGAGCGCGGTTCATAAAGAGATTGAAAGCACGAGGGATAGACGAAGGACTGGTGTCGAGCATGGTCTGCCCGGTCGGAAAAACAACAATAAAATCAAAGCATCCAGCCGCCATCTCGGCCGGGATTGTTGTTGACCTTCTGGAGAGGGTTGAAGCTGGCCGTCAGCTGGCTGCCTCGACTCCTGAAATTCTACAAAAAGCGACACGTGGTCAATAAATCGGCAGCGGCGTGGGGGAAAGTGTGGCAGAGACAACTCTTTCAGAGGTGGAAAACAAGACGGTCCAGGTGGACAGAGCCGACAAGGAAACCTTGTTGGATGCACAGGGACTGACCAAGCGGTTTGGGGACATTCTCGCCAACGATCGCGTCGACCTTGTCATCAACAAAGGCGAAATCCATGCGCTTCTTGGTGAGAACGGTGCAGGCAAATCGACCCTTGTGAAAATGTTCTACGGGTCACTGGACCCGGACGGCGGTGAAATTTTCTGGGAAGGCCGAAAGGTTTCCATCGGCAATCCTGCGGCGGCGCGCGAGCTTGGAATCGGTATGGTTTTCCAGCATTTCTCGCTCTTCGAAGCCCTGAATGTGGTTGAAAACATTGCACTGGCGCTCCCCAACCCCGGCAACATGTCCGAACTGGCCAGCCGTATCGAGACCGTCTCCAGGGACTACGGGTTGCCACTAAACCCGGATGATATTGTCGCGGACCTGCCGGTCGGGATCCGGCAGCGTATCGAAATTGTCCGCTGCCTGTTGCAGGAACCACAACTGATTATCATGGACGAACCAACATCTGTTCTGACACCACAGGAAGCGGATCAGTTGTTTCAAACGCTCCAGCGCCTGGCGGAAGAGGGGTGTGCCGTCCTTTACATCAGCCACCGTCTTGAGGAAGTGAAACGGATCTGTCACCACGCGACAATCCTACGCCACGGGCAGGTCGTGCGCGAATGCGACCCGACCCTTGAAACACCTGCCTCGCTCGCGAGCATGATGGTAGGTGCGGACGTCGCCTCCGTAAGCGCTGGAGACCAGGCGCCGGAAATCGGCGAAACACGCCTGACTTTGCAAGGTCTGAGCGCAAAGGCTGCGACGCCGTTTTCAACAGCACTCAACGGGATTTCCCTGGAGCTGCGCGCCGGAGAGGTTGTCGCGATAGCAGGTGTTGCCGGCAACGGGCAGGGGGAACTCTTCGACGCGATCTCCGGCGAGATGCCGGTGGCGCCCGCCATGGTGCACCTTGACGGGAAACCTTGCGGCAACAAAAACATCACCTGGCGACGCAAGCAAAACGCGGCCTTCGTGCCGGAAGAGCGCCTTGGTCACGGCGCCGTGCCTGGCATGAAACTCTCCCAGAACATCGTGCTCACCCGCCATAGCACGGGCGACGGGCTTGTCGGTGGCGGTTTTGTTTCCAATGCAAAGGCAGCCGACCTGGAAAAGCGGATCAAGCAGGCCTACGACGTGCGCATGTCGCACGACGATCCCGAAGCCCGGTCCTTGTCGGGCGGAAACCTGCAGAAATTCGTGGTCGGTCGCGAGCTTGACCGGAAGCCGGGCATTCTGGTGGTGAACCAGCCTACCTGGGGCGTCGATGCTGGTGCCGCCGCGCTGATACGCCAGGCTCTGATCGATCTCGCGCGCAGCGGATCGGCGGTTCTGGTGATCAGTCAGGACCTCGACGAGATTTTTGAGATCGCCGACAAGGTCGCTGTGATTTCGCGAGGCTACCTGTCTGCGGCAGAACCTGCCGCCGAGATGACGCGAGAGCGGGTCGGTTTGTTGATGGCCGGTGGCGCCGAAGCGCAAGGGGAGGTCGCCTGATGCGCATCGAACTCGTCAAACGCAAAGAACACAGTCAGGCGATGGCGCTGCTGTCCCCTTTGATCGCGGTTGCATTGACGGCACTGGCTGCTGCAATCATTTTCTTAATTTCCGGTCATAATCCACTGGAAGCACTCTATAAATTCTTTATAGAACCTCTGACCCAGCAATGGTCCCTCGAAGCAACGATCGACAAGGCAACGCCCTTGATCCTGATTGGTTGCGGATTGGCTGTTTGTTACTTGTCCAACAACTGGAACATCGGCGCCGAGGGGCAATTCGTTGTTGGGGCAATCTTCGGCTCAATACTCCCGGTGTTGTTTCCGTCCTTTGAGAACGTGGCGACGCTTCCGCTTATGTTGCTGTTCGGAGCAATTGGAGGGGCGCTGTGGGCACTGATCCCGGCGCTGTTGAAAACCCGTTTCAATACCAACGAAATCCTGACCAGTCTGATGCTGGTCTATGTCGCCGGTCTCCTGCTGGACTACCTTGTGCGCGGGCCCTGGCGGGATCCCGGGGGCTACAACTTTCCAGAGTCCCGGATCTTTTCCGATGCAGCGACATTGCCGGAAGTCTTTGGCGGCACCATGAGCCTGTCTGCGCCCATCACAATTGTCGTTGCAGTTGTCCTCGCGGTCGTGCTGGCCAAAACGCTGAAAGGCTTCGAAATCAGGGTCATGGGTGAAAGCCCGCGCGCTGGAAGCTTTGCTGGTTTTTCCGCCAAGGGATTGACGATCTTCTCGTTTGCGCTTGCAGGTGCTCTCGCAGGACTTGCCGGAACCATGGAAGTTTCCGGTGCACTCAATCAGCTTCTGCCCTCCATCTCTCCGGGCTATGGCTTCACCGCCATCATCGTTGCCTTCCTGGGGCGCCTTAATCCGATTGGCATCATCATTGCCGGTTTCGTCCTGGCGCTCAGCTATATCGGCGGGGAGGGCGTTCAGTCGGCGATGGGCGTTTCGAACGAAATTGCCAGCGTAATTCAAGGCCTCCTCCTCTTCTTCGTTCTCGCCTGCGACACGCTGATCCTTTACCGGATCCGGATAACCGGGCAGCGCGCGTCAACCGGGGAGGCAAGCCATGTTTGAAGCCGTTCTTCTAACCGTCATAACGGCAGCAACCCCGCTTTTGATCGCCGCGGTCGGCGAACTCGTTGTGGAGCGGTCTGGCGTCCTCAATCTCGGTGTCGAGGGTACGATGATCATGGGGGCCGTGATCGGATTTGCAGTCGCCAACCAGACAGGATCAGGAACACTTGGTGTCTTTGCGGCCGTTGGCGCTGGAATGGCAATGTCGGCGCTCTTCGCTGTGCTGGTTCTTTTCCTGGTGGCCAACCAGGTTGCGACCGGTCTTGCCCTGACGATCCTCGGCATCGGGTTTTCCGGTATGATCGGTGAAGCTTTCATTGGCGTCCCCGGTCTCGATCTGCCGCAGCTCTACATTCCGGTCTTGTCCGAAATACCGTTCATTGGTCCGGTTTTCTTTCAACAGGACGCTCTGGTCTATATCAGCTTTGCACTTGTCGCCTTGGTCGCCTACGGCCTGTTTCGAACCAGGGTTGGTCTCGTGCTCAGGGCTGTTGGTGACAATCACGGCTCCGCACACGCCCTTGGCTACTCCGTTGTGAAAATTCGCTTCATGGCGATCCTTTTCGGCGGCGCATGCGCCGGCCTGGCGGGAGCCTATCTGTCGCTCGCCTACACGCCACAATGGGTGGAGAACATGACGGCCGGGCGCGGCTGGATTGCACTTGCGCTGGTGGTTTTCTCGTCCTGGCTGCCGCTTCGGGTGGTTGTTGGGGCGTACCTGTTCGGCGCTGTAAGCGTCCTAAACTTGCATGCACAGGCGCTGGAGTTCGACATCCCGTCGCAGCTCCTATCAAGCTTGCCGTATCTTGCGACTATTGTTGTGCTTGTCCTTATCTCCGCAAACCGCAGACTGACGCTCGTGAACACACCAGCGTGTCTAGGGAAACCGTTCGTACCAGACCGGTAATCTCCCAGCAGCCGGTCCGGCCTGAACCCGAAAGCGATCGCGGGTGAGGCTGAAGAAGAGATCGCAAAAAGAGAGATCAAAGAAGAGGGGAATGACCATATGAAATCTCTTTTGAAAGCAACCGTTGCCGCCGTGGCTTTTGCCGCTGCCGGTTCCGCTGCAAATGCAGCGGACGTCAAGGCCTGCTTCGTTTACGTCGGCCCAGTCGGTGACTTCGGCTGGACCTACCAGCACGACCAGGGCCGTCTCGCCGTCGAAGAACATTTCGGCGACAAGGTCGAGACTGCGTTCCTGGAAAGCGTTGCAGAAGGCCCTGACGCAGAGCGCGCGATTGAACGCTTTGCGCGTGAGGGCTGCAACGTGATCTTCACGACGTCCTTCGGTTATATGAACCCGACGATCAAGGTCGCCAAGAAGTTTCCTGATGTGAAATTCGAGCACGCAACCGGCTACAAGACCGCTGACAACGTTGCGACCTATAACTCCAAATTCCATCAGGGCCGCTACATCATTGGCCAAATCGCCGCCAAGCAGTCCAAAACAGGTGTCGCAGGCTACATTGCTTCCTTCCCGATCCCGGAAGTCGTTTCGGGCATCAACGCGTTCCTGCTGGGCGCGCAATCGATCAATCCGGATTTCCAGGTCAAGGTGGTCTGGGTCAACACCTGGTTCGATCCGGGCAAGGAAGCTGACGCTGCCAAGGCACTGATCGACCAGGGTGCGGACATCATCACGCAGCATACGGATTCTACCGCCCCGCTTCAGGTGGCGCAGGAACGCGGTGTGCATGGCTTCGGCCAGGCGTCTGACATGATCAATTTCGCCAAGGATGCGCAATATACGGCGATTATCGACGACTGGGCGCCGTACTACATCGAACGTGTTCAGGAAGTTCTCGATGGAAACTGGCATTCGCACAGTTCCTGGGAAGGGCTGGCTGAAGGACACGTTGTGATGGCGCCCTATACCAACCTGCCGCCGGACGTGGTTGAGATGGCTCAGGCTACCGAGGCCAAGATCAAGGGGGGCTGGGAACCGTTCACCGGCCCGATCATCAAGCAGGACGGAACCGTTGCAGCTGAAGAAGGCGTCACGCTTGATGACGGCGCGATCCTCGGCATGAACTGGTATATTCAGGGCGTCGACGACAAGTTGCCTGAATAAAACGACTTTGCCGGCCCGCGAAAGATTTGCGGGCCGGTCACATTGACGGCTCGCCAATTCGCACCTAGCTCAATACGCAAAGTGTACCGAAATTGGACCGGCTGGTTGTCAGTGATCGCAGCAGATGGGATTGTTGCTTCCGACCTAATGCGGATGTCCTTCAATGATCCAGCGACGTGATCTCATGCTCTCAGCCATCGCGGCAGGTGGCGCTGTCTTGACAAAAGCAGGCAAGGCCGCAGCTTCCACCAAGGTTTCACACCAGCCGACAGACAATTCTGAAAAGAACGGTTTCGTGATCGCGCTTGGCGGTGGTGCAGCCAAGGCCTTTGCGCATATCCCGATCCTGGAAGCCCTCGACGAACTCGGTGTTGAGCCCGCTGAGATTGCCGGCACCTCAATGGGGGCGATCCTGGGAGGCCTTTATGCAAGTGGCATGAGTGGCCTTGAGATCCGAAAGTACGGCATCGAACTGTTCACCCAGAAAACGCAGCTATTTCAGAAGCTTTTTCTGAAGGACGGCCGGACCTGGTCCTCGCTCTTCAACATGGTGCGCCCGGCGATCATCGAGCCGACTGTCCTGTTTGAAAAGATCTTCCCCGAGACGCTCGCCGACAATTTCTCGGAATTGCGCATTCCGTTGAGGATTGTGGCGACCGACTTCTATACGCAATCCCAGGTCATCCTGGACGAGGGACCTCTTTTGCCGGCAATTGCCGCATCATCCGCCTTGCCGATGCTGCTGACACCCGTTGAAATCAATGGCCGCGTTCTCATCGACGGCGGTTTTGTCAATCCGACGCCATTTGACATCCTCGATGACGGCAAACATTTCACCATCGGCGTCGACGTGACGGGCACTGACTTTCCAAGAACCAGCAATCTGCCGAGCGGGATGGAGACCTGGATCGGGTCGTTTTCAATCACGTTGAATTCACTCGTTACGGCGAAACTTCAGTGTGTCCACCCGGACCTCTTTGTCGATCTGCCGATCGAAACGTACAGCCCGATGGATTTCTTCAGGATCGAAGACATTCTCGCGGCAGCCGAACCGGCAAAGGAGCCGTTCAAACGCGAGCTCGCAGCGCTTTTAGACGTCAACTGACGGAAGCGCGCTAGAAAGCCGGACCGCGCCTGGAAAAGATGTCCTTCAGCTCTTCAGCCCGTTGCGGCGACCAGCCTTCGGGTTCAACGACAGCGGCCCAGGCATCGATATAGTCCGGTGCGACGTAATAGTGACCGAACCTTGGGACATCGAGCGCAAACATGGAATCCAGCGCAAGCTGCAACATGGTCACGACCGGAAACCAGGACAGTTTTTCAGAGACATCGGGGGCCCTCGGCTGGTTCAGCCAGGCAGGTGGGCGCACGGAACTGTCGAAGGTGAAATTGACAATCGGGTCGCTGCCATAATTGAGGAAGACTGAGCGTATCGGACCCCAGGGACGGAAATCGCCATCCAGACCGCCATACTGGTCCATCACGCGGACGAGGGATCCATTGCCGAAGGTCGGTCTCCAGGCGGGGCTACCAGGATTTCGATGGTCGCGAACCTCAGACCAGTAACGGGAAAAGAAGGGCGATCCGGCCCACATGGCCCCCTGGATGGGATCGCCAAGCATGTCGAACAAAGGCAGGGTTGCCTGAGAATTGAAGGCGCCCTGGCTGAGGCCGTGAACATAAAACTCCGGTCGCGTATCCTTCGGTAACTCAGTCCAGTAATCGTAGACCATGTCGAACAGTTTTCTCGACTGTTCAACGCCGTAGTCGGGATGGGCGAGCAGCGACAAAACGCTCGTCAGGTAGGAATATTGAACCGAGACCGTCGCGACATCGCCGGACAGCATGAAGTCCAGCGTGTCATGCGCACCAGGGTCCATCCAGCCGGTCCCGACAGGAACCATGACGACCAGGGTGGACCGTTCAAATCCGCCAACCCTTATCAGTTCTTCAAGCGCCAGCTTGGCGCGTTCCTCGGCGGTATCTGCCGACCGCCTTCCGACATAAACGCGCACCGGTTCCTGAACGGGCCCGGATTGAAACTCTGAGATTTCTTCAATCGTCGGTGCCGTAGCGACGAAATGCCGACCCCAGCGACCCATTTCGTGCCATTTGACAAGCGAAGAGGCGCTTCCTGTCTTGAGTGGATCCTGAGGCTGCGCAACGTCAGGTTCGATCAGAATGTCGGCTGCTTCGAACGAAGCATCGGCAGCGCGGAAAGCCGAACGTACCAGTGCACCGTCGATCAGTGCCCAGAACAACCAGCCGACAAGCGCGACGGAAAGCACGATGCCGACCTTGCGCGGCAGGACCCTGTCCAGTTGACGGGCAACGAACCTGCGGATCACGCCAGCGATGCGGAAAAAGACCCAAAGCCCAAGAAAAATCAGACCGCCAACGGCAAAAATATAGACAGGCGCGGCGGTGTCGAGTGGTGGCAAATCGACAGCGGCGCGGGTCGCGTTTTGCCAGGAAGCTGCCTTTGAAAGCGAATAAATTAGGATGCCGGCACTCATCGCGAGCGCAAGTGCCCACCAGATCCACACCATTGCGCCCTTGAAATCAGGAATTTCCAGATAGCGCCATAGGCTCCTGACCAGCATGCCGATCTCGTATCCAAGACTGGCGGCAACCGCTGCAAGAGCGGCCTGAACCAGAGGATCGCGTGGCATCAGGGAAGGTGTGAGCGCCGCCCCGAAACAGCTAACGGCAACAACGAGACTGACTGCCGACAAACCGTTCCGGATCACTTGAACCAACGCCATAGCGCACCTGCTTTCGGAAAAGTCCCGAGAAAATTCGTAAACGATTGATATTGTGCAATAATCTGATCGGAGATCAACCAAAAGAAATCGAAATTGCGAACAGCAATACCTTCCTCACGAAGGAAGCCACAGGTTCGCATTGTCTGCAAGAGCAGAGATTTCCGATAATTTCACGGCGCGAGGCAAGACAGGCGCCTTTGGGTCCAATGGCAGTGGATTGCCATCGAAAGCATTCCGAAGATGAATAGCGACCAGGGAACACGCTGGCATTCAGGATGCCGTGCATGGGACGGGAAATTTGGTTTCCCGCCCGGCTGCTGCTTAGGGAGACTTACTTCGCTCTGCCGGTTCTGCGGCTCACTCTCCAAACGCCCGCAACAATGACACCCGTGGCGATCGCTCCAAGCACCAGGGCTGCATGGAATGGCGAGCCAAAGAAGTGCGCCACAGCTTCGCCCCAACCGGACATCTCATGATGGTTTCCCGGGTGCGCAAGCGCCGGTGAAGAGGTTGCGGCAACGGCCGCAGCAACAAGAAAAGATCTCATTTGGCAATGTCTCCTTTGGCAAGACGGTTGGTAAGCACGTCGATCAGGTCGATGTCGTCGCGCTCGGTAAGCGAAACATAGGTGAAGGTCATGGTTTCCCGCTCCGACACCATGGAGCCGGGAAAGGGCATGTAGGCGAGCTCACGGGAAGCGAAGGCGGGCGAGGCTGTGCCGATTTGCCAGTTCGAGACAATCTTTGCATCAACAAGATGTTGGATGAGGCCGTCCGAACCGGGCTGATGAAACGGAACGCCGGCAAGCCTCAGATAGCTGGTCTTGTCCTCAGCCGAGCGGAAACCGTCGATGAAGCTTGTGGCAAGCGCCTGCAGTTCTTCTGCTTTTTCCGTGTCTGTGGCCCCATGCACATGGGAATGAAGGTGATCTGATCCTGCGTGATTATGCCCATGCAGGTGCTCATGACCGTGATGATGGCCATGATCATGGGAATGATGGTGATGATGATGGTCGTGGTCTTCGGTCATCGGATCACTCCACGTCCGGACCGGCTGGAATGGAAACCGGTTTGTCGATGATCGACTTGTGAGCGCCCATTTTGCCGTGGGAGACAAGCGTGCCGAGCACATCCACGATCACCCGCGTTGCCAGGAGTGCGGTGATGTCGGAGCAGTCGTAGGGTGGCGACACCTCAACAACTTCAAGTCCGCAGATGCCTTCCTTGGCGACCAGCGAAACGAGTTCCAGTGCTTCGCGCGGCAGGAAGCCTCCTGGTTCGGGCCAGCCGGTGCCGGGCACGAAGCCGCAGTCGACACTGTCGATGTCGAAGGAGATATAGACCGCATCAGCGTCTTTCCACGCAAGTTCCAGCGCCCGCGCTGCGGTTTCCGCCAAGCCCATCTCTTCCACATCCCGCATCGTGAAGATGTTGGTGTTGCGCTCGCGGGCAACTTCAACGCCCTCGCGCGGAACCTGCCAGCCACCGATCCCGATCTGGACCAGATTCACCGCTGGAACGTTGACGAGATCAGTGGCATGAAACCACGGCGTTGTGTGCATGCGCTCGTCCAGGTCCTTCTCCTGGATATCGATATGCCGATCGAAATGAACGATGCCGATGCGTTTGGATGTACATTCTGCAATGCCGCGCACGCACGGAAACCCGATCGAATGGTCGCCGCCGATCATGATCGGCAAAGCCCCGGACGAGGCAACATGCGACACGGCGCGGGTGATCTGATCGAAAGTCTTTTCGATATTGGCCGGGATCGTGAAAATGTCACCAACATCACAGAGCGTCATCTGTTCGCGCAGGTCGACGCCCATTTCATAGTTGTAGGGCGTGTAGAGCGCGGAGATTTTACGCACGCCTTGCGGCCCGAAACGGGTGCCCGGCCGGTAGGTGGTGCCGCCGTCGAACGGAATGCCGATGACAGCTGCATCATAGGCCCCGACCTGTGTGACGTCTTCGATATAAGGCGCTTTCAGGAACGTGTTGATGCCCGCATAATGCGGCAGCTCACCGCGCGCAAATGTCGGGATCGACTTGTCAGTCAAGCTGTCGGATCCGGTGAGCCCCATGCGAAGCGCCCAAGCCTTTTCCTTCTCCCAGGCCGCTGAGGGCAGGGTGCCTTCCTTTTCAGCCGCCTTCCAACCACGAAGCTGGAGTTTGTCGAAATCCGGATGATGCTGTCTGGCCGCCGGCTGCCGCATCATGGAACCGGCTGCTTTATGCCGTGTGGCCGGGCCGAATGGGTCAGGAATTGGCATGGACGTTCCTCATGTTTGTTTGCTGTTTGAAGGATTTGATGTGTTGGCGGCCGGCTTTGACGCGATTGATCCTGCAATGGTTTCGGGATCAATCGTCTCCGGTCCCGTAACGGGGGCAGCCAATGGAAGGTCATAGGTGATCGTCGCACCAAAGGCTTCCGGGGCCTGCGGATCGTGACGGATCTTGTCGAAAACCAGTAGACGCGTGCCGAGCTTGAAGGCCTCGTGGATGTCGTGCGTGACCATGAAAATGGTCATGTTGAGGTCCTGCCAGAGACTGAGCAACAGCGCATGCATATCGACGCGAATGCCCGGATCAAGCGCCCCGAAGGGTTCGTCCAGCAGCAATATGCTCGGCTTCTTCACCAGGGCCTGGGCGATTGCAAGGCGCTGTTGCATGCCGCCGGAAAGCTGAACCGGATATTTGTTGGCCGCAGCACTCAAGCCGATCCGCTCCAGCAGCTCTTCGATTTCGGCGATGGCAGTGCGCTTTGAGGCGCCGAAGAGCTTGCCGGTGAAGGGCGACTTTTCAAATTCACCCGCAAGAATGAGGTTCTCCGCAACGGTAAGGTGCGAGAACACCGAATATTTCTGAAAGACGATCCCGCGATCGGGTGTCGGTTCCTCGGGCAGGGCATTGCCGTCGAGCAGGATTTCACCCCGCGTTGGATGCTCCTGTGACAGGAGCATGCGCAGGAAGGTCGACTTGCCGCATCCGGATGCCCCCACAATTGTGCAGAACGATCCGGTTTCGACGTCCAGATCGACCCGCTCGAGCACCGGCGTGCCGTCGTAATACTTGGAGACAGCCTTGACGGAGAGTTTTTTCGCGGCCTCGTTCATAGGGCATCTCCACCCAGATGATGCCAGCGGAAGGCCCGTCGCGAGATCAACAGAAGAAGGCGATCGAGCAGGAAGGCGAGCAGGGTGATCCAGACGACATACGGCAGGATCACGTCCATCGCGAGGTAGCGTCTGACCAGAAAGATCCTGTAGCCGAGGCCGGTCGTTGACGCGATCGCTTCAGCCGATATCAGGAATATCCAGGCCGGCACCAGTCCCAGCCTGAGCGCTGTTATCAGCTTCGGCAGCACCTGCGGAATGACGAGGCGCGTGATCATCTGCCAGACGGATGCGCCGAGCGTTTCCGCCTTGATGATCATTTCCCTTGGGATGTCCAGCACCGCCTGTGCGGTGGATCGGATCATTATCGGCGCGGTTCCGATCACGATCAGCGCAATCTTGGAAACCTCTCCCAGCCCGAATGTAATGAAGAGGATCGGCAGGATGGTGATCGGCGGGATCAGCGAGAAAGTTGCCAGATAGGGCGCCAGCGTGCTGCGGATATGGGGAATGAAACCAATGGCGATCCCGATTGTGAGAGCCAGCAACGTTGAAACGGCCATACCGCTGCCAAGCCGCCACAGGCTGTCGAACGTATCGATCCACAAGAGCAGATCTCCCGACCGCCGGTCCGGAACCGCCGCCATCCGCCAGAATGCGGCCCCCATGCTTTCCAGCGAGGGTAGAAGCTTGTCCGCAGGGTTCTCAAGCCGCCGGTAGTGGCTCGCAATCGCGTAGGTCACGACTGTTGCCAGGAAGGGCAGAAGGCCAAGCGCCAGTGCGGTCACCCGGGACGGTTTCCGGTTGATGATGCGCATGTGGGATCCTAGGGCTGTCGGAGAGGAGGATCCGGCCGAACCCGGCCGGACCCGTTGGTAAAACCCGTCGCTTAAAGCGCGCCGTCAGCCGCCATTTGCATGTAGCTCGCGTCGAAGCGCAGCTTGACGTTGTTGGTATCGCCGTAAACCGACCCGTCCGGGAAGGCGACGCCGACAAACTCAGGGCTCGGCGCGCCTTCGCCGAGAATGCCTTTGTCGTAGAGGAACTCGGCAACGAATTTCATAGTCGCGGAGAGTTCGGCGGCTTTCGAAAATTCGACGGCCTCGGCGGGCGTATAGAACATTTTCGTCGTCGCGAGCTGGGCGTCGTAACCCGCCAGATCCGTACCCGAGGCTTCCGCCATCGCGGTGCGGGCGGCAATGCCTTCTTCAGAGTCAGACGACATGATCGCCATCAATTCATACCAGGCACCAACCAGCGCCTTGCCGAAATCCGGGTTGTCGGCGAGCGTTTCGGTGTTGACCATCATCACGTCGATGATTTCCCCCGGAATGCCGGCGCTGTCGAAGACCTTGGTCGCGTTTGGCTGCGCCTCGATTTCAGACAGCAGCGGGTTCCAGGTAACAACGGCGGTCACATCGTCGGTGGCATAGGCCGCGATCATGTCCGCATCCGACGTGTTGACGACGGTCAGGTCCTTTTCGCTGAGATCTACGGTGTCGAGCGCGCGGGCGAGCAAGTAATGGGAGACGGAAAGCTCAACCAGGTTGACGGTCTGGCCCTTGATTTCAGCCAGATCGGATTTGTCTTTCAGGATGATGCCGTCATTGCCGTTGGAATAGTCGCCGACAATCAGTGCAGTGGTGTCGACACCGCCACCGGCCGGAATGGAGAGCGCGTCCATGTTGGTCATGGAGCAGCCGTCATATTCGCCTGCGGTGTACTGGTTGATCGATTCGACATAGTCGTTGATCTGCACGATCTCCACGTCGATCCCGTATTTGTCGGCCCATTTCTTCATGATGCCGCTGTCCTGAAGATAGCCCCAGGGCATCCAACCGACATAGATCGACCAGCAGACCTTGAAGTCCTTCTTTTCCTCGGCCTGAACGGAGGGAACGGAGAGCGGCAACGAAAACGCGGCCGCGAGTAGGGAAGCTTTGAAGAGTGATTTCAGCATCTGTGCGCGTCTCCTGTCTTCAGCCCGGTGGAAGGAACCTTCCGGGTATGAGTCCTTGAGTTTCTTGCGCACGTCCGGGAGCAGGCTCGCGCGCGCGAAACCTCGTGCAGTTGTCTCCCGGGTTTTTGTCCCGCCGTGTCACCGGACTATGTTGGCCATTGCCTATAAACGTCCGGCTTGCACCTCTCGGTCCTGCGTCGTCATCGACCGGATCCCTAGGCGCGCTGCACGAACTGAACATCGCAAGCGGTGTGCCAGTTTTACGGATGGTGGAATTACGTGTTTTAAATTAGTGAGTTAGAGGAGAGGCGCGCTTAGGCGTTCTTCGTCGCAAGGAGCGCCAGACTGACAATTGGTTAAAAAACAGGCAGGGGTGGGTAGAAATCGGTCAGTGGTTTTGCCTCTAGTCCTCGGCTAGGTAATTTGCGCCGAAGCTCATGAGCAGTCTTATAAACTGGGTGCGGGTGGAACAGCCGGTCTTGGTCAGGATCGCGTTGACCTGGTTGCGGATTGTGGCAACAGCCCGGTTGTTCCGCTCCGCGATTTGGGTGTTTGTCAGTCCCTCTGCCAGTTGGAGCACAAGTGCCGTTTCGGCCTGTGTGAGACCAAAGATTTTCTGAACCGGGTAGGGGTCGAGACTGACGGGTTTTGTTGTATCGAGACTGTGCAGCACATATCCGGCGAATTCACCGGAACCGATCTCTTCGGCCTTGTTCAGATGCTGCAACTCGATACAGAGATGCTCACCGTTCCGGTTGGAAATCACTTCCTTCCGGGGTCTGGCGCCGAACTGGCCGTGATTTCGGACGTCTGATTTCAGTTCCTCAAACCGTTTCTGATCGGCGTCTCTGCTAAATTGCAATGCGCCGCCAGGGGTTTTGACGAAGACACCGTTTTCCTTTCGCTGGCGCCTGAATTCTTCGTTTTCCTGAACAATCCGCCCCTTGGCGTCGAGCACGCAAATTCCAAGGGCAAGTCTGTCCATCGCAGCCATAAGCTGAAGCCTGTGCGTCGCAAGATGCTGCGTTGGCCGGCTGAGATCGATGGCCTTTGCAAGATGTGGCAGCACCTTGTTGAGAACGGACAGTTCTTCGGCAAGCGCCGGACCGCGACCGTCCGGATACTGGAGGGTGAATTGCCCGACATTGAGATTGTCCTTGTTCAGGAAAGCGATGACCCGATGCCTGAGACCAATCTCCATCAGCGAGCGGACATTGGGACGGGACAGGAACTCGTCATAGTCATCATAGACGGGCTCATCGCTGAGCGCTTCGATATCGTCCTTCATCGATATGATCGACTTGGCGACGGAACGATCTGCTATTTCCTGCTGCAGGTTGTCGTGGACATAATCGTCCATAGCCCTTTCAGAAAAAGACCCGCACATGTGAGTGATCAGAAAGGGTCTTTTAGGCAGGTTTTCAGCGTATTCGAAAATCGAGCAACTCTTCGCGCCGGCAATCTCCGCGCAGCGGTCGAGAACATCGGGCCAAAGCAACGGATCGAAAGCCGCGTCATACATGGAGAAAACCAGATCATCGGCGTGCCGATCTCGCCTTGCCGTCATTGCGTTCGGAACCTCCCGAAATAATGTGTCCTGACCCTAAGTATCATAAATTGGAAAAACGGTTGTTTTGCAACCGCTTCGGCTTGAATGTGGCTTAGGCACCGAGGTCTAGTATTCAAGATTATCGCAAGACCCCGCAGCCTGAAGGGCAAAGCCCTACAAGACAGCACGAAAGGGAACGCACTAAGGAACGACTGAACCTAGTCTTGTGGAGCCTGACATCACGGCGATATCTCTGCCTCGATCAGTTTTCCCAGCCGCGGCATGAGTTCAAGTATCCAGTCGGCCTGCCGATTTCCGTGAATTGAAAGCCAAAGGCGAGAAGGTTTGGCGTCTTCGTCGCGCCCCCACCAGGTCACCTCCAGGACGCCGCGCTCGTTGCGCCTCTTGAAGTGCCAGTGCACGCAGCCAGGATACTTTTTCAAAGTGGTCTTAAGCGTGGCATCGAGCGCTTCCTTGGCGCAGACATCTTCGACGGCACGCATGACCGCATCAGGATCCAAAGACGAAGGTAAATCGATCTCAAAATCTTGCATCACGTCACACGCCTAAGGGAGAGAGCAGGAGCGAAAATGCCAGCTCGAAAACAAAGCTTAAGGATCCGAGCGTCGGTGATCTGTTCCGGAAACGCTATTGTTTTTTGAAAATGGCCGCGTGAACTTCTTTGAAACCCACGCGACGAACGTGCTTCAAGGTCTGCGCATTCTTTCTCAGCGGAAGACCATTCCGGGGAAAACGCTGAGCAAGACCACCACCAGGGCCGCGACGCCGACGAAAGGCAGTGCGGACTTGAAGATCGCACCGGCCTTCACGTTGGAGACGGTCGCGGCAACATAAAGCGCGACACCAACCGGAGGCGTCACCAGTCCGAGTGTCAGGTTCAGACACAGAACGACGCCCAGATGATAGGGATCGATTCCATATACGGATGTTGCTACCGGCAAAATGATCGGCACGACCATGATCAGGGCCGGAATTCCGTCGATGATCATGCCCACCGCCAGCATGATCACGTTGACCAGCAGCAGAAACAGGATCGGGTTCTCGGCAACGGTGACCACCCATTCGGCAAGGCTTTGCGGTATCTGCCCGTAAATCAGGATCCAGCTGAAGACGTTCGCCGTGGCCACCATGAAGAGCACAAGCGCCGCGTTGGAGCCTGCCGTCAGCAGCATTTTCGGGATTTCCCGGTCCGAGAGTTCGCGTGTCACGAACTTGCCGATCAGATAGGCCATGACTGCAGCGATGGCAGCGGATTCAGTCGGAGTGGCAATGCCGAACAAGATACTCCCGATGATCGACACGGGAATGACCAGGGTCAGCAATCCGTCGCGAAGCAATCCGATCCGTTCTTGCTTTGATAACGGAGGAGCGACGGGGAACGGGCTCACCAGACCGATCAGAAAAATCACGACCATGAAACCGGCTGCCATCAGCAGACCCGGCACGATACCCGCAATGAAAAGATCGCCGATCGAAATCTGGGCGAGCACACCATAGACCACGAACATCATGGAGGGCGGGATGATCGGGGACAGCAATCCCGCCGATGTTGTGGTCGCAACCGCAAAGGTTTTCCGGTATCCGGCCCGTTCCATTTCCGGAACCATGACTTTCGACATGATGGAGATCTGCGCGGTGGCCGATCCCAGGATAGATGCCATCATCATGTTGGCGAGAATGTTCACATAGACCAATCCGCCTTTCATCGTTCCGACAACCGCCCGCGCCATCCCGATCAGACGGCTGGTGATGCCGCCGCCATTCATCATCTCACCGACCATCATGAACAGCGGGATTGCCAGCAGACCGTATTTTCCGATGCCGGACTGCAATTGCAGCGCATAGGAGCCGATGAGAGCCACGTTTCCGGTGTCCAGCACATAGACAATGGCCGAGACCGCGAGAACGATGCCGATAGGTGCTCCGATGAAAAGCAGAACCACAAACACAAAAGCGGTGATCATGGCCGAACCCCTTTTTCAGGAGGGCCGTGAAGGTCGCGAAGAAGGCACGCCGCGCTGTGGATCGTCAGCGTGATCGCAAAGACCGGCATGATCAGGAAGAACCACAAGCGGCGTACACCGATCGTGTTGGTCACTTCCTGGTAGACGCTGTTGAACGTGCTTTCGAAGAATGTTTGAAGGTCAAATCCGCTCCGCGCCAACGTGAGAGGGTCGAACCAGACCCAGCTGGCATAGGCCAGAAACAGTGCGAAACCGAGATTGACGCACTGGACGGCAATAGACAGCCGGCGGCGCATGGTTTTGGAGACCGCATCTGTAAGAAGCGTCACCGAAAAATTCCGTCTTTGGGCAAACATCAGGCTGGAACCGACAAAGGCGAAGACGACCATCAGATTGATTGCCAGCTCATCGACCCAATACAAGGACCAGTTCACGGCTCGGCTTGTGACATTGAGTATCATCAGCAAGAGCACTGCGGCGACCAGCAACTTCAGAATGGCAGCCTCGATTTTCGCAATCCAGTCCGATGTTTTCAGCAAAACAGTCATCTGCGCCCCTGTCGGTTTGGCCTTGGGCAAAGCGCCCGCGCCGTGGCGCGGGCGATCACACTTACTGCGTCAATGCATTTGCTTCTGCCTGCAGGGCGGCAATGGAAGGCGCCTTGGGTTCCCAGATGGCTTTCCATTCGGGGATCGTGTCTCCGAAGAAGCCAGGCGCCGCATCGACGACATTTATCCCGGTTCCCTTGAGATCGCCCAGCCATTTGGGCTCGTACTCAATGTATTGCGCAAAGAGCCAATCGATCTGCTCGGAGACGGACTGCGACAGCATCTGCTTTTCTTCGTTGCTCAAAGCCGCCCAGTACCGGCCGGACACCACCGCAACGACAGGGAACATCATCTGGCTGGTGATGGTAAGGTTGGGGGCCTGATCATAAAGCTTCAGCTTCCAGGCGAGCTCCAGGTCAATGTCCGCGCCATCGACTTGTCCGTTGGCAAGAGCATCGAACAGGCCGGGCAGGGGCACCGGCGTCGGCGCAACATTCATCAGTTCATAGAAATCGCGGAGCGGCGCAAATGGTGTGATGCGATACTTGCGCCCGGCAAGGTCTGCCGACGTCAGGCCCGGTTCACGCGAGATCAGGTGCCGCATGCCACCTAGACCGAAGCCGAGCCCTTTCATGCCGAGCTTGGTGTATTGGTCGAGCATCCCGGTTGCCGTCGGTCCGGTCAGCAATTTCGACGCCTGGCTCACATTCTGCACTAGATAGGGCGTGAACAGAGCCGCCATGTCGTCAATGCGGTTGGAAAATTCGGCAACAGTCAGGAACCCCATGTCCAGGCCACCGGACTGGATCTGCTGGATCATGGTTGCCTCGTTGCCCAGCTGGCCGGACGGAAAGACCTGGGTTTCGAACTTGCCGCCGCTCTTTTCCGCAAGCGATGTACCGACACGGTCCATTGTCTGGGTCCAGAAGTGACTGGCTGGCGTGATGGTTCCGATCCGGAGTGTCTTTTCGGCAGCGGCTCGCGCAAGTCCCGGTGCGGCCAGCATGGCAGCAGCAAGAGACGTGGTTTTCAAAAATTTGCGGCGGTTCATTTGTTTCCTCCCCGTTGGTTTGGTCTTGATCAGTGAAAATACGCCCCACCGTCCACGACCAGCGTCTGACCGGTCATGAAGGCTGCGTCCTGCGAAGCGAGAAATGCCACGGCACCGACGACGTCTTCGGGCTGTTGGTCACGCGCGATGACGCGTGCCTTTTGCGAAATATCCTGGAGTTTCTCGATCTGGTGCGGATTGGCTTTGACGCCGTCGGACATGGTGAAACCGGGTGCAACGCCGTTGACGCGAATACCCGAGGCTCCCAGTTCCTTGGCCAAGGCCTTCGTCATGGCATTGATGGCACCCTTACTGGCAACGTAATGCAGCAGGTAGGGAACACCCTTGAACGGTGTGCCCGACGACATGTTCACGATCGACCCGGCACCTTGCGCCTGCATGGCCGGCAAGACAGCGGCCGTGGCAAAGGCCTGACCCATCACGTTGACATTGAGAACGCGTTGCCATTCTTCGGGTGAGATGTCGCTGAATTCCGTCAGTTTGAGCGTGGAATAAAGACCGGCATTGTTCACCAGAGTATCGATGCGATCGAAGGCATCTAACGCTTCGGTAGCCATTTTCTCGCAGGACGCCGGGTCGGAGATGTCGCAGAAGACTCCGATCGCCGGAGCGCCCGTCGCCGAAATCTCCGCAGCCGCTTCGGCCGCGCCAGAAACATCGGCAATCACAACGGCGGCTCCGTCCCTTGCAAAGCGATCCGCAATCGCGCGGCCAATCCCCATGGCCCCGCCGGTCACGATGACAACATGTCTTTGGTCCATTGTTCTGTTCCCGTAGTTTCTGCGCCGCTTATCGGGCTTGCGCACTGCGCCGCAGGTCTTCAATCGTCTGTGTCGGAGTAATCAGTTCCGGGTCCACTTGAAGCTCAATCAAGCTTGGACCGGGATAGGAACAAGCCCGCTCCCACGCCGCGGCGAACTGTTCGGTCCGGGTAACGGTCTCCCCGTGACACCCATAAGACTTCGCAAGCATTGCAAAGTCGGGGTTCACCAGATCCGTTGCGCTGACGCGGCCGGGATAGTTTCGTTCCTGGTGCATCCGGATCGTGCCGTACATGCCGTTGTTCACGACGATAACGTTCAGATTAGCCCGGTACTTCACAGCCGTTGCCAGCTCTTGTCCGTGCATCAGGAAACACCCGTCGCCTGCAAAACAGACAACAGTGCGGTCCGTATGGACCCGGGCCGCAGCAACGGCGGCCGGCAGTCCGTACCCCATGGACCCGGAAATCGGCGCGAGCTGCGTCCGGTGTTGGCGATAGTGCAAGAACCGGTGAACCCAAACGGTGTAGTTTCCGGCCCCATTGGTCACGATCGTGTTGGCTGGCAGGGTCGCTTTCAAATGCGCCATCACGTCCGCCATGGCCAGTTTTCCGCGTCCGTCCGGCAAGGTCGACCAGACACGGTAATCGGCATTGCAAGCCGCGACATGGGCCTGCCGCTCGGACAAGCCAGTATCGGGAACGCCGCGTTCTCGCAGAGCCTTGACGGTTTCTGCTGCAGGCGCTGCAATCCCGAGATCCGGCGCATAGACCCGCCCGATCTCGTCCGGATCCGGATAGACGTGAATGAGTTTTTGCAAAGGTCCAGGAATATTGACCAGGCTGTAACCGCTGGACTCCATTTCGCTGAACCGGGTACCCAGCAAAATCAGAACGTCTGCCGACCGGATGCGTTCGGCAAGCGCTGGGTTGATGCCGATGCCCGCGTCGCCCGCATAACAGGAATGCGTGTTGTCGAAAAAGTCCTGGCACCTGAACGATGCGGCTACCGGGACCGCCCAGTCTGAAGCAAACGCCTCAAGATCGTTGCGCGCCTGTTCCGACCAGGCACCCCCGCCGACAACAATCATCGGCTTCGCAGCGCGCTCCAAAGTTTCTAAAACTGTCGTTAGGTCGGCATCAGTCGGCGCAGCCACAGCCGCGCGAGCCGCAGCAAGTTTTGGTCGGATCACATCCGTCGTTTCAACCAGCATGTCTTCCGGTAACGCCAGAACGACCGGCCCAGGGCGACCTGACATCGCGACGTGAAACGCTCGCGAGACCATCTCGGCAACCCGCCCGGGACTGTCGATTTCCGCGACCCATTTGGCAACCTGACCGAACATTCTGCGGTAGTCGATTTCCTGAAAGGCCTCGCGTTCGCGCATATCGCGCGCCACTTGCCCGACAAACAGGATCATCGGTGTCGCGTCCTGTCGGGCGATGTGAAGCCCGGCCGACGCATTGGTCGCACCTGGTCCCCGGGTTACCATGCAGATGCCGGGACGACCCGTCAGTTTGCCATAAGCTTCCGCCATCATCGCCGCACCGCCTTCCTGGCGGCAAACGGTGACGCCGATCTGCGGAGCGTCGCTCAGTGCATCCAGCACGGCAAGATAGCTTTCGCCTGGGACCAGGAAACACTGGTCAACCTTTTGCTGAAGCAGGCATTCCACCAGAGTTTCGGCGCCGGAAAGGGCCTTGATGTGGAGCATCTCGTTCACAGCGACAGTCCTATTTCGCCGAAGTTGCGATACGTCTGGGATTTGGGTTTTGCGCGGTCTTCTTCGTTCTCGTAGTGGATCGAAGACTTGCCGCGCAGCGCATCCGGAAGGACCATTGCGCGGATGAACCGGCTCTGGATGGTGTGGTCAGCCTGGGCAAAGACTGGCAGCGGACCGGCTTCAAACCAGGCACCACCGGGGCCGAACGATGTCGACATGCCGTCCGTGTCGATCCGGATGCCGCCCTCACGCAGGCAACGGATGCCCGGACCTTGATGGGTGTGAAGCATCGCTGTGCCCGAGGGAGGGAACGACACGCTGTCAAGCCGCAGGAAACTTCCGTCTCCCGCCAGATGCGCCGGGATCTCGCCGGACAGTTTTCTTGCCGAATGTTGGGGAGGTGTCTGGGGCGGCGTATCCGACAGGTCCCAGCGCCAGATCGAAGCGCCTTCAACACCGGCCACCAAAGTGACAGGTCCGTTGGCGACAAAGCCCTCGTCACAGGCATGCACCTTGCCGTCAACGGTCACGTCACCTGCGGTGACATAGATCGCACGGGCGACCGTTTCGCCGAACGCAACGCGCTGACCGTCAGAAAGATTGTCCTCAAACAAATGCAGTTTCATTTGTGTTTTCCCTCGATCGCCAGTGTTCGCGTGACGAATGCGGAGCTGCCTGAACCGATTACCGTGCCTGCATGAACGGAGCAGGCAGCAGCAGCTTGTTTTCCTGGTGTCGGACCAGAGGTCTGATTTTCTTGACGTAATTCGTCCAGTTCGGGTCCTGGACCAGCGCCTTGCGACGTGTTTGCCGATCCTCTAAATCGGCGTAGGACCACAAATGAACGATCTGGTTCTGGGGGCCGAATTCGACCTGGTAGTAGCCCAGAAGATTGCCAAGGATCCGGGTTTGAACGGCAAGACCTTCAGCCTCGTAAAGCTTCAGATATTCCGGAACCTTGCCGACATGCAGCGTGTAGATGCGTTCTTCGACGATCATGACGCGGCGCCCAGACCGGCGAGGCAGATGTATTTCAGCTCCGTCCAGTCCTCCATGCCGTATTTCGACCCCTCACGGCCGATCCCGCTTTCCTTGACGCCGCCAAACGGGGCGACTTCGGTTGAGATCAATCCCGTGTTGACGCCGACAATTCCGGTTTTCAGCGCATCGGCGACGCGAAAAATCCGTCCGACGTCACGGCTGTAGAAATAACCGGCCAGTCCATATGGCGTGTCATTCGCCATCTCGATGGCCTCTTCCTCGTTTTTGAAACGGGTGATCGCGGCGACCGGACCGAAAACCTCTTCGTGCGAAATGTCCATTGCCGGCGTAACGCCCGTCATGACTGTGGGCTGATAGTAGGTTCCACCGGCTGTGTGCCGCTGACCGCCAACACGGATTTCCGCGCCCTTATTGCTTGCGTCCGCCACCAGACGTTCGACCTTCGCCAGGCCGCGGTCATCGATCAGCGGCCCTTGAGCGACGTTTCGTTCAAGACCGTGACCGACTTGAATGCCTTTGGCCCTTGCACACAGCGCCTCAACGAAAGCGTCATGTATGCCGTCCTGAACAAAGATGCGGTTTGCCGCGATACAGGTTTGGCCGGAGTTGCGGAACTTGCAGATGTGCGCGCCTTCAAGAGCAGCTTCCAGATCGGCATCATCAAAGACGATAAAGGCGGCGTTGCCCCCGAGTTCGAGGCTCACTTTCGTAAGGTCACCGGCGCAGTCACGCATCAGTTGTTTGCCGACCGCCGTGGACCCCGTAAACCCGATCTTGCGCACAAGCGGGCTGTCTATCAGCGCTTTGCCGATCAAGGGCGCTTCGTCGCGACCACCCGTAATGACATTAAAGACACCTGCGGGCACACCCACCTGGTCCCCAAGCGCTGCGATCGCCAGCGCGGACAGNGGAGTGGCTTCGGCTGGTTTCAAAACCATGCAGTTGCCTGCAGCAAGCGCAGGCGCTGCTTTTCGGGTCACCATTGCTGACGGGAAGTTCCAGGGCGTAATGCCGCCAACGACACCAAGCGCGTTCCGCGTGACCAGGATGCGCGCATCCGTGCGGTGCGGCGGAATGATGTCGCCGTAAAGTCTGCGGCCTTCTTCGGCGAACCAGCTGAAAAAGCTCGCCGCATACTCGATCTCAACAAGGGATTCGCTCAACGGTTTGCCCTGTTCAAGGGTCAGCAGGCTTGCCAGTTCATCGGCGTTGGCGCGCATCGCGCCAGCCCAGGCATGCAACACGTTTGCCCTGTCCGCCGCGGTCCGGCCGCTCCAGTCCTTGAACACGGCTTGCGCAGCCGCAATTGCGGTGTCGGTCTCCGCACTGCCCATGCGCGGCACGCTCGCCAGCGTTTCACCGGTCGCAGGATCTGTCACTTCAAGACGCGCGCCGGCATCCGCGGAGATCCATTGTCCGCCCACATAGCAGTCGGAGTTCAAGAATTCTGGCAATCGGGCCAAGGCCGTTTCCTCATCGTTCGTGTGCGTAGGCACTTGTTTGTTGAACGCAGGATGGCACGGGCCTGTTCAGTGGTCTTTGCCCCGGTTTCGTGCTATTTACCTTTTTGTCCGATTTTTTTGGTGGTAACGGCCGAAGGGATACCGTGGCTGACGCATTGGGGATCGCCGTAGGAGCGTTTGGGCGTGTCGCATTGTTGTCAGCGACCGAGCCGGTGCAGGATCACGCCCATTCTCAGGTGCACGCCCTGATCAAGATTTCGGGCCCCGACACGACCTATAGCGTCGACGGTGAGGAAGCCAAGCTCACAGACACACAAATCGTCCTGGTCAATCCCTGGGTTGTTCATTCAAACAAACGACCAGCGGGGACCGAACCGACCGTTTTGTTGGCGCTTTACGTCGACACCTTGTGGTTTGGAGAGCATGGCAATCAAATCCTGGCCGGGTTCAAAAATCTGCCATTTGCCAGGACCGCGGTGACGGCCAGCCCCCAACTGCAGGAACAAGCGGCCGGTCTCGCCGATCAATTGATGGACATGCACAGCGACGAAGAAGAGTTCGATACGCTGTTGCGAGATCTGGTCTGGTCGGTGCTTCAGTGTTCGAAGACGGACGTGATGTCGGAGCAAAGCACCAATCGGTCCTTTGTCAGCGATCACCGCATTCGCAAAGCCGTCAAAGCGTTTCGTCAGGACCCTTCCAAGGAACTGGACCTGAATGAAGTCGCCCGCAGCGTGGGTTTGTCACGATCACAGTTCTACGCGCGGTTCCGCCAATGCACTGGTCTGTCCCCGCGGACATACCTGGACACCTTGTGCTGTGAACGCGCATCGCATCTGCTCAGCGACCCCGGTATCACCATCGCAGAAATATCCGAACGCCTGGGCTTTTCCGCCCAGGGGCACTTTACGAGGTTCTTCAAATCCAAAACGGGCGTGTCCCCCAACAGCTTTCGGATGGGACACATAGAGGTTGGACGTGTGCTGATCTAGGGCCTTTCCGATAAAGCTATGGATTCAAATTTAAACAACAAGCTGGCATTCGCACATTCAAATTTGGCTTAGTTCGACCTTTCGGCGCAGGTAACACGTTTTCTGCATTAGGTCGAAAGTGAGCGCCTAGACGCTCGCAGACTTTGAGTCTTGAAAAAATGGCGGTGAGGGTGGGATTCGAACCCACGGTACGCTCTCACGCACGGCGGTTTTCAAGACCGCTGCCTTAAACCACTCGGCCACCTCACCAAAGCAGCCGTTCGGCGCGTTGGCGCGGCTGCTGTCTCACCCGTTTCGTTTGTCTTGACCAGAAAGTCAAGGGCCGGAATCAGCCTGTCGGCGGAAACTGGAGAATTCGTGTGGAAGGCGGGGGCGTGGAGGCCTTTGGCATGTTCCGGTCCCGGGCGCTTACAGGGTGGTAGGGCAAGGTGGGCGCAGCGGCACCGGAACATAACCAAAGTGTGAGGGGCCGCCGGTCCGGTGTCGTGGGCAGGGTTTTGAACCGGCGGCCAAAGCTGGAGGTGGGGTCCAGCATTGCTGTGACAGGGCGGTCATCAGCAATGAGCTCACACTAGGCGGAACCGACAGGGTCCGATGTGACCTACATCACAACCTGATCCTTTGACGATTTTTTGCTGTGTGTGCCCTGTGTGCAACAGATTGTTTTATGTTTGAAATAACGCATTTTTACATTTTGTTTCAGTCGATTACGAGTTTGGCGCCGAATGCCTGGAAAGAGCCCGGGCCAAATTCTGTGAGTGTGTTGAAAAGATGCATCAAACTGGCCTCGACGGCCGATTTACTTTGAAGTAAGAAACTTGCGCTTTAACAGGCGCTATGTGTGGGACGCACCGCGGGGGCAGTGTGTCTGTGGGAACCCGGACGATCGGTCGGGTTGTCGCCTGAGAACCGGCATGGATAAAAACAAGTGCCGGAAATTCGCGCGAGCTGCGGGGCCGCCGACGCGTAGGTGAGTAGGACGGCAGAATGGTAGGGACAGGCGTTGCGACTTGCCAACGGGCAGGGACGTCTTCGGGGAAAACGGCCGGTGACACTGTTGAGGTGACAACCTCCTTCACGACCGGCTGGTCACAAATTCGCACGGGGCTTTTGACCATTGCCGCCGTGTCCTTCGTTGCTGCCTGCAGCGCTGCACCCGAAAAACCCAAGGCGAAATTCAGCCCTGAAAAATACGGCGTTCCGGCCAGCCCGAAAATGGTTGCCGCAGGCAAACCCGTTCCAAAGGGCGGCGGCCGCTATGTCGTCGGCAAGAAATACAAGATTGCCGGCAAGTGGTACTATCCGGAACACGATCCGAACTACAAGAAAACAGGTCTGGCCTCCTGGTACGGACCGACCTTCCACGGCCGTAAGACCGCAAATGGCGAAATCTTCGACCGCAATGCCCTGACCGCAGCGCATACGACCATGCCGCTGCCCTCCTATGCCAGAGTGACCAACACCGCGAACGGCCGTTCCATGATCGTTCGTGTCAATGACCGCGGACCCTTCCACGGCAACCGGATCATTGACTTGTCAGAGCGCGTCGCCACGATGCTGGACACCAAGTCGAAAGGTGTCGGCAAGGTGAAGGTGGAGTATGTCGGCCGCGCACCGCTTCACGGGCAGGATGAAGAATATCTGATGGCCTCCTACAGCGGACCTGGATCCGTGGTCCCGGGCGGAACACGTCCCGGAACGCTTCTTGCCCAGGCGGCACCACCGCCCAACATTGTCTTCGGCAAGGTGCCGGCGCCCGCAGCGCGGCCCTATCTCGTAGCGTCGAACACCGTTGCGGCTTACAAACCTTCCAGGTCCACACGTGTTGCCGTTGCATTTGATCCGGCAATCGCTTTTGAAGCTGGCAATCCGACGATCAAAGTGGCCTCGAACAATCGGTTCGAGCAACTGCCCGCAGCGCATTCCTCCGGCTATGCGCCTGCCGGCAATACGCAGGCAATTCCCTATCCGGGCAAGCCCACGGGATTTGTAGGAGGCAGCGCTGTTTCTTCGTTTGCAGCGAACCGCCGCATAACAGAAGCGCATGACGCCTTGTCCACAGTTGCAACGTCCGGGCTTTCCATGCGACAGCTGGCTGCTAGTATTCCTTCGGGCAAGTAAAACCAGATCAAGAACCGATTTGCCCGTGTGACTTCGACCGGAAGCGACAGGGTGCTCGGACTGATGAGTTTTTTTCAACCTGAATTCTGGAGCCGGAAAGCCAGGACGTTTGCCGCGGCAGTCGCAACTGTTGTGGCGGCAGCAGGATTGACCGGCGTTCAGGCGGCAGAATCAATCGTCACCAAGGCGCCGAAGGCCTACCTTCTGGAACCCACATCCGGCACGGTGCTCTATTCAAAGGCGCCGGACGAACCATTCGCGCCCGGTTCGCTTGCCAAGGTGATGACCGCTGCCACCGTTTTTCATCTTCTGAAAGAGGGCGAAGCCCAACTTGATCAGCTCTGTAACGTCAGCGAACACGCCTGGCGAACCGGCGGCGCACCGTCACGCAAGGCCACCATGTTTGCGGCAATCAAATCGGACATTGCGGTCGAAGACCTGCTCAAGGGATTGCTGGTCCACAACGCCAATGATGCGGCCATCGTTCTCGCCGAATGTATCGACGGCTCGGAAGACGCTTTCGCAGAGCGCATGACGGAATTCGCGCTGTCGATCGGCATGACCAACAGCAGTTTTGCCAATCCGACCGGATATGAAGACAAGCCGAGCAAAACCACCGTCCACGATCAGGCGAAACTGGCAGAGTACATTCTGGAAAACCACGACGACCACTACGCGCTGTTTTCCCTGCCGGAATTTACCTGGAACAAGATCTTTCAGCGAAACAAGAACCCGCTTCTGGGCGAAATCCGAAACCTGGATGGCCTTGGCGGCGGCAATGACCCTGAAGACGGCTATTCCGGCCTTGCATCANTGGACCGGAACGGGCGCCGGATCATTGCCGCCGTCGCCGGNCTNAATTCCGACAAGCACCGCCTGCAGTCGTTGAANGAGGTGATNGGNGGCGCNTGGGAATTCTANACNATCCAGACNATNTTCCCGGCTGGTGAAGTGGTCGCGGAAGCGAGGGTCTTCGGCGGCACCGANGGCACTGTTCCCCTTGTCGCCAATTCTGATGTCGACGTTCTGCTCGCCCGGGGCGGCAGCCTGGAATACAGGATCAGGGTTGTTTACGACGGCCCCTTCAAGGCACCTGTTGAAATGGGTACGCCTGCAGGTGAATTGCGCGTCATCGGCAAAGAAGGAATTGTCTACCGTGCACCGCTGGTGACCGGAGGCGCGGTGCCGGAGGGCACAATGATGAACCGTGCCATGGACGGTCTTCAGGAATTGCTTTTTGGCTGGATCGGGTGACGATTGCTGGCGGCATAAACATTTGGACTGATCCCTGCTAAAAGCCTACCGATCAACGGCAACAAGATTCTAGAGCGGAGCCAAAACCACCTTGCCGGGACATTTCATCACTTTTGAAGGCGGGGAAGGGGCCGGTAAATCGACTCAAATCACCCTTCTCAAGCGCTTTCTGGAAAGCTGCGGTAAGACTGTTGTCGTCACGCGCGAACCTGGCGGGTCACCGGGCGCTGAAAAGATCCGTTCTCTTTTGCTTTCTGGCGGTGCGAAAGACCTCGGACCGCGTGGCGAGGCGATGCTGTTTGCGGCAGCCCGTGCGGATCACGTCGATTCGACGATCCAGCCGGCCTTGAAGCGGGGCGCCTGGGTCTTGTGCGACCGTTATGCGGATTCAACCCGCGTTTATCAGGGAGAAGCGGGCGTCGACGAGGACTACTTGAAACTGCTTGAAACTGCGGCTGTCGCCGGCGTGCGGCCAGACATGACGATCCTGATTGATGTTCCGCCTGAAATCGGGCTGAAACGGGTCGCAAAACGATCCGAGAGCGACGACAGTGGCGGACCGGACCGCTTTGAAGGCGAGGCGCTTGCCGTCCACGAGCGGCGCCGGAACCTGTTTCTGAAACTGGCTGAGGAAGAAGCCTACCGGTTCACGGTTGTGGACGGCGCCAAGGATCAGACGTTCGTTGAAACAGCCATTCGTGATGCGGTTCGTGATGCGTTTTCAAGAGATCTTGCGCCGAAGGGGCGACGCGCTGTGAACAAAGTCAGATCAAGTCCGGGGAAAGCCGTCTGATGGCCCGCAGAAACGAACCGGTCGACATTCCGGAGGTCGATGCGTTGCCGGGCTATCCGCTCCCCCATGAACGTGATCGGCTGGTCGGTCACAGAGCGACCGAAACGGCGTTGCTGGAGGCGTATCGTTCCGAGCGTTTGCATCATGCCTGGATCCTGGGCGGTCCCAAAGGTATCGGCAAGGCAACGCTGGCCTTTCGTTTCGCGCAGTTCGTCATTGCACATCTCGACAGGTTTGGACCGGAAGTCGCAGCCGCACAGGATTTGAGCGTTGCCGAAGATCATCCCGTCAAACGTCAGGTCAAAGCCGGAGGACATCCAAACATTCTGCACTTGCGCCGGCCCTGGGACGAAAAGTCGAAAAGGTTCAAGACGGATCTCCCGGTCGATGAGGTTCGGCGCACGGTTTCGTTTTTCGGTACCACAGCATCTGCAAAGGCCTGGCGCATTTGTATCGTCGATGCAGCCGACGACATGAATCAGAACTCGGCCAACGCGCTTTTGAAAATACTGGAAGAACCGCCCGAACGTTGCCTGTTTCTGGTTCTGAGCCATGCACCGGGCCGGTTATTGCCAACGATCAGATCCAGGTGCCGTCGGCTCGACATGGCGCCACTGGCAGCAGCTGAAATCGCCGAGGGATTGAATGAGCTCGCGGGCGGTTCGGTTTCCTCGCAAGACGATCTTGCCGAAATCGCACAGACGGCGGACGGCAGCTTGCGATCCGCAATCACGCTGTTGTCAGGTGACGGGCTTCAAATCGCCAAGGGTTTGAAACAACTGGCGGATAGTAGTGCCAATTTGGATCTTGCAGCGGTACATGCGCTTGCTGATCTGATTTCAGCTCGCGGACAGACGGACAATTGGGAGAGTTTCCAACACGTTCTGGAAAACTGGTTACATGAACGCATGCGCCAGGAGCTGAAAAGCGGCGTCCGTGATGCCTACCGTCGTGTGGAGCATTGGGAAACCGTCCGAAAAGCGATCAATGACGCTGATGCGCTCAACCTGGACCGGAAACAAGTGGTGCTTGATTTTTTCTTTGCGTTGCGCGCCGCCTGACGCTCGAAACGTTTGGGAATTTTGGCAAATACGGATATCTAGACCCCGAATGATAGCTGGGACTGAAACCGATTTCTGATTAGGACCTTGAATGCTTGTCGACAGCCATTGCCATCTCGATTTTCCTGATTTCGACGGTGAGCGGCCCGAACTGATTGCGCGAGCGCACGAAGCAGGCGTTGATCTGATGGTGACGATCTGCACCCATATCCGGAAGTTCGACCGGATCCGGGCGATCGCGGAAGAATACCCGGAAGTCTACTGTTCAGTCGGCACGCACCCGCACAATGCTGGCACAGAACGCGGAATTCCGGTCGACGAAATCGTGCGCCTTGCAGCCCATCCAAAGGTCGTCGCCATCGGCGAAGCCGGGCTGGATTATTACTACGACAAGGCACCTCGTGATGCGCAGGCTGAAGGCCTTCGCATTCATATCGAGGCTGCGCGTCAGACAGGCTTGCCACTTGTCATTCACGCACGCGACGCGGATGACGACATGGCAGACATTCTGCGCAATGAAATGGGGAAGGGGGCGTTCCCGGCCCTCCTGCACTGCTTCTCTTCAGGTCGTGAGCTTGCCCTCACCGGTATCGAACTCGGTCTTTATGTGTCGTTTTCCGGAATACTGACCTTCAAGCGATCAGAGGAACTGCGCGACATTGCACGGGAACTCCCAGCCGACCGGCTGCTTGTTGAAACCGATGCGCCCTATCTCGCCCCTCAGCCTCGGCGCGGCAAACGCAACGAACCGGCCTATACGGCCATGACGGCTGCTGTTCTTGCCGAAACTCGCGGCGTTTCTCAAACAGAAATCGCCCGGCAGACAACGGAGAACTTTTTCCGCCTGTTCGGCAAAGTTCCGAAACCTGCGCATTTGGCTGAGGCCGCAGTCTGATGACGGTTGAACTGACCATTCTCGGGTGCGGATCGTCCAGCGGCGTTCCGCGCATTGGCAACGACTGGGGCGAATGTGATCCGAACGAGCCGAAAAACAGACGGCTTCGGTGTTCCGCACTCGTTGAAAAACGCGGCGAATATGGCTGCACAACGGTCTTGATCGACACGGGTCCTGATCTGAGGCAGCAAATGCTTGCCGAAAATGTTGTCCATCTTGATGCCGTTTTCTACACGCACGCACATGCTGATCATCTTCATGGCATCGATGACTTGCGCACATTCTGGTTGCTCGACCGCGCCAAAGTTCCGGTCTACATGGACGATCCGACGTTTCAACGAGCCAATTCGGCGTTCAAATACTGCTTTGAAAAACCGGAAGGCTCCAATTATCCGCCAATCCTGGAACATCATGCAATTGTGCCGGGAGTACCGGTGGAGATCGTCGGCGACGGCGGTTCTCTGGTTGTTGAACCGATTACGGTGGTTCATGGCGAGATTGATGCACTCGGGTTTCGCATTGGCGATGCGGCTTATATTCCGGACGTGTCCGACATTCCGGATAGCAGCTTTAACAGGCTGAAAACTCTGGATTTATTGGTTCTGGATTGCCTGCGCAGAAACCCGCATCCAAGTCATTTTTGCCTGGAAGAGTCGCTGCGCTGGACGCATCGGATCGCGCCGCGCAAGGCCATTTTCACCAATCTCCATTGCGACCTGGACTACGGCCGGTTACGCGATGAATTACCAGAGCACATAGAGCCTGCCTTCGACGGTTTGCGCGTTGATCTGACGGCATTGTCCGACCTCAACACGACTGCGGAAAATGCCGTCTAGAGCTTCGCCGAAACTGCCCAGCTTGGAGCGATTGAGCAAGGCAGCCGTTCACTATCTGGAACGCTACAGTTCGTCAAAGGCCAATCTGCAGAGAGTGCTGGAACGCAAGGTCATGAATGCATGCCGGCACCACGACCGCGATCCTGAGGAGTTTTCGAGCCTGATCGAAACGGTCGTTGAAAAATGCCTGCAGTCCGGGCTGTTAAACGACCAGGTCTATGCGGAAACAAAAACAGCCAGCCTGAGACGCCGTGGCGGGTCCAGGCGAAAAATCGAGGCTCAATTGTCCGCCAAGGGAGTCGATCGCGAGACGATCCGAAACGCGGTCGCTGCAGATGACGACGATGAAGCGGAACTTGATGCTGCGCGAATTTTTGCACGCAGGCGGCGGCTCGGTCCGTATCGAAACGAGAAAGACAGACAAGGCCGTCGAGACAAGGATCTGGCCGCAATGTGCCGGGCCGGGTTTTCTTTTGAGATTGCGAGGCGGATTATTGACGTCTCGTTGGATGATTGAATGCGTGCCGATGGCAAGCGTGTAAACATCAAGCGCGGCGAGCCGACTTGCAAATGAGCGCGGCGATGCGACTAAGCGTCTGATTTTCAGCGCAATATCACCTACAAATAAATGTTCCATAATATTGATTATGCGAATTGTTGAGATGTGGAGCAGCGATGGACTAACTCCCCAAACACGCGCGCCCTATAACTGCGATCCGACTGTGAACTGTCCCTTTTCGCTGCGTGTCATCTGAAATTGTTTCATCAAGTGCGCCTCGACACTCCTCTCAAAGCTATCTGCTGTATTGTTGCTGTTGTCGGTTTGGAGGGTCTGCACATCGTGAAGCTTGCGCACATCAACATTGTTGCCAGAAACGCAGACAGGCTTGCGACGTTCTACGTCGACGTTCTTGGATGTGAGATCCTGCGCAAACCAAAATTGCTAACCGGCGCAAAAGTCTCTCAAGGAAACGGTCTTCAAGGCTCCGACATCTATTCCATCTGGCTCAAATTTCCTGGCTGCACCGAGCCGTTTCTTGAAATTCACGAACACAGCCTGAAACTTGACCGGCATCCGCCGTGTGTGAATGAACCCGGCTTTGGACACCTTTCTTTTCAGGTTATCGACATCCATGAAATGCTGGCCGCGATTGTCGGGTCGGGTGGCAAGAAACTGGGCGAAGTAACGAATTTCGGAACGGAAGAACGTCCGTTTTTGATTGTCTATACGCGCGATCTGGAAGGTAATATTATTGAGCTGGAACAGCCATCAATGTGATGAACAACACCGTAAACAAGCGGAATTGAGGCTACGGTCTGGGCGTTGAGTGTGGCTGCCCAAGCGCTGCAGTCTTTGACCAAATTGCAGAAAGCAACTTGAAAAAGTCAGTATACAACGTTGTATTTATTGAATAAAACGAGTTTGTAGATAATTCCGGGAAGACGATTATGAGTGCCACAGCGAATGCATCTGACTGGGAAGTCGCCGGATATATGGACGCCGGGCTTGGAGCTGGCATCGCCGGCGGTTACTGGACGTTCGTGTTTCGCAGCACGGTCGCAGACTATTGCGCCCTTTTTGGCTTTGCTGGGTTTGGCCTCGGATTTGGTGGAAGTGG
>JGI12316J14372_10000922_pt1 | contig 44041 bp, 36 predicted proteins | sample MarCyaLeptolynsp_FD_14372 | JGI IMG/M metagenome (IMG submission 14372)
ATGACAATTGCAGTCGGACGCGCGCCAGCGCAGCGAGGATGGTTCGACATCCTCGACGACTGGCTCAAGCGCGATCGCTTCGTCTTCGTCGGCTGGTCCGGCATCCTCCTGTTCCCCTGTGCCTTCCTCGCCCTCGGCGGCTGGCTCACCGGAACCACCTTCGTCAGCTCCTGGTACACCCACGGACTGGCATCGAGCTACCTAGAAGGCGCTAACTTCCTCACCGTCGCCGTCTCCAGCCCGGCCGACAGCCTGGGACACTCCCTGCTGTTCCTCTGGGGACCCGAAGCCCAAGGCAACTTCACCCGCTGGTGTCAGCTCGGCGGCTTGTGGAGTTTCATCGCCCTCCACGGCGCCTTCGGACTGATCGGCTTCTGCCTTCGCCAGCTCGAAATTGCCCGACTCGTCGGCATCCGCCCCTACAACGCCATCGCCTTCACGGGTCCGATCTCGGTGTTTGTGAGCGTCTTCCTGATGTATCCCCTGGGTCAATCGAGTTGGTTCTTCGCCCCCAGTTTCGGAGTAGCGGGAATCTTCAGATTCATCCTGTTCCTGCAAGGGTTCCACAACTGGACCCTCAACCCCTTCCACATGATGGGAGTGGCAGGAATCTTGGGAGGAGCATTGCTGTGTGCCATTCACGGCGCTACCGTCGAAAACACCCTGTTTGAAGACAGCGAGCAATCAAGCACCTTCCGAGCCTTCACGCCGACCCAAGCGGAGGAAACCTACTCAATGGTGACCGCCAACCGCTTCTGGTCTCAAATCTTCGGCATCGCCTTCTCCAACAAACGCTGGCTGCACTTCTTCATGTTGTTTGTGCCGGTAACGGGGCTGTGGATGTCGAGCGTGGGGATTGTGGGTTTAGCTTTGAACCTGCGAGCCTATGACTTTGTGTCTCAGGAGTTGCGGGCAGCCGAAGACCCAGAGTTTGAGACTTTCTACACGAAAAACATCCTATTGAATGAGGGCTTGCGGGCTTGGATGGCGCCGCAGGATCAACCTCACGAACACTTTGAATTCCCTGAGGAGGTATTGCCTCGTGGTAACGCTCTGTAGATAGAGCAAGCTTCGATCGCAATACTCTTTAGATCGAAAAAGTCCGCGATCGCTCCCTACTTCTTGGTAGGGAGTTTTTAGTTTAAGCGATCGCCTTCAATCGATTATGTTATCGTTACGATCGTACGAGCTGTTTCAGCTAAAGCCAGAAGTTCATACTTCTAGCAATCTTTGAGTAAATTCAAGTATCAAGGAGGTGATGCCCATGAGCGATAGTAGTAATTTGATGGGTCATCTGATTGGAGTTTGCCGGCTGCGCGCTGGGGCTGTTCTATAGCAGTTTCTTCTAACCTCTGTAGTCGTAACTCAGAGGCTTATCCTGGGAGTTTGCTGATGTAGTTCCTCCCAGCAGTCAGGTTCCATTCAGGCGATCCGCTAGACCGCTCTTGCCATTCCGTGCCTAAGCCTAACGTTAGGTGCCACCGGTAAGAGCGGATAGTTTTTGGGAGGGAGCGATCGCAAACACCTCTCCTCATCTCCTCCCAGTGTCAGTTGACAAACTGGCCGAGTGGTAATTGGTAAAATTAATCCAAGATAATCAATAGAATCAGGAAATCCGAATCGTTTTCGTGCTGCACGGCAGAAAGATCGGTTATTCTGAGCAAGTGCAAACAAAATGGAAACTTATACCCATCCCAACATCTAGAGGGGTGATGTATAATAACCAAATAAAATCGAGAAAGACACTTTTTAACGAGGTGTGAGGACACAAGTAAAAATGTCTAAATTACTTTGGAAATTTCAAATTATCGGGTCTGCTGCCCTAGGAGCTGTATTAGCTCTCTCATCAGCAGCGATTGCATCCGATAGCAAAGCGCCCAAACAAGTGGCACTTGCTGATGCTCAACAAGCAGAAGTGACTCTGGAGAGTTCGGAAGTCTCCACGCTTGCTAAAGAGAAAGCAGTTGACGCAGTGGAGCCAGCGAACGCCATCGTTCCTCCCGAAACCCTCGAACTACAGCCGAGTCAACTCGCACAAAGTTTTAGCACCCCTAGTGCTGACAATACTTCCGAAGTATTAGAAGAAATCAACCGCTACAGCACCGAAAACGGGAATAATTCTCTAGGCGCTCAGGTTGAAGGTGCAGCTAAGTTCCGGGATGTGAGTCCTAGCGATTGGGCTTACCAAGCTCTCGACGATTTAGTTAAGCGCTACGACTGCTTGGTTGGTTATCCCAACGGTACCTTCCGAGGCAATAGAGCGCTAAGTCGTTACGAATTTGCGGCGGGTTTGAACGCTTGTTTGAATCAAATCGAGCGTTTGATTGCTGCAGCGACTGCTGACTTCGTGACCAAAGAAGATCTCGAAAAGATTCGTCGCTTGTTGCAAGACTTTGAGGCAGAACTGCTCGTTCTTGGGACCCGCGTTGACAACCTCGAAGCGCGCGTTGCCTTCCTCGAAGACCATCAGTTCTCCACAACCACCAAGTTGAGAGGAGAAGTGATCTTTGCCCTAACTAACAACTTTGGCAATGATGCTTCCATCAGCGGCGTAACGACTGGTATTGGCGAAGCAGCTTTCGGCGACAGGGTTCGTCTGGAGTTCAACACCAGCTTCACCGGGAAAGATCGCTTGGTCACCCGTCTTGCTGCTGGTAACTTAAGTGCCTTCCGCTTGGGGACAACAGGCCTTAGCACTGACCCCAACACAACCGGCTCCTTTGAAGGGTATCAAACCTTTAACATCGGTAATACGGGCAATAACAACGTTATTGTTGACTGGTTAGCTTACTACTTCCCCTTCCAAGGCTTTAACTCCCTCGGTGTTGAAAACTCCTACGCCTACATTGCAGCAGCCGGCGGAATTTGGAGCGACATTGCACCTACCACCAACCCTTATTTTGAAGACTTTGACGGTGGTAATGGCGCATTGTCTGCCTTTGCTTCTGAGAACCCGATTTACCGCATTGGCGGCGGTGCTGGTGGAGCAATTAGTTTCGGTTTCAGCCCCATTGAGTCTGTCCTAGGACCTAGCACTGTTACCCTGGGTTATTTAGCCAGCGAAGCTTCTAATCCCGGTGCTGGTCAAGGTTTGTTGAATGGCAACTATGCAGCTTTAGGCCAAATTAACTTCAATGCCTTCGACTACTTTGCTGTTGGTTTGACCTACGTTCATGCATACCATGGTACGGATAACGCACTCTTCGATCTGGGTGGTGCGGGTCGTCAATCAGGAATTGTAGGTAGCTACCTCGCGAATAATCCCGGTCGCGGTCTTGGAGTTGGCGCAACACCTGTTGTGAGTAATTCCTACGGTGCTGAAGTTGCCTTCCGTCCCACGGACTGGCTCTCCGTCAGCGGTTTCATCACCAAAACCGATGCTCGCTTAATCGGTGTTGGTGATGTTGATATCTGGACTTATGGTGCTGGATTGGCTTTACCCGACTTAGGTAAGGAAGGGAACGTTTTAGGCTTCTTCGCTGGCATTCAGCCGACTTTGAAAGGCTTTAGCGTTAGTCCCCAATTCAATGCAACCGTTTCTAATACCCTAACCCAGACTCGCTTAGATGAGGGCTGGCACTTAGAGGGCTTCTACAAGTACCAAGTGAGCGATAATATCTCCATCACTCCTGGCGTTATTTGGTTAACTCGCCCCAACCAAAACAATAACAGCCGCTCTGCCGTGATTGGAACGCTGAGAACGACCTTTACGTTCTAAAGCTTGCGATTTTTGAAGTATGCAGCCCCGCCTTCAAGCGGGGCTTTTTTGTAGGTTGTCACCTTTTTCCCTTTGGCAAGAAGTCTAACAATCTAGCAAACCCCACTGGGGAATGGGAGTATACTGGACAAAAATACCCAACAATCAAAAAACTCTGTGGAACTGTCCTGTAAGACGGAATATGCTCTACTTGCTTTACTGGAATTAACCAGCCATTATTCTCAAGGAACGCCCTTGCAAATTCGTCAGATAGCGGACAAGCAAGGAATTCCCGATCGCTATCTCGAACAACTGCTGGCGACGTTGCGACGCGGAGGGTTAGTGACAAGTCAGCGAGGGGCAAAGGGAGGCTATCGCTTGGCACGAGAACCTTGGCGTATTACGCTGCTCGACGCGATCGCTTGTTTGGAAGGAACGAAGGCGAATCACCAAAAAGAACCCGCCGCGAAAACGGTAGAGAGCGAAATTGTCACAGAGATTTGGCAGGAGGTGCGCGATCGCACCGCAGAAGCTTGGCAGCGCTATACGCTCCAAGAAGTTTGCGATCGACGAGATGCCCGCCGCCAGTCCGACATTATGTACTACATTTGAGAGAAAGCGATCGCTCTGCAAAATTCTTTTTGCAAACAATAGAAAATGGTTTCTCAACCCGCAACATCAACTCAACCCGCAATTATTTATCCAGACAGCGACGGACAGCTGATGGCGGACAATACCAAACAGTTTCGCTGGATTAACATTATTCACTACAACCTAGAGTGGCTTTTTGCGGACAATCCTTTCGTCTTCGTCGCTGGGGATTTGCTCTGGTATCCGGTTGACGGCAACAATAAGCTGCGTCAAGCACCTGACGTGATGGTAGCCTTTGGCGTTACGAAGGGAGATAGAGGGTCTTACCAGCAGTGGAATGAGAACAATATTGCCCCTCAAGTCGTCTTTGAAATTCGCTCTCCGGGCAATCGCCAGACAGAATTAGATCGGAAACTCCTCTTTTACGATCGCTACGGCGTAGAAGAATATTATTTGTACGCCCCCGATAAAAACGATCTCAGCGGTTGGTTGAGATCGCAATCTCGTTTGGATGCGATCGATCCGATGGACGGCTGGGTCAGCCCTCGCTTGCAAATTCGCTTTGCTCTCTCACCCGTCGAATTGCAGCTTTACCGGCCGGACGGCAGTTCGTTTTCAAGCTATATCGAGATTCAGCAGCAACTCGAACAAGCCGAACAGCGTGTAACAAAAGCTGAACAGCGCGCAACACAAGCCGAACAACGAGCCGCCAGGTTAGAACAGCAACTGCGAGCGGCGGGGATCGATCCCGAACAAATTAATTAACACGAAAGTCCCATGTTGGGCCTCAAGCATCAGTTTTGACATCCTCACCGGGCTCAAGCCACAGTGATTCCTAAACCTCACGATTTAGGTTTCTGCTTCAAAGCACCCGGCTTCACAGACTTGCTCTGCTCGGCTCTTACGGTCGCTCCACAGACTGACACGGCTAGCCCAGCCGCCAGAATATTGACACTCGCATTGACATCTCGGTCATGCACAGTTCCACAGCTCGGACAGTCCCACTCGCGGATATTAAGGGGCATTTTCCCCACAATATACCCGCAGTTGGAGCATCGTTTAGAACTGGGGAACCATCGGTCAATCTTGAGAAAAGTACGACCGTACCACTCGCACTTGTACTCCAGTTGTCTGACCAACTCTCCCCAAGAGCAATCGTTAATAGCAAGGGCCAGCTTGTGATTCTTGACCAGATTCTTCACTGCCAAATCCTCAACCGCAATCGTTTGGTTCTCGCGGACCAGTTGAGTGGTGAGCTTGTGAAGAAAATCTTTTCTCGCATCAGCAATTTCTTGATGCACTTTAGCCACTTTGAGTCTCGCTTTCTCTCGATTGAGAGAGCCTTTTTGTTTGCGACTCAAAGCTTTGCCGCTCTCCTGAGTTGGGCGCGTTTAGCCTTGAACCCTTTGGGATTGGTAACTTTCGTTCCATCACTCAGAGCCACCAAGCTCGTGATTCCCAAATCGACACCGATCTCATTAGAGGATTTTGGCAACGGCTCAATCTCAATGTTCGCCAACAGAGAAACCGTCCATCTTCCCGCAGGGGAGAGCTTGACTGTCACGGTGGATGGGGTTGCTCCTTTTGGGAGTTGACGACTCCAGCGAATCGGCAAGGGTTGAGAACATTTGGCCAAATAAACCTGACCGCTTTTGAACTGAAAAGCCGACTTGGTAAACTCAGCACTCACCGTTGCGCTTTTTCTTGAACTTGGGGTATGCTGCGTGTCCGGCGAAAAAGTTAGAGAATGCTTTTTGGAGATGTCTCAAGCCCTGTTGCAAGGGAACGCAACTCACTTCGTTGAGAAAGGAAAGTTCCTCTTGTTGCTTCCACTGTGTCAGCATGGCCGAGGTCTCGCTATATCCAACCCGTTGGGAGTCTTCGTACCAAGCTTGAGTGCGATAAGCCAAGGCTCGGTTGTAGACAAGCCGAGTGCAACCCATTGTTTGCCGCAACAGGTTTTCCTGTTCGGGCGTGGGGTAAAAACGGTAGTTGAATGCTTTGCGAGCCACACCTAACATTCTAACAAATAGATTGTGAGATACGGGTCAAGATAAACTATTGTAAAGCCGTCCTGTGCAGTAAATATCCAAGTCGCCGAAGGGCATTCGGAGACTTTAAACGGACGTGGAGGAGGGCGCAAGACGGCCATCAAGGTAGCAGCATCCAGCGAAGTGTCAACCCACCAAGAATTCAAGCAACTATCGTTGTTTTGATAGATTGGAATCCCCGCTCCGCGATCGCGGAGCGGATGTCAACCATTGCAAGTGTCCAACATCTGGGAAAAATTATGGGAATTGCTCAAAATATTACAGAATTAATCGGTCGCACGCCTCTGGTGCAATTAAACAAAATTCCTCAAGCCGAAGGCTGCGTTGCTCGAATTGCCGTCAAGCTCGAAGGGATGAATCCCGCAGCGTCGGTTAAAGATCGAATTGGCGCGAATATGATTCGAGCAGCGGAACAGGAAGGGGCGATCGCGCCCGGAAAAACCATCTTAGTCGAACCGACATCGGGCAATACAGGAATTGCCCTGGCGATGGCCGCAGCCGCCAAAGGCTACAAGCTGATTTTAACGATGCCAGAGACTATGAGTCGCGAGCGGCGAGCAATGTTACAAGCCTATGGAGCGCACTTAGAACTCACGCCGGGTTCGGAAGGGATGAGCGGTTGCATCAAACGCGCCCAGCAAATTGTTGAGGAAACGCCTGGTGCTTATATGCTGCAGCAGTTTCGCAATCCTGCCAATCCGGAGATTCATCGCCTGACGACGGCGGAGGAGATTTGGGAGGACACGGACGGACAAATTGATTTTCTGATTGCAGGCGTGGGAACGGGCGGTACGATTACTGGGGTTGCCGAGGCTCTCAAGCAGCGTAAGCCGGAGTTTCAAGCGATCGCGGTGGAACCGGCGAACAGTCCCATTCTCTCTGGCGGCAACCCCGGCCCTCACAAAATTCAAGGAATTGGAGCGGGGTTTATTCCCGAAGTTCTCAACGTCGAACTGATTGATGAAGTCATTACCGTCACCGACGAGGAAGCGATCGCCTTTGGCCGCCGCCTTGCGCGAGAAGAAGGCATTCTCTCTGGTATTTCCACGGGGGCTGCGCTGCGAGCAGCAATTGAGGTTGCCCGACGAGCGGAAAACGAGGGAAAATTAGTCGTAATGATTCAACCGAGTTTTGGAGAACGCTATCTCAGCACCCCCTTGTTTCAAGACTTAGAGCAGTAATCTGAGGCGCTGTCACTTTGCCAGAGAGCGAGTTGCTTCGCCTCCTTAACCCTTACTTGCGATCGCGATTGTGCAACCTAACAGCCATTACGCAACCCTCAACATTCGCTCCGACGCAACCCCGGGCGAAATAAAACAAGCCTATCGGCGCTTGGTCAAACAATTTCATCCCGACAGCGGTCAAGCAGGGGGCGATCGCGAAACCATTATCCAGCTCAATGCGGCGTATGAGGTTTTAAACGACCCCCAACGCCGCAGTGCTTACGATCGGCAGTGCTGGAAAAACAACAGACCGTACCGCACAAATCGGTCGCAACACCGCCATCCACCGCCCTATCGCGCCGGGAAAGAAGCCGATCTGCAGATCGAGCAATGGTTGAGAGAAGTTTTCCAACCCGTCAACCAGCTTATCTGGGAGATTCTCAACCCCCTCGACAGTCAAATTGATTGCCTCGCAGCCGATCCGTTTGATGACTGCTTGATGCAGGACTTTGAAGACTACCTACAAGCTTGTCGCCAGGCCTTAGAACAAGCACAACAGGTGTTTGCGTCTCAGCCCAACCCCAGTAACCTGGGGGGGATTGCGGCGAACCTCTACTACTGTCTCGATCGGATTGGCGACGGTTTAGAGGAACTGGGATGGTTCGTTCTCAACTACGACGATCGCCACTTGCATACCGGAACAGAATTGTTTAGGATTGCCCATCTTCTGTGCCAGGATGCCCAAAACTCTGCCCATCTTTAACAGAGTACGGGCAATCTGCGTTCTCTGCGAAATCCAAACGACAGGAGAAGGTTACCGAGAAAAATGGGTCTAAAGCCTTTCTAACAAGGCTTTTGTTGTAAAATACGTGGGTTCACAGGTTGAAACACCGTCGCACATCGTGAAAACTCTGCTGAAATAGTGCAGCACTTTTGAGGGAAAAATAGCTGGACGACTCGGTAGCGAGAATGAGGATAAACATAGCTCAGTAAACGATAAAAGTCGTTGAATAGAATAGTCAGCACACCGCTGTATAAATCTTTGGGAGTAATCCCGATATCGTGGGGCGCACGAAAATCGCCTTTGTAATAAGGAAACGCTTGGAGAGCTATCCATAAGTGGGAGTCTAGATAGTCAGTGATATTCTAGTGTTCTCGGATAGGACATAATCGTGTAAGACCGGCAGTAGGGGCAGCTCGAACGGGCAGTGATTAGCTCAAGAATCCTCGACCGTTCGCGGCAAGGAGCGTCAAATCAAGGGTTCAATCGCGATCGCCTCGCTCTCAGGATCGAAGCGGATCAGCAACAACGAGCCGTCGGGATACCGCCAAAAGACATGGCGATCGCCGCTTTCGAGGGTTATGGGATAGGGAACGCCAGCCTCTCCCAAAAGTTGCTCGATTAAGGTTTGGGTCATGCCAATTTCGAGCAGAGAAGCCCTTGCTTGAGCATCTGTTTCCGTCACTTTGAGGGTGTTTGGCGGTAGTAAATCGGTGAGGATGTGCGCGACCCGCCCGTTTTTAAAATAGACCGTTAGGTAAGAGCGATCGGAGTTTTGCCATTGAAAGGCTTGTCCCCAATCTTCGCGGAATAGTTCCGGCCGGAATTGGCCCGGAGTTCCCAAAATCGCCTCCACCTGACTTTCGGTCATTCCCGGCTGAATTAGCGTCAAGAGAGCATAAGAAACCAGAGGCGCGCGGGAAGAGGCAAGCAATCCGAATTTCGCAATCATGGACACGCGATCGTTGACAGTCCAGACAACGATTCCCGAACCATCGATATTGCTCCAGGTATACATTTGTTCTAACTGGTAGGCAGAGTTGGGGTTGGGTGTAGCCGGAAAGCCAATGGTGGCTTCTACTTCTTGCAGCGTCATTCCCGGCCGGAGGCGATCGTACATGCCTGCGGTCACTCGCCTAACAGGGAGGCCTTGAGGATTGAGGCTCGGAAGGGAGCGCGGGTTGCCTTGAGCGATCGCTGGCAGTGTGGGAAAAATGTTCGCTAGCAGGAGCAAGATTGCGATCGCGCCAAGCGTTCGGTAACGGTAGATTGCTGCGATCGAAGCCGCTGTCAAACTCAGGGTCATCATTCAGTGGAGAATCGTTAAGGGTGAAATTGCGATGGATGGGGATAGATTTCAGAGGGCAAGGGATGAGCGATCGCCCGCTTCGAGTCCCTGCTCCACTCTAACAACTGAAAATCGGCAATGAAAGTCACTTCCCATCTCAACCCCCCATCTCCCAGTTGACGATCGAGCAATTGCTCTGTATCCCAAGTTTTAATACACTTAGGACTTACGCCGCGTACCTCACCCATCGCGGATTTAAGCTTTCGGGAGTCGGGAATCGTCAATTACAGGTGTGTCAAAACTCTGGGTGCGTAAGTCCTGACACTCAGAACCTTTGGCGCAAAGGCCCTCAGACTCACTTGTCCAACTCCAACTTAAACTTGCAGTGACTGTATCTAACTCTCCCGCGTCCGGAGTCAGGCGTTTCTTCTCGCGTTTGACCCTCTCCCAGTACCTCGCGCTCGCGGGGTTTGCGATCGTCCTCAGCTTTGTCCTCATTGCCTTATTTGCCCCGGTCTTGCAAGGGTGGGGATGGCTGCAAAGTCCAACGGAATTCTTAAGCAATCCCCCTGAAGAGCCGCCCAGTTTCCAACATTGGTTTGGAACCAGTCGAGAGGGCTATGATGTCTTTTCGCGTACCCTCTATGGGACTCAGGCGGCTCTCAAAGTGGTGATTTTGGCGACGACGCTTTCCCTATCCATTGGCGTACCGTTGGGGCTGGCAAGCGGCTATTGGGGCGGGAAAATCGACAAAGTGTTGTTGTTCTTGATGGACACTGTTTATACGCTGCCAGGTTTGTTACTGTCAGTGACGCTCGCCTTTGTGGTCGGTCGAGGGGTTTTCAATGCCGCGATCGCGCTCAGTATTTCCTACATTCCCCAGTACTATCGCGTCGTTCGCAACCACACCACCAGCGTGAAAACGGAACTTTTTATCGAAGCGGCCAGGGCCATGGGGGCCCCTCCCCTTCGGATTTTGTCTCGCTACTTATTTCTCAACGTCATTCAAAGCGTTCCTGTCCTGTTTGCGCTCAACGCCGCCGATGCCATTTTGATTTTGGGAGGGCTGGGTTTTCTGGGACTGGGACTGCCCGAAAACGTCCCGGAATGGGGGCGCGACCTGAAATTAGCGCTCGATCCGCTGTCCACGGGAATTTGGTGGACGGCTCTTTTTCCTGGCTTGGCGATGACGTTGATGGTGACGGGACTGTCGTTACTCGGAGAAGGATTGAGCGAGATTTTGCAGCCGCGATCGCAGCGATAAATTAACCCGCAGCCATCGCGCTACAGCAGCTTTAGCGCAGGCGAAATTCAATCGCATTTTGTTTAATGGTGTAGTCGTACCCTTCAAAAAAGTCCTGTCCGAGCAGGCCAATATTCATATCGTAGTGAACGGGTAATTGCATATTTTTCTTGATGCGGCCGTTGGTTTCGAGAGTCTGAACTTTCACAACCGGAATAAAAATTGCCCCGCCAACCCCTCTAATCCCCATTGAGTCAACCTGGGGCAAATCCAGCGTTGAGTCAACCACTCCGCTCAAAAGGGTAATTTGCGCCCCCGTGTCAAAATACATCTCAAAAGTTTGCTGATTGTTAACCTTTACATCAATTACCAGCAAGCCACCTTCTCTGCGCTTAATGGGAATGGCAAAATACTTGGGATTAATATCTCCCTTTTCATTGACTTTGGTGGGTTGAGGAGGTTGCGCTTTCTGCTGCGCTTCAGCTAAAAAGCGCTGGTATTGGGGCAGTTTTTTTTGAGCTTCTGAGTACTGAGGATGGTCTTTTGGGGTTGCTTGTAGATTTTTGATCGCCCGGTTCCAATAGCTCACCACAATCGTCCAATCTTCTCGGACTGCTGCTGTTTTGCTGTAGTTGATGGCACTAGAAGCATTGCGTATGGCTTCGTTGTAGGAGTTTCGCTTGGGTGCTGGGGGTTTCGTTTTCGGTTTGGGAGGGGCGGGTTGAGAAACAGCCGCTTGGACGGGTTCGCTGGCGGAGACATCGGCCTCTTCAGCTTCTTCAGAACTGCAAGCGATCGCGCCATAGGCCAAAAGACTCGATGCAAACAAGAGGGCTGTGGTGCGGAGGAACCGTTGGGGCATCATTTTAAATTCAATACACGAAATAATAATAGAAACTACACAATCGCTAAAGCGAATTTCGGAGCGATAACGTTCTTCTAGCGTATCAAATTTGCAAGACTCGACCGATCGCTGCTGGCCCAAAAAAAGGGGTTTCAAGCCTCCCCATCTGTCTTGTCCTCCTTGTCTCCCGACTCCCTCTCTTGGTCAGCGTTCCCTTGCTAGGTCGGCATTCCCTTACGTCTTACGCCGACGCGGGTTCCGACCTCTTTCGCGCGACGCGGGGTCTGACCGCTATTCCCTCGCCCTAGCTAGGGTTCCAGGTTGTTCGCATTAGACGTAATTGGCAATAAGACTTTAAACGTCGACCCTTTCTTGACTTGACTGCTCGCAGAAATTTTTCCCCCGCAGCGCCCGATCAATTTTTGCACGATCGTTAGTCCTAACCCAGCTCCCGAATAGTTCTCATCGATGGGAGTTCCTTCTCGATAAAAACTGTCAAAGATTTTGGTCAAATTACTGCGCGCAATACCCGTTCCCGTATCTTTAAAGATGAGTTGGATATATTCCCCTTGTCGGGATGCGAGTACGGAAACTTTTCCCCCCGCCAGCGTCCATTGCAAGCTGTTATTGAGCAGGTTAATGGTGATTTGCTGCAACCAACTGGCGGGACAGCCAACGGGAGGAAGGCCGGAGGGGAGCGTATAGCCCAGTTGAATGCCTTTTTCCATCGCGAGGGGTTGATAGGTGCTGACAATCCCCGGAATAATTTCTGCGAGTTGTACCGATGTTTTCGCTTGTTCTCCAGGGGTTTCGTCGAGTTCGACGAGCAAGCGCATACCGCTGAGAAGGGAGTTTTGGCGATCGCACTCTTGTTGCAACAATTCTAGGTAGCGCTGGCGCTGGGAGGCTTTGAGCTGCGCCGCCCCCAAGAGACTCAAGGCTGTTTTCATGCGAGTGAGCGTCGTTCCTAACTCCTGCAAGCCTTGGTTAAAAAAGGCTTTCGCGCTGTCAGTTCCTGATTCGAGCGCTGTGGTCTGGTTTCGGGTTGCTTCGGTTGCTTGGATTTGTTGGAGCAAGAAATGGGTAAAGAAGGGCGTTGCGGGAGAAGAGGGCGGTAAGGGCGCGTTAATGCAGTCGAGCAATTGCGAGGGAAGGCTGTCTTCAACCGAAAGTGCCTCTGCGATCGCAGCGCGCAGAGTAGCGATCGCAGCCGGTTCAAAGCAATAGTACAAGAGATATTGCCGAGAATTAACGACGGGTTGGGCAACGATCGCCCCGCAAAATTGAGGCGCGATCGCCAAGAACAAAATTTCGTCCTTTGCCAGCATTCCCGCCTGTAGGGGAAGGGGAGTAAGGTTCGTTTTTGGGAGTGCGATCGCCGCCGAGTCCATCAACACATAAAGCGATCGAGCAGGGCCGGTTTGCACTCGATACCGCTCCAATTGCTGCAATCCTATACCCTTCGCTGTCGGCTTCCACCAAAGGGTGGCCGCGATCTCTCGTTCGAGCAGGACGCTAACAAACGCAGAGATCGCCGCATTGAGACCTGCCAAACTCACCAATGGCGATGCCAAAGAATCAACTCGGGCCAGTTGAAAAAGGGAAAGCGCAGAAGGAGGCATTTTCATTGTTCGTTCAATCCAGCAAGCTATATTAATATTTCGTATCGATTTTGGCAGCGCAAAATTTCTCTAGAACAACTTAAAGTTCCTTCATGTTTTTTGATATCTGTTATCCCTTATTTTCGTTAAGCTAAAAGTTAAGTTTAGGAAAAGGAGGGAGTATTGTGAATGCGGGATTGAACAATCTATCCGATCGCATTAATTGGCAAACGCTCATTATGTTTGCTTTGGGATTTTGGCTCAGCAGTAGCTTGCTACTAGACTTTGCGATCGTACCGGGTTTAGCGACCACCGGAATGATGGCTCAAGCTGGGTTTGCCAGTGCGGGCTATGTGATTTTCGGTATCTTTAATCATATCGAGCTATTATGCGCCGCTTTGGTACTCACCAGTTTCTTAGTTCTCTGTCGCCACCATCACTTTTCAAATCGCCAACAACGCTGGGCAATTGGTTTATCTGTTATTTTGCTGGCGATCGCCATCATTTATACCTACATCTTGACTCCTCAGATGAGTAGCTTGGGCCTGCAACTCAATTGGTTTGAACCCACAACCTCAGTGCAAACTGCTATGATTGAAATGCACGGAGGTTATTGGGGTCTAGAAGTCCTAAAAGCGATTGCCTGTGCAACGTTACTGCGCTGGTGCTATCGCGATTCCTGCACTCTAGTATAGCCAAGGTGCAAAAATCCTCACACCAACTCAATTCCCCTCCTTTGCGAGGGGTTTTTTTGATGGGTCGCTCTCGGTTTTATCTCAAAATTTTCCCGATTTCGATCGCTTTCAAAGCGTGCTTTCTGCCAACTCTAGGGTTGAGAGATTTTCGCTCTTGGCATTTCTTCCCCCCCCCCAAACGGTTTGCGTCGCGTTTTGTCTGTTAAATGCTCTTCGCGTCTTCCACTGCGCGATCGTAGCGATCCATCTCCAGACTCTCTTGCCCGTAAAGCCATTCAATCTGCTGATGGCAACAATCAATGGCAAACTCGTCGAACTCCTGGGGGGTAATGCCGTACATCTTCTCGAAAGTATCGGGATGCACTCGACAAAAGTCCGGGCGTTCGTCGTAAATTCGGCACTCTCGCCGGCGGCGATCGAAATGGACGCACCAACCATCTTCTCCGACGAGACTCAAATATTGCTCCAGTTCTTGAGGCGAAAGATAGCTGTCTAACTCCGGACGCTCTGTCGGCTCGAGATGACAGCAGGCCCCGCAGTTTGTCACACAAGTCCAAGTCTTCATCACGTTCCCAGTCACCGCTGTTCGTTCTTGATTTGATACCAAACTTTATATAGTTTTGTGAACTTCCTGAAAAAGAAGGCAAGCTTCCCAGGTAGTATAGAGGACGTGTTTTTCGCGGGCGATCGCCTTATCGAGTCGGGTACTTTCAGGAGGAAACATGGATTTTATCACAAATACACTAAGTAGCATTAGCTGGGAAGCAATTTTCCAACTAACCTTCGTATCTCTGATTATGATTGCCGGCCCGATAGTGATCTTTTTGCTCGCTTTTCGGGGTGGCGACCTGTAACGAACTGAGCCTCAACGCGCTTTTAACAAAACAACTGTCACATTTCATATTAACCGCGTGATGATGAAATCGAAACTGGGGTTCGATCTCATCATTTTTTTTGTGAGTAACTGAGAGCGAGAGAATAGAGAATGAGTGTTGAAAGTAGAACGAAGCACGTCAATCAGTTAGAATGCTCGAACTCTTAAAACAAACAACGACTGCGATCGCGGCCGAGAACTGGCCTGCAGCCTGCGAACTCCTACAGCGATTGTTGTTCGAGGGCGCACCTGTCTCAAAACTAGATGCTCCCACTTTACACCAAGCTCTAAACTCAGCGCTGACGGTGCTTCGATTTGGGGATTTTCAAACCCGTTGGGAACTTGCCAAAGTTATGCCGAGGCTGGGTCCGCAAGTCGTATCTCCTCTCGCAGCGATGCTCAAGGATGATGAGTGCGATGTTGAGGTACAGTGGTTTGCCGCTCGTATTTTGGGGGAATTTGACGCTCCGGAAGCAACGATCGCGCTCGTTGAACTGCTCCAAACGTCCGAAGAGGAAGAGTTAACGGCGATCGCGGCGGCGGCTCTCGCTCGGGTTGGTAGTTCTGCCATTCAAGCGTTAACCGCTCTGTTGGTGCGACCGGAGTTGCGAAGCACGATCGCGACTGCTTTAGCTCAAATTCACCATCCACAGGCGGTAGAACCGCTCTTAGACCTGGCGAAAGATGCCGAAGTTTCCGCGCGAGCGATCGCCCTCGAAGCGTTAGGGAGAGCGCGCGATGAAAGGGTGCCGCCGATCTTAATCCAAGCACTGGACGATCGCTCGGCCCGCGTCCGCAAAGAAGCCGCGATCGCCCTCGGGGTGCGTGCCGATTTGTGGCAAGCGTGGGATGTTCTCGACCGCCTGCAGCCGCTTCTGTACGACTTTAATGGCGAGGTTTGCCAGCAGGCCGCGATCGCGATCGGCCGCATGGGAACCCCCGCCGCCATTGCAACCCTCTTCAAAGTTCTTCAATCTGCCGCTACCCCCACCCCCTTACAACTCGATTTGTTGCGCGCGATCGCTTGGGTTGAAACTGCAGAAAATTTACAATACTTACAACGCTCGCTCCCCTTCGTTTCCCCCTCAGGAACAGAAGAAATTATTAAGCTGCTCGGACGAGTTAAATCGCCTTCTTTGGAGTCTCTGGCCGCTCAAATTTTGCTGAACTTCTTCCGAACTCAACCCCAGACAACTACTCCCGCAAAACAAGCGTTAGCACGAGCTTGGGGTCAGTTACAGGTTGAGGAGTCGCGTTCGGCCTTACTTGAATTGCAAGCCGATCCAGCCGAGACAGTCAGATTGCACGCGATCGCGGCTCTCAAGCATTTTCCAAAAGCGTCTGAAACCGGACAAACAATTTAACAGGACTGACACACTTCTCTTTCATTCACAAGCTGATAGCTGATAGCTAACGGCTAAATGCTTGTTATTCAAGAAAATTAAAAATAGAGAACTCAATTTAATAGAAATCCTTCAATTTGTAATGCCAATAAGTATAACTTCCTAAAGCTTTCAAATCTATACAAATATTGATAAAATAGCCACAGGCAAAACACTACTCAGAAATCCAATTTTCTCGATCTCTTTTGCCTCAGAATTTTTATTGTCTTTGCTCTAATTTTTGAACCGAACGCATGAAGTCTTATCTTGCCGCTGCGATCCAAATGACTAGCAAGCCCGATCTGGAGAGAAATCTGATCGAGGCAGAAGAATTAATCGACCTAGCCGTACGTCAGGGCGCTGAATTAGTCGGCCTGCCGGAAAATTTTGCTTTTTTGGGAACGGAAACTGAAAAGCTCGCTCAAGCGGACGAGATCGCCCGACAAAGCGAGAAATTTCTGAAAACAATGGCGCAGCGCTTCCAAATCACCATTCTCGGTGGGGGTTTTCCCGTTCCTGCAGAAGGGGGGAAAGCCTACAATACAGCTCTACTCATTGCCCCCAATGGCACGGAACTCGCTCGCTACCAAAAAGTTCATCTGTTTGATGTGAATTTACCCGATGGCATCACTTACCGCGAGTCCAATACGGTTATGGCCGGGAAAAATTTGCCGCCGGTTTATCGTTCCGAAGCCCTCGGTAATATTGGGCTGTCGGTCTGTTATGACGTGCGCTTCCCCGAACTCTATCGCCACCTGTCGAGCCAAGGAGTAGATGCGATCTTTGTACCGGCAGCCTTCACCGCCTATACAGGGAAGGATCACTGGCAAGTCTTGTTACAGGCACGGGCGATTGAAAATACCTGCTATGCGATCGCGCCCGCCCAAACGGGAATTCACTACGATATGCGCCACACCCACGGCCACGCGGTCATTATCGACCCTTGGGGGGTAATTCTGGCAGATGCGGGGGAGGAGCCGGGAGTGGCGATCGCGGAAATCGACCCGCAGCGCCTCAACCAAATTCGACAGCAAATGCCCTCCCTGAAACATCGCGTTTTCGCTTAATGACGCTCTCAGAAGATCCGGCTCTCAAAACCCAAGCAATCGTCGGCTGTCTCCTCGGAACGGCGGTGGGGGATGCAATGGGACTGCCCTATGAAGGGCTGTCGAAGCAAAGACTTAGGAAGAAGGTTGCAACGATCGACCGCCATCGTTTGGTCTGGGGTAAGGGGATGGTTTCTGACGATACCGAACAGACCTGCATGGTCGCCCAAGCCTTAATTGCGGCGGGAGGAAGCGAGCTAAAATTTGGGCGCGCTCTCGCTTGGCGGTTGCGGTTCTGGTTCCTCGCATTACCGGCTGGCGTTGGCAAAGCGACCGCGATTGCTTGTGTCAAGCTCTGGCTGGGTTTCAAACGCCCTGGCACCTTCTTGGCTGGGAATGGAGCGGCGATGAGGAGCAGTATTCTGGGAGTCTGCTATGGCGGCGATCGCGAGCGACTGGAATTGTGGGTGCGCGCCAGCACCCGTCTCACCCACAGCGATCCGAAAGCAGAATACGGCGCGATCGCGGTTGCTCTCGCGGCCCATCTAGCCTCCACTCAGGTTGAAATCGTTCCCACTGCTTACTACCAAGCCCTTCAAGAAACCTTGGAACCCAAAGCCCAAGAATTTCTCCAGCTTATCGAACGAGCTTGTGACAGTGCCGAACGCCGCGAAACAGGCGAAACCTTTGCCGACGCTTTGGGGGCAAGGCGAGGGGTTAGCGGCTACATCTATCGCACCGTTCCCGTGGTTCTTCAGATCTGGCTGAGACATCAGCGTGACTATCGCGCCGCTATTGCTGAAGTCATTCAACTGGGCGGCGATACAGATACGACAGCAGCAATTTTAGGGGGAATTATCGGAGCCAGAGTTGGTAAAGCTGGAATTCCCCCCGCTTGGTTGGAGAATATTTGGGAATTTCCCAGAAGCCTTCGCTGGATTGAATCCCTCGGAAAGCGTTTGGCGATCGCGATTCGAGACGGAAGTCCCCAACCGGCTTTGCCTCTTTCCATTCCCGGACTTCTGTTACGCAACCTCCTCTTTTTGTCGATCGTGCTGGGTCACGGCTTCCTGCGCCTGCTACCGCCTTACAGATAGCTGCTTAATTGCTGGCAGAAGAACGGCGGCGGCGGCGGCGCACAATGGGGCGATCGCTCGCAACTTCAGCCTTCTCTTCACTCTCAGCTTGTTCTTCCGGTGTCGCGTCGCGTTCTGCTTCGCTCTCAGCATCGAGAACTGCAACCGCAGCCTTCTCTTGAACTTCCTCAGACTGCCCTGGTTCTGCAATCGAGAGGATAACCGATCTGGAATTTTTGAGATCGCGATCGAGGCGCACCAGCGGCGAAATTCCCATCAACGCATAAACCTCTTGTTCTAAAGCCGTCATTTCAACCGTAATTTTTTCCGGTTCTGGAGTTTCCCGCTTGGCAATCCGACTAATTTGAACTTTTTCTGGAGGGCTATTTTTGACAGGAGTTTCTGTTTCTTCCTCTGCATCTAGCTTGACATCGTTGCTGTAAGGGAAACTCGTTTGAGGTTTCCCATTGCTGTCTGACTCTGGCAAGCGGCGGCGGCGCCTGCGGCGATTATTCCCCGATCCGGCTTGTTCTTGGTAGCTGGGGTGATGGAGCAGGTCGAGATCGGAGCCACCCTCCTCCGAACCAGCATCTCCATGACTTTCGGCCTCAGGAGCGCGCTTGTCAGCCAATTTAGGAGGAGTGGTGGTCGCGATCGCGGCATTCTCATCAACCACTCGATGCTCGGCTTCTCCGGGCAAGCGCACGAGATGGCCCAAACCGCCGCAGGTCGGACATTCTTGACCGAACAATTCGTAAAGATTCTTCCCTTGGCGCTTGCGCGTCAGCTCGACTAACCCCAACTCCGAAAGTTGGGCAATTTGAGGCCGAGCTTTGTCTGCCTTAAGCGCTTTGGTAAAAGTTTCTAAGAGTTCGAGTTGATCGCGCCGCACGTCCATATCGATGAAATCGACAACAATTACCCCGCCAATATTCCGCAGGCGCAACTGACGGGCGATTTCGTGCGCGGCCTCATTATTCGTCCACAGTACCGTTTCTCGCGAAGTGGCAGACCGGGTAAAAGAGCCGGAGTTCACATCAATAACCGTTAAGGCTTCCGTTGGCTCAATAATGATGTAGCCGCCAGAGGGCAGATCGACCCTAGGTTTGAGGGCTTCTCGAATGGCTGCATTAACGCGGAAGTATTCGAGGATGGGTTGGCGATCGCGGTGGTGATCGATTAACACCCCCTCCGGCGGACGGCCGCTACTCCAGTTCATCAATTGCTGCTTGACTCGCTTGAGTGCGGAGTTGGAGTCAACAACAATGCGATTGACATCTGCCGTGTAAATATCCCGCAGCACCCGCTGGATAAAATCATCATCCCGATTGAGCAACGAAGGAGGTTTTGTCGTGTTCGCTTGTTGTTGGATCGCTTCCCACTGTTCTTGCAGGAACTTCAAATCCTCCATAATCGCTTTTTCATTTTTCCCCTCCGCCTCCGTGCGAACCAATAGCCCCATCCCCGCCGGTTTGACCAAAATAGCCAGCGCCCTCAAGCGGGAACGTTCGTTTTCATTGGCAATTCGCCGAGACAGATTCACACCCCGACCGTAAGGCATCAACACAAGATAGCGTCCGGGCAAGCTAATTTTCCCGGTTAACCTGGGGCCTTTGTTGCCCGTCGGTTCTTTCATCACCTGCACGAGAACTGTTTGCTGCGGTGCGAGCAGTTCGGTAATCGCCCCCGAACTCCGCTTTAAGCGCAGGGGGCCCAAATCCGTAACGTGCATAAATCCGTTACGTTCGGCATCGCCAATATTGACAAACGCTGCATCAATACCGGGAATAACATTTTCAACCGTCCCCAAATAAATATCGCCAACTTGTTGGTTGCCCGTTGCAACCACGAGTTCTTGAATTTGATCTTCCGAGAAGACGGCAGCAACGTGGTTTTTCTCTGCAATAACGATCTGCTTTGGCATTCAATTTCCTCAAAATTCTTGCTGGGTCAGAAGCACCGATCGCGACGCGCAATACTTCCTAATTTTTCTTAGAGTCAAAAAGATTTCTAGCGAACAACTCTTGTTCTGCGGGGAGTTTGGAATCTTCAATCGACAAGCGTCTAGAATAGCTCTCGATTGGAGAGATATGCAGTCGGATACAGACTGAAGAGATAGTTTGAGTTTACTGGACTATTTTCTTCGTCTGGAGGGGTATGCTCAATGGCTTGAATGCTTTGGGGAATGGGGCGATCGGGGAGCGATCGCGGCGATAAAACCAAATGATATCGCTTGGGTTGAAAGAAACGCAGCCTTTGCGAGCGAAAATCCCGATTCAGCTTAACTGCAATCTAGTTCCCTAGTTTAACACGGTGGCGGTGGGTTTAGGAAAAACAGCGCCAACCCGAAGCCGAATCGTTGAGAGTTGATTGTGGCTCTAGAGCCAAACTATAATGAGACTCTAGCAATCACTCAACAAAACTTAAGAATTTATGGCACTGCTGACGACGGGGAAAGCGTTTATTCGCGATTTAGAAAAAGCTGGGGCACTTGCCATTTATATGCCCCTCGAAGGCGGGTTTGAGGGGCGCTACCAGCGTCGGTTGCGGGCAGCAGGCTATACGACCTTGAATCTGACAGCAAGGGGGTTGGGGGACTTAGCAGCTTATTTGACGGGCGTTCATGGCATTCGTCCGCCTCATTTGGGCAAGAAAAACATTGCCCAAGCTGCAATGGTCGGGCCGAGATACTTTGTCCCCCCAATTGCTACCTACCAAGTGGAAACGCTTTCGCCCCAGTCCAAGGGATTAGTGTTGTGGATGTTAGAAGGGATGATTCTCTCCCGACAGGAGCGAGAGTATTTGGCGAACTGGAGCAAGCAGGAGACGAAAATTAAGGTGGTTTTGGAAATGGGAGGCGATCGCTCTTTTCGCTGGCAACCTCTGACAGAGACTTGGACGGCTGCTTAATTGCTGCAACATTTGCAACCAGACGGCTATGCTAGATGCCCGCGACTATACGCTGATTGTCGATTGTAGTAGCAGTATGTTAGGGGAAGATGGAGCGGGGAGAGGAAATTGCTGGCAAGTCACACAGGAGATTGCGATCGCCCTAGCTCGCAAGTGCGAGGAGCTTGACCCAGCGGGAATTTCTCTCTATCTCTTCTCCGATCGCTGCCAGCGCTACGATAACATCGCCGCCCATCAAGTTCTCCAAATTCTTCAGGGCAAAGAACCTTCTGGCTGCGCGAATTTGGCAGGGGTTTTACAAAATGCGCTTGATGATTATTTTCAGCGCAAAGCGGTTGGCAGAAGCCAATCGAATGGAGCGATATTTTTGGCGATCGCAACGGGAGAAACAAGCGATCGCCAAGCGGTCAAACAAACGATTATCGACGCATCGCGACAAATTGACTGGGAAGAAGAACTCGCAATTTCATTTATTCAAGTTGGCAAAAACGTGGAAGTCACCCAATTTCTCAAGCATCTAGATGACGATTTGCTGGGTTTGGGAGCCAAATTTGACATTGTGGATGCGATGACCGCAGCCGATCTCGAAGATATGACCCTCACAGAAGTTTTAATTAATGCCATCATTGACTAAAGGGGAATCGTAGGGGCTGAGTTATCCCGCCCCTCTAAAAGAATCTCCACAACACGTTCGACGAAAGGGCATTCTTTGAGGCGATGGCATGACCTCAACAGACGAATCATTAGCGCGTCTCCAGGCGGAGTTCGAGCGCAAGCAAGCAAAACAAACACCTTCAGCCTCCTCCAACACCGATGACTTGCTAGCACAGGTGAAGGCTGAGTTTCAGCACAAGCAAGACCAACAAAGACAACAGTCTCAACATCCGGCGATGTCTAACGATCCTTCGATTGAGAACCAATTAGCTCGGGTTAAATCCGAATTCCAAGGCCAAGGGAAATCGAAACCCTCAGCGGACACAGGGTTAGCCGAGCTGAAAGCACAATTTCAGGCCAAATCGGCGAAGCGATCGCCCCAGAACTCCAACGCCGACAGCAAATTGGCCGAAATCAAAGCCCAATTTGCCGAAAAACAAAACAGTTCCTCCGTCGAGCCTCAGAAAGCGGCCCAAACCGAAGATCGGCTGGCTGAAATCAAGAGCCAATTTGCTCAAAAGCGTGCCAACTCTCCCGCCTCCCGTCCGACAATTCCCGCTCGACCCCAAACCTCCCCCCAAACTGACAACTTACTCTCCCAGATTAAAGAAGAGTTTCAGCAAAAAACCGCTGTTGTGCAAGAGGCCAGAACCGAAGACTTTTTGCAAGAAATTCAAGCTCAGCGTCTTGCCGAACAACAGCGACAGCAACAGCGCAAAGCATTGCGAAAAAAAGCTCAAGCATGGCTCAAAGAACTCGATCTCAAGTCCGAAGAAGGCTTGTGGTTTGAAGAGTTTGCCTATTCTTACTCGTCTCGCTTGGACGCAGCCGTTGACTATTTGCAGGCGTTAAGCGAAACACCCTCTCTCTAGGAAGCGATAGACGTTTGAGCTAGGCGAATTGCCTCGCAAAAGTCCGCTCCAGTTTATCTCAATTATCGCACCCAGCCATCAGCCAAAAACTGTCGATTTCTAGCGGGTTGCGCGTAGATGCGTAGCGCTCTCATATCACTGTTCCTCTGTTTCGGCGCAGACTTGTCTCGATTTCCGATTCCCAATTTAACTTTTAACTGGGGTGCAGCAACTCGCCTATGACTGCCTTGCTTCCTGCCATTCTCCCGGTCAGCCTCATCATTTTCATTGGTTTCCTGGTCGGCCGCACTCTACCTCTGGAGCAGCAAGCCCTCTCTCAACTGTCGATTTACGTTCTCTCTCCAGCTCTCATTGCTGGCAGCTTGTATCGGACAACCCTCTCAACCGCAAGTGCAATAGGTTTAGTTGTCGGGTACGCGATCGCCTCCTTGCTGCTCTACCTCACTGTTCTCCTCCTGAGCCATCTGCTCAAATTAACGGCCGCTGTGCGTAGCAGCTTGCTCGCCACCACGCTGTTTGCCAACACGGGAAATATGGGACTGCCCCTGATTGCCTTTTCCCTTGGAGAAGCAGGTTTGGAGCGAGCCATTGTTTACCTGATTGCCAGTGCTATCGTCATCGGCGGTTTGGCCCCGGCAATACTTCAAGGATCGGGGGTCTGGACGGGGCTGCGCCTGACGCTGAAACTGCCTTTATTTTGGGCGATGTTAGGAGGCGTTTGCCTGCGCCTCCTCGCAGTTGAGCTGCCCTTTCGCCTCGATGATGGAGTGAAGATGCTTGGCGATGCGGCCATTCCTGTCGTGCTGATAGTCCTGGGAATCCAACTGGCCCGAACGCCGCTACAGGTGGGTCGGTATGAAATTTTTGCCGCCGGGTTGCGGCTCTTATTTGCCCCCGCGATCGCTTATGGTGTCGGTCGCGTCTTGGGGTTAGCGCAGTTGGACTTACAAGTCCTCGTACTGCAAGGAGCCATGCCAACAGCAGTCAGTTCCCTCGTCTATGTTGCCGAGTTTGGCGGCGATGCGCCTCGCGTGGCCCGCACGATTGTCGTTTCGACGCTGCTCAGCTTTTTTACCCTTCCCCTCGTGCTTTGGGGGAGCAGTGGATGGCAAAACTAAATTGTGTCCGATCGAACTCCTTCAAACCCTCGCGAGGGAGTGGGGAGTTGGGGGACAAGGAGGACAAGGGAGACAAGGAAAATTGGGGAGATGGGGAATTGGGGGAACAAGGGAAACTCATGACTGTTGACTGATTGAGAGGGGAGACTTGATACCTCTTCTTTGGATTGGTCAAATCGAGCTGGTTAAAATTCGACGCGACCGGCTAACTTCTGCCGCAATTTAGGGCCGATACCGGGGACTCGTTCTAAATCCTGAGGGGACGTAAAGGGTTTTTGCTGGCGAGCGACAACGATCTTCCCAGCCAATTTTGGCCCGACACCTGGCAGCTTTTCGAGTTCCGCTGGACTGGCGGTGTTGACATTAATGCGGTGGCCGGAAGGCAAGCCTTTTTTTGAAGGTGCATTGACAATTGTTGGACAGTCTTGTTTCTGTTGGGCAATTTTTTGCTGCACCTTTGCCGGAACGCCGAGAACGGCATCGCGGTAGAGCCGCTCAAATTCTCGTTCAAAGTGCGCCGTCACGGTCGGATTTTCAATAATCAAGACAGTCTCGTCGTTATTGTGATTGGCTGCAGCCGACCAGTTATGAGAGCCTGTAATGATAGTTTTGCCATCGACTACACCAAATTTGTGATGCAGTTTGTCGCCTTGGGGAAGTTGGGGAACGCCAACGGTGGCAATGGGTTGTTTCCAAGGGCGATTATCAGCTTCGTACTTGCATTTATTGCTGAGGGCAACGCCTAAGAGATCTAAGCCTTCGCTATAGTTGCGAAAGGCAAAGCTGGGGTCGATCAAGGCGCTCACTTCTACACCTTGTTGGTGGCGGCTGTCGAGAATATCGGCGAGGGGTTGCTCTGAGAAGACGAATAAGGCAAGCTGGACGGACTGTTGGGCGGTATTGAGAATTTTGCCGATTAACCCGTTACTGCTAAGCGTCCAAGGCTGGGAGGGGGAAATGGGAGAGAATTGGAGCGTGACGGTGGAGTTTCCAATTTTGAGGCGTTGGGCGGGACGCAGGGGTTTTTTCAGCCCAAAGCGACTGTCGGGTTTGCCGCCGGGACCGTCTCCCCACATCAGCTCGAATTCTGCGGCGAACAGTTGGGCTAAATTGGCATTTTGGATAACGAGGAGGTTGTTGGCGTTACCGCGACTTTCGGAGGAGGCAAAATCGCCATGGACTCCGCTGGTGGTGAAGTTGGCGGAACCCGTTACCAGGGTAAAGCGGTCGATGATGGCGAATTTGTGGTGCATCAATCCCGTGCCTTTGCTGCCATCGGCGGTGTCGTCGAGGAGGGGAACACCTGCCTTTTTGAGAATGGCGATCGCGTCGCTTTCCTCAATTTCTTCCCTACTGAGTCGGCCATCTTGGTTGCGATCGGCGAGGGCAACAAACTCTGCGTAGCGATCGCGTTCCCTCTCATCTAAAGCTTTAACCTCTGCGGCACTCAAACTCCCCCACCCTCGACTGTAGGTGTTTTCGAGAATCACTCGCACTTTGACCCCAGCTTTGTGTCGTTCTGCCAAGGTGCGAGCAATTTTCGGCAAGCGAAGTTCTTGAACGGCAAGCTCAACGGTCGATTTGGCGGAATTAATGCGATCGACAATAATTTGTTCGAGATTGTCTCCAGGACGCTCGATCTGGCGGTAGGGTTCGGTGTAGTCAGCTCCTTTGGCTAAATTTTGGTTGAAATAGACCTGGATGAAAGGGTCTTGGGGAAGGGGGTCAGGACGGCTGCTTTGGGGCGATCGCTGCCAATAACCAAAACCGAGGGCAAGCAGAAAACCCAAGCAAATGAGGCCGGCAAGGAGCAGGAGTCGAGAGCGTTTCACGATCGCAGCAGAGTCAAGGAATTTGCAGCAGTACAGATGGTAACTGTACTCTTCCGTAACTGTATCTGAGAAGCTGTCAGACGTGCTAGCTTTGGTTCTCGACCGCGATCGCAATGTTGTCTTTTGTTACTCGATCTAGAAAATCTCACTCACATAGCGTGTCTCAAACAGATTTGCAAATAGATGGAAGGGTTTCAGCTTCGCTGGCAATTCATTCAAAGACATTATGCAAAATAAAAATTAGCAAATCTTTACCATAATTTCATGGATGTTTGCAAACTCTTTACCAACACTCCGGTAAAAGCTGGGTAAAAATAAAGGGCAACTGGCTTAAACCGCTACAATCGCCATGATTTATTCCCAGAATAAACACTAGGCAGACAATAAACTGTCCTGAGTCGATCGATTGGGGCGAGAAAAACCAGGTAAAAGCCGCTGTGCGATATCTCGGTGCGTCCCGTCAAGTCCGTACAGCCATCGATTCGGTATGGTTGTCTTTTTCCATGCGGGCAGAACTGAAGAGTACCTGACTGAATGTCCATCCGTCAGGCTAATCGACTGCCAGCAACGTCAGAATCGCGCAAAAATTCTCGCGATCGCAAAGGCACAGCTACTTTTAACCTTTAATAAAACTCCGGCTCGTTCGTGTAAACTTCAGCTCATTGTTCATTGCCCCCTTTAGGATAAACCCTTAACAATGCTCGATCTCGATGTTGCTTGGATGATAGGCTGCGCCGGCTTAGTCTTTCTCATGCAGCCTGGTTTTATGTGCTTAGAATCTGGGCTGACCCGCTCAAAAAACAGCATCAATGTCGCCGTCAAAAACATGGCCGACATCGGCACATCGGTTTTATTGTTTTGGACTCTCGGCTATGCCTTGATGTTTGGAACCTCCTTCGGCGGCTGGGTAGGGTTGCAGGGCTTTTTTCTCAGCATTGAATCCACCCCGCAAGTTGCCGCCTTTTTCATCTTCCAAGTGATGTTCTGCGGGACGGCAACCACTATCGTTTCTGGGGCTGTTGCCGAACGTTTGAGATTTACGGCCTACGCGATCGTCGCTTGTCTGATTTCTGGGTTTATTTACCCGATCTTCGGTCATTGGGTGTGGAACGGACTGGCAGCAGGAGAAGCAACGGGTTGGTTGGGACGGCTAGGGTTTTTTGATTTTGCTGGGGCCACTGTTGTCCACAGTATTGGCGGCTGGGTTTCCTTGGCCGCATTGCTCGTTATTGGTTCGCGCACAGGACGATTTCAAGCTGACGGTTCGGCCAAAAAAATCCACGGCTCAAACCTACCTTTTTCCGTCCTCGGTGCCATGCTGTTGTGGCTGGGATGGTTGGGTTTTAATGGCGGCAGTACCCTTGCTCTCGACGATCGCGTTCCGGGAATTATCGTCCATACCATTCTTTCTGGTGCCAGCGGCATGATGGCTGCGGCCGCCATCAGTTGGTGGCGGAACAACCTGTTAGAAGTTGAGAAGTTGATCAATGGCTCGATTGCCGGCATGGTTTCCATTACCGCGTGTTGTAGTGTTGTCACCACGGCAGAAGCCTTTGTCATTGGCGCAATTGGCGGGATGTTGATGTTATGGGCGACGGGCTGGCTGGAAAGCTCGCACATTGATGATGGCGTGGATGCAGTGGCGTTGCATGGTTTTTGCGGGGCCTGGAGTACGCTGGCCGTGGCCTTGTTTGGCAGTACCGAGCAACTTGGAACGGGGTTGAGTCCCATCCATCAAGTTGGCGTACAACTCTTCGGCATAGGGGTCTGTTTTGCCTGGGGATTTGGCGTAACTTACGGGGTGTTGAGCTGCATCAATCGCATCTTTCCCCTGCGCGTCTCTCTCGAAGATGAAGAGTTGGGGTTGAATGTTTCCGAACATCAGGCGAAAACCGAGGTTTACGAACTGTTTCGGGTGATGGACGAGCAAGCAAGAACGCAAGATTTTAGCTTGCGCGTCCCGGAAACGCCTTTTACCGAGGCGGGAAAAATCGCGCGTCGCTACAACCAGGTGATGGAGTCTCTGGAGTCCTACGCCAATCAAATCGAAACCTTCAACAGCCAGCTCGAACAAACCGTGAGCGATCGCACCGCCGAACTCGCAGCAGCCAACCAAGAGTTAAAGCGTCTCGACAAGCTCAAGGACGAGTTTCTCGCCAATACCTCCCACGAACTTCGCACCCCCCTCAACGGCATGATTGGCATTGCCGAATCGATGCTCGATGGAGCAACTGGAACCCTGTCACCCATCCAACAGCAAAACCTAGCGATCGTCGCCCAAAGCGGACGCAGGCTCTCGAATTTAATTAACGATATTCTCGATTTTTCTAAGCTCAAGGAAAATACACTCGATCTCAATCTCAAACCGGTTGCTCTTCGCACCCTTGTGGAGATGGTTTTGGCCCTCAGTCAAAGTTTAGTGGGGAAGAAAAATCTTCAGTTGCTGAATGCCGTTCCTGCCGACCTTCCCGCCGTCGCGGCCGATGCCAACCGCCTACAACAAATTCTCTACAACCTGGTAGGCAATGGGATCAAGTTTACCGAGTCGGGAGTGCTAGAAGTGTCGGCCAGACTCTTAGAGATTAGAAGAGAGGAAAGACAAGGTGAAGAATTGACCTCTTTACCTGACTCTGGGTGCAAGCATTGCGCCCCTAAGACTCCCGACTCCCCAATGCTTGCAATTACGGTGAGCGATACGGGGATTGGCATCCCCCAGGAGAAAATTGACAGCATTTTCGCCTCCTTCGAGCAGGGAGATGGTTCGACGGCTAGGGAGTACGGGGGAACGGGGTTGGGGTTGGCGGTGACGAAGCAACTGGTCGCGTTACACGGCGGCGAGATTTGGGTCGAAACGGAGGTGGGTGAGGGGTCGAAGTTTACCTTCACCCTTCCTGTTTCTACCGAGATGGTAGAGGGGGAAGAAGTAGAAGTTGTGGCAGTCCGAGAGGCGATCGCCTCCCCCGCACCTATTGCTCCCGCCGATCTCGACAGCGGCGTTGATGCCGGCCAATTCCAAATTCTGATTGTTGATGATGAACCCGTTAACCTTCAGGTGTTAGTCAATTTGCTGTCGCTGGAGAAAAATTACGCGATCGCCCAAGCGGATAACGGCCTCGAAGCGATCGAAGCGATCTCGCGAGGTTTTAAACCCGACCTCATTCTTCTCGATGTCATGATGCCCAAAATGACGGGTTACGAAGTGTGCCAGCACCTGCGCCAGCAGTTTCCTGCCAATGAACTGCCCATCCTCCTGCTGACCGCGAAAAACCAGACGGAAGACCTGGTCAAAGGACTCGCATCGGGAGCGAACGACTACCTCACCAAACCCATCAATAAAAGCGAACTTCTCGCCCGCCTCAAGACCCAACTGCGCCTCTCCCAACTCAACAAAGCCTACAGCTATTTTGTCCCTCGCCAATTCCTTCAATTTCTCAACAAAGAAAGCATTATCGATGTGGCCCTCGGCGACCAAGTTGAGCGGGAGATGTCCGTCCTCTTCGCCGACATTCGCAACTTCACCACCCTCTCGGAGGACATGACCCCAGAGGAAAATTTCAAGTTCATCAACAGCTACCTCTCGCAAATGGAGCCCGCGATCTTGGAACACCAAGGTTTTATTGACAAATTTATTGGCGATGCGATTATGGCTCTCTTTAGCCACAGTGCCGATGATGCAGTGATGGCTGGCATTGCCATGTTACAGTGCCTTGCCGAATATAACGCCGTGCGCGAGCGACTCAATCGCACTCCCCTCCAAATTGGCATCGGCATTAATACCGGAGAGTTAATGCTGGGAACGGTGGGAGGACGGAATCGCATGGATGGTACGGCGATTGGCGATACCGTCAATTTGGCCTCTCGTATCGAAGGGCTGACCAAAGAGTACCAGGTCTCGCTGCTCATTTCCGAGCAAACATTTTTAGGCCTTGCGAACCCAGAACAGTACTGTCTTCGCGCTCTCGCTCCGGTCAAGGTGAAGGGTAAGTCCGAGAAAGTCGCTGTTTATGAGGTCTTTGATGCCGATCCTCCCGCGCTCAAAGCCAGCAAGGTGGCAACGCAACACCGATTTTCAGAGGCGCTTTCGTTTTACCGCCACAAGCAGTTTGAGCAAGCTGAATTCTGCTTCCAAGATTGCCTGTATCGCAATCGAGGCGATACGGTTGCTCGCATCTACCTAGAACGCTGTCGTCGAGAGCGAAGGCAAAAACCTTAACAATTGAGGAATTTTTCCTTTTGAGATTTCTTTTTTTATCCAGACTTACGCGATGGCTTCGCCGACCTGTCGGTACGCGAGTCGAATATGCCTGTTACTTGCCAATGTCCTCCAGCCGAAGCCTCAGATTTATGGGTTTCGCGGCGTAAGTCTCCTTCAACAGTCGCAGGGTGCAATTTTTAATCCGCAGATAACTCAAATTCCTTATATGACACTGACGACCTCTCCTTCCCCTTCCCGTACCCTGCTCGAACAAGCGATTGAGACTGAAGCTCCGCAAGTTGCGCCGGAGACTCCCGTCAATGAAGCGATCGCGCTGATGAGCAGCACTCGCAGCAGCTATGTCCTCGCGATCGCACAAGAGAAACTGGCGGGCATTTTTACCGAGCGCGATTTAGTGCGCGCGATCGCTCAGGAAACTCCCCTCGCTGGGGTTCCCATCTCCCAGGTGATGACAGAAAAACTCACAACCCTCTCCCAAAACGACGATCGCAATATTTTCTCCGTCCTCTCGCTGCTCTACACCTCCTCCATTCGCCATCTTCCCGTGGTTAACGAACGAGGGAGCGCGATCGGAGTCATTACCCCTGAAAGCTTGCGACGAGTCCTCAATCCTGCTGATATGCTGCAAATGCGGCGAGTGGCAGATGTTATGGTGGCCCAAGCGGTAACCGCTCCGATAACTGCGTCAGTTGCAGAAATTGCGCGACTGATGGCGGCACGTCGCAAGAGCTGTATTGTTATTTGTCCGGTCGCGGAAACGAGCAATGCACCGTCCAAACCTGTAGGCATGATTACCGAACGAGACATCGTGCAGTTGCAAGCGCTGGGGCTGGCGTTCGAGGAGTTGAGTGCGGGAGAGGGGATGAGTACGCCACTGCTCTCAGTACGGGAACATACCTCGATTTGGGAAGCTCACCAACTGATGCAAGAGCGACGCATTCGCCGGTTGGTGGTGGTGGATGATGAGGGATATTTAGCAGGAATTATTACCCAAAGTACCCTTCTGCAATCCCTCAATCCCATCGATATGCGCTCCACGGTGGATTTGTTGCAGCAGGCGATCGCCCAAAAAACGGAAGCGCTCAAAGCGGCCAACCAAAAACTCAAACAAGAGGTTGCCCAGCGCGTCGAAGCAGAAGCAGAAGTGCGCCGCCTCAACCGCCGTCTGAGCCAATTTCTCGAAGCGATGCCGGTGGGCGTTTTTGTCGTCGATGCCAAGGGAAAACCGCAATATCTCAACTCTCGCGCCCAACAGCTTTTGGGGAAAGGAATTGTTCCCTCAGTCGAGGCGGAAGAACTGTCGGAGGTTTATCAGCTCTATTTAGCCGGGAGCGAATCTTACTATCCTCAAGAGCGCGATCCCCTCTTGCTGGCCCTGCAAGGTGAAAATGTTACGGCTGACGACGTAGAAATTCGGCGAGACAATCGCCGGGTTCCCATCGAAACCTGGGTCACGCCGATCTATGACAGCCGCGATCGCGTCTCCTATGCGATCGCCGCCTTCCAAGACATTCGCGATCGCAAAGCTGCCGAAGTCGAACGCGCTCAATTTACTCGCGAACTCTGGCAACTCAACCGCGCTAACGAACGGTTTGTTCCCAGTCAATTTCTCAAGCTGCTCGACAAGCAAAGCATTGTCGAAGTTAAAGTTGGCGAGTGGGTGCGCCAAGAGATGTCCGTTTTCTTCGCGAATATTCGCGGCTTTACCCAACTCTCGGCCAACATGACTCCAGAAGACAGCTTCAAATTTATCAACGGCTATTTTTCCCGCATGGAACCCGCCATTCTCGAAAATCGCGGCTTTGTCGATAAGTACATTGGCGATACGATGATGGCGCTGTTTAGCGGCGAAGCGGACGACGCGCTCAAAGCTGGAATTGCCATGCTCAAACGCTTGACAGAGTACAACAAAACCCGCCAGCGTCCCGAACGCCTTCCCATCAACATCAGCATTGGCATCAATACCGGTCAGTTGCTCCTGGGAACGGTGGGAGGCAAATCTCGCATGGATGGTACGGTCTTGGGAAGTGCGGCTAGTTTGGCCGCCAGCGTCGAGAGTTTTACTTCGGTTTATGGAGTCTCAATGCTCATTTCTCAGGCAACCTTTTCTCAACTCCAACAGCCCCAAGACTACGCCATCCGCGAAATCGGCTCCCTCAAAGCGAAGGGCCAGTCCGCCCTCACCTCGGTGTATGAAGTGTTTGCCGCCGATCCGCCGGAACTCAAAGTTGGCAAATTAGCGATGCTGCAAACTTTCTCTGAGGGTCTGTCCGCCTTCCGCAGCAAGGCCTTTGACAAAGCGGAGACGGCCTTTCAAGCTTGTTGGGAGCGATCGCCGGAGGATCGGGTGGCGCGCATTTATTTGGAACGCTGTCGCCGGCAATTTTAGGGGGCCGCGATCGCGGTTCTGTCTCAAAAATAAGCTTATGACAGCAAGCGAGAAATCGTTTTAACCGTACTCGCAAGAATCTCCGCAGCTCGCTCGATTTCAGCCTCCGTCGTAAATTTCCCAATCCCAATTCGCAGCGAGCCTTTTAGAACTTCTTCGGGAAGATTCATCGCGCGAAGGACGTGGGAAGGAGCCTCGACTCCCGACGAACAAGCCGATCCCCTGGAAATCGCTCATTTGTCGCGGACTCTGGCAATGACTGCGCTATTCGGAATACTGGGAATAGAAATATGGAGATTTCCTGCCAGGCGATCGGGTAAGATTATTCGGCGCGTTCTGCGGAGTTTGGCCGCAGGTGAGGAGTTTGCCGGGGATATTTCGACCTTAGAAGATCGCAGCGTTCTCGATAAGTTGCGCGGGGGTTCCTGCAGGATCGCCATCAAGGATACACTGAATTTTCGTATCTAAACGACCATCTTCATAAAGTCTACGTTCCGTGAAGCGATCAATCTCCTGTTGATTCATCTGGGGATTGAGAATCATATGGGTTACACGGTAAATTTTATAAAGTCAAGCTATGGGATTGAGTGTTTTGAAACCGGCATTGTTTCTCTAGAGACGACGGACTTGTCAGAATCATTATGTAACCCTTGTGTCGCATTGATTGTGAGAGGAGTTGGTTTCAAAGAGGAGATAGCTTCGCCGACCTGGCGGTACACCATGATGCTTAATAACAGCTCGTCAAAAGCAACACCCGCCAAGAAGATAAATCTTGAATTATGAACACAACTATTACTTTAATTAGGCATGGGAAACCAACAATTACGCCGCAAGGATGGATCGGCAGTTCCGAATTATCACAAGTCATTAGTCATTATCAATCAGCTAGGATTGCAAGTGATTCTTTCCCGCCAAAAGATGTTCAAGCGTTCGTTCAATCAGCAAGATTAGTTTTTACTAGCGATCTTCCTCGTGCTATGCACTCAGCTCAAATTCTTAAACCTACCATTTCCCCTATTAGCGATCCCATTTTTCGTGAAGTAGAATTTTGGCTTGACTGTCCAATCAATATCCGTTTACCCTTCCATGTATGGATTTTTCTAGATAGGTTGCTTTTGAGCTTAGGTTATTCTTCATACTCTCCATCTCAGGGTGATAATAAAAAACGAGTTAGACAGGCCACTGAACTCTTAGAAAAGAAATCTCGTGAAAGTTCGCCTGTAGTCTTGGTTGGTCATGGCATCACAAATCTATTGATTGCCAGAGAGCTTAAAAAGCGAGGATGGCGTGGCCCCAAAACACCAAAAATGGGACACTGGGGATGTACAACATATTGTCTTTGAGTTATCTACATAAGGCCTCATTAATGAGCTTAAACAACTCTCTTTTTAGAGGATGTCTGAAAAGTAATCTTAGGTGCTAACAAATCGTGCTTACTACTTAAATTGCTGAGCTAGAAGTCCCATTCTTCCATTGAATTTGAGTTGAGATAGTGTATTAACAGGGACTTCTCAGACATCCTCTTATGCAACAACGTCGATAATCCTGCAAACTATAGCGTTCGAGGGCAAGGGTCATGGTTTGAGGAACGTTGCAGATTCCCTCATTGTAGTGGCTCGCTTTCAAACCCAGGTGTTGTCAAAATGTTGTCACTTACACCCATTATCAAAAGTTCTTGAAGCTGAAACCTAGATATAGCAACCTGTCTATAAATAACCTTCAAAGTCGTGTCAGTAAGGCAGTCAGGGAAAGGATTTTGGAACTTTAGAGTTGAGAGCAATGAGGATGTCAACAGAAAATCGTCCCACGAAAGTCGAGTGGGACTAGTTGAAATAGCGTTGGATGAAGAGTTGGTAAAGTACGTTTTTTGTTCTGCTGCTTGTGGTAGTTATAGCTGTAGCCAAGGTTGTTAAGACTCACGCCTAATGCGTATCAGAAGCTCGAACCCTGATTTTGCCGTTGCCTTCTCCCCCCTTGTATCTTGGTCAGCGTTCTGTTGCGCCTGACGGCGGCGCGGGGTCTGACCGCTATTCCCTTTCCCTGCAAGGGTTTCAGATAATTCGCATCAGACGTGAATCTTTAAATTAACTCTCGCACATCGGCAACTTTACCGCTCACCGCTGCTGCGACCACCATCGCCGGACTCATCAACAGGGTGCGTCCCGTCGCAGAACCTTGACGGCCTTTGAAGTTGCGGTTAGACGAGGAGGCGCTGATCCAATCGCCTTGCAGCTTGTCGGGGTTCATCGCCAGACACATAGAACACCCCGGTTCTCGCCATTCAAATCCTGCGTTCTGGAAGATCGTATCGAGTCCCTCCGCCTCCGCCTGCTGTTTGACCCGTTCCGAACCGGGAACGATGAACGCTTTGACCCCGGTGGCAACTTTTCTTCCTTCGGCAAATTTAGCCGCTTCCCGCAAATCGCTAATGCGGCCGTTGGTGCAACTACCGATGAAGCAAACATCGACCTGGGTTCCTTGGAGGGGAGTTCCGGGGGTTAGTTGCATGTATTTATAGGCTTCCTGCGCGATCGCGCGCTCTCCCTCTGGCAATCTTTCGATCGCGGGTAACGCTTCGTCCACACCAATTCCCTGACCGGGAGTAATTCCCCAGGTCACCGTCGGGGCAATTTCCTCGGCGTTGAAGACAACCACATCGTCGTATTCTGCATCGCGATCGCTGCGAAGGCTTTGCCACCACTGCACGGCTTCCTGCCACTTGTCCTCTTTTGGCACAAATTCTCGGTCTTTGAGGTAGGCAAAGGTCACCTCATCGGGGTTAATGTAACCGCATCTCGCGCCCCCTTCAATGGACATATTGCAAATGGTCATTCGCTCTTCCATTGACATCGCCTCAATGGTTGTCCCGGCGTACTCGTAAGCGTAGCCAACCCCGCCTTTCACGCCGAGTTTGCGGATGATGTGTAAGATAACATCTTTGGCGTAAACGCCAGGGCGCAACGTGCCGTTGATTTCAATTTTGCGAACCTTGAGTTTGGCAAGGGCCAGGGTCTGGGAAGCCAGAACATCGCGCACCTGAGACGTGCCAATTCCGAAGGCGATCGCGCCAAATGCTCCGTGAGTTGAGGTGTGCGAGTCCCCACAAGCAATGGTCATTCCCGGCTGAGTCAGCCCCATTTCCGGCGCAATGACGTGGACAATTCCCTGACTGCCAGAACCGATATTGTAGAAGCGAATGCCAAACTCCGCCGTACTTGCTTCTAGGGACTGCATCATCTCCTCCGCCAGCGTGTCAGCAAAGGGACGCGATCGCTCTTCTGTGGGGACGATGTGATCGACTGTCGCAACCGTTCGCTCCGGATACAACACCGTCAGTCCTCTGTCTCGCAGCATGGCAAACGCCTGAGGGCTGGTTACTTCGTGGATTAAATGTAAGCCAATAAAGAGTTGAGTTTGACCGGAGGGCAAAATTCCAACTGTATGGGCATCCCAAACTTTGTCAAATAAGGTTCCCTGACTCATAGTAAAAACGGCGCTGCCAAACTAAGACGTGAATTAGTCGAAATATAGCGACGCGATACCCTGAATGTCAATCAGAGTTGAGTTGCGATAAATTTCCGGAAACCCTGTTGTTTCGTGCTAAAAAAGACAAAAGAGGAGCGATCGCGAAACTTCAGACCGTGCATCTTCACTCTAAAATCGCGATTCTCCCCCTCAACTTCATCCCCTTCCACAACGCAAAAACAACTGCGCGCTCGACAATGAGAAAGATGTTACCAAGCTAGTCACCCCCTCAGCTTTATCCCCTGTCAATTTCTGTTTTGCATTCGAGACATCACCCTGAGAATCGGTATAATAGCCTCGTTCTCAAGGCAAAATGCGCTTCGCGAAGGGAGCAATTGTCGCCGCCGAATCTTCGCATATCGTCCGGTCGGCACAGCTATCGTAACCTCATCCCCCACCTGTAACCTGCTCTTCTAGCAGGATTTGCCCAAATGGACATCGATCGGCATCAAGCTTTGGGTTGGCAATCACGTTGTTCTGGGGAAAGGATCGCGAAGTTTCTCTCTTTCTCAACGCTCCACGCTGTCAATTTGCATCAATATCTACCCCTATCATTCACTAGGAAAATCATATGTCTTACTTGATTGAGACAGTCCTCAAGTCAAATGAAAAAACCGATCTGTCTGAATTTGCCAGTCAATTAAGAGCGGCAGATCAACACTATCTTTTACGTAATGACATCCTCAGTGCTTTTGCCGACTTTTGCGATCGCAAGCAAAAGCCAGAAACGTTTGTCCATTCTTCTCATCTCGGCAAACTGATCTATTTCACTCAAGAGCTAATTTTAGAAGAAGATAGTCTGTGCTTAATCGTCCGTCCGAAAATTGCCAAGCAAGAAGCGTATCGCCTGTTTTTCCCAGACCTGAGCGTTGAGTCTTTGAGTATCGAGCAGCTTTTAGACGTGCGCGATCGCTTCATCGATCGCTTTCACCCCGAAGAAGGAGATGTCTTTGAAATTGACTTTCAACCGTTCTACGACTACTCCCCCACCATTCGCGACTCAAAAAACATCGGCAAAGGCGTACAGTACCTCAACCGTTTCCTCTCTAGCAAACTCTTCCAAGACCCAAAACAATGGCTCGAAGCTCTATTTAACTTCCTCAGCATTCACCACTACAACGGCTTTACGCTCCTCATCAATGGTCGGATCAAAAACCAACAGCAACTCTCCGATCGCGTTAAAGAAGCTTTATCTTTTCTCAGCGAACGCCCTTCCGAAGAACCTTACGAAGAGTTTCGCTTTGACTTACAAGCCATGGGATTTGAACCCGGTTGGGGAAACACCGCTGGACGAGTTCAAAATACCCTAGAAGTTCTCGACGAACTGATTGATTCCCCTGGAGAAGAAGTGCTTGAAACCTTCCTCTCTCGCATCCCAATGATCTTTCGCATTGTCCTCGTCTCCGTTCACGGTTGGTTCGGACAAGAAGGAGTCTTGGGTCGTCCCGATACCGGGGGACAAGTGGTGTACGTTCTCGACCAAGCCAGGAGCTTAGAAAAGCAACTTGAAGAAGATATTGAACTGGCGGGTTTAGGAGATTTAAACGTCGAACCGAAAGTGATTATTCTCAGTCGTTTAATCCCGAACAGCGATGGAACTCGCTGTAACGAACGCTTAGAGAAAGTCCACGGAACAAAGAATGCTTGGATTTTGCGAGTTCCCTTCCGTGAGTTTAATCCCAACCTGACACAAAACTGGATTTCTCGCTTTGAAATCTGGCCTTATCTCGAAACTTATGCAATTGATGCGGAGAAAGAACTCTATAGCGAGTTCAAGGGAATCCCTGACTTAATTATTGGTAATTATTCTGATGGGAATTTAGTTGCTTTCTTGCTCTCAAGGCGGCTGAAAATTACTCAGTTTAATATTGCTCACGCTCTAGAAAAATCCAAGTACTTATTTAGCAATCTCTACTGGCACGACTTGGAAAATAGCTATCACTTCTCTCTCCAGTTTACTGCCGATTTAATTGCGATGAATGCAGCGAACTGTATCCTCAGCAGTACTTACCAAGAAATTGTCGGACAACCCGATAGCGTCGGTCAGTACGAATCTTATGAAAGTTTTACCATGCCCGATCTTTATCATGTGGTTCATGGGATCGAACTCTTTTCACCCAAGTTTAATGTTGTGCCGCCAGGGGTGAATGAGAGCGTTTATTTTCCCTACACTCGTCAAGCCGATCGCATTCCTGTCAAAAAAGAAAAACTTGAAGAGGTACTGTTTACCCTAGAGGATGACCAACAAGTTTTCGGAAAATTAGAAGATCCGACGAAGCGTCCTATTTTCTCAATGGCACGTCTCGATCGCATTAAAAATCTGACGGGTTTGGTTGAGTGCTTTGGTCGCTCCCCCGAACTACAAGAGCATTGCAATCTTATTCTTGTTGCCGGAAAATTGCATGTGACCGATTCAACCGATACTGAAGAACGAGATGAAATTGAGAAGCTTTATCGCTTGATTGAAGAGTACAATTTGTATGGCAAAATGCGATGGTTGGGCATTCGCCTGCCCAAGAGCGAGTCGGGGGAAATTTACCGAGTCATTGCCGATCGCCAAGGCATTTTTGTTCAACCTGCTCTTTTTGAAGCGTTTGGTTTAACCATTCTCGAGGCAATGATTTCGGGGTTGCCCACTTTTGGAACCCAATTTGGCGGACCCCTAGAAATTATTCAAGATCGGGTGAATGGGTTTTATATTAACCCCACAAATTTGGAAGAAACGGCGGGAAAGATCGCAGAGTTTGTCTGTAAGTGTAACGATAATCCCGGCTATTGGTTTGAAATTTCTAACAAGGGAATAGAGCGAGTTTATAGTACCTATACGTGGAAGATTCACACGACGAAGTTGCTCTCGCTGGCAAGGATTTACGGTTTCTGGAATTTTACATCCAAAGAAAACCGAGAAGATTTGTTGCGCTATATTGAATCGTTGTTCTACTTGGTGTACCGTCCGCGAGCCAAGGACCTGTTAGAACAGCACGCCCATCGTTAGAGATTGCGCCATTTTGTTCTGTGGAGGGGGAGCGATCGCTCCCCTTTCAATTGTGCTAACTTTCTTTGTTTTTGGGCGGAATTTTGCGAATTTCTGAGTAAAAAGCCGCCATTTCAAAATCATCCGTCGTTTTGGTCAAACTCATTCGCAACCGCAGATTGGGACTGGCAAACCACAACCGCTCTTCTGCATAAAAACCTTCCCCTTCAACGGTTAAGGTGAGCGCTTCGTCATCGCCGAGATTGTATTGTCCGGACAGGATGGGGGTCGAACCGCTTCTGCGGAGCAACGTTCCGGTTCGAGGATCGGCGCGATCGGGAATGAGAACCAGGAGAGTGGAACCAACTTGTTTGGTTTTTCCCCAATCGATGGAGGTGTCCCAACTCACTTTAAACCCTCCTAAGGTGGTTGCGGGATTCACCCCTTTTTGCCGGCACAGTCCAACCACTTCCGCCGCGTCAGGAGAGAGCATTTCGGCAGTTAGATCGGATTTATTGCTTTCTGCTTTGCGATCGGCAAGATTGCAGTGAGTGCGCTGAGCGAACCATTTACCCGTACTTTGTTCGAGAAATTCTTTTATATCCATTCCTTTAGAGGCTGTTTAAAAAGTCAGCGAGTCAGACAAAAGCACTTGGGGTTTAAGCATTCGTCCCTTCAGACAAAACCCTACAGAGCCATTTGAAAAGTATATCCGAGCGCTCTATGCGGAACAAACAAGGGAACTTTTTCGCAAAAATCGACCGCGATCGGCAACCAATGACCTGTTACCGAAGATTTTGGGTTGAAAGCCCCGTCCTTTAGCAAAGCGGAGGAATGTCCCCATTGCGGGTACGTCGAAGATAGAGATGTCAATGCGGCGATCAACATCCTCAAACGTGGATTGAGTACGGTAGGGCATACCGGAATGTACGCTTGGGGAGAGAAGCCCTCTTGGGCGGTTGGGAAGCCCTGCTGTCTAACGGCATCTCAACGAACCAAGAATCCCCGTCTATGCAAGAACGGGGAGTGTCAAGATAGCCAGAACAAATAAGCACTCCGAATTGCCGCGACAACCGCCAGTCCCGTCACCCAGACGGGATACCCACTTTGCACCATGTTTTTGTCCGGAGTGCGGATGGTATCGACATCAATCCAGGGGGTACTTCCTCGGCGAAACCAGCCGATCACCGTGACTTCTCGCCCGATAAATTTGTCGGGACGGGGGTAAAGGGGCGTATATTTTTGCACAAAGGCTCCGAGTTTCCGCAGCGACAGACCTCGACACAGCCAGAAAAGGGGTTGTTGAAGGTGCCAAAACAGGTTGCCAAAGGGGCCGAGTTTGGTGAAGAAGTGCAGTTTAATCGACCCGGTGGAGGTTTCGAGGATTAAGTCCTGCATCAGCCAGTTGCTAAGGCCTTTGCGCCCAATCAGTTTCCCGGTCATGCGAACGCCAGGACTTTTGGGGGGAACGGCTTTCGGGTTGGAGATCAGGTCTTGCAGGCGGGGTTCGTTTCGGGTGGGTAAGATGCGGATGTCGGGGAAGTAGCCGTTAATCCAGACGATGATGCTGAGGCTGAAGGCGGCGAGGATGCAGGCGCTGACGATCGCATCGTTGTTGGCATTGTAAAGCCAGATAATGCCGCTACCGCTGACCCAGCGGCTAATGACGAATTCGTTGAGAAAACCGGCCAGCCAAAAGAGGCTGCGGAACAAGATCCCGAAAATCAGGCCGGAGAGAACGGCACTTTGAAGGATGGGGAGGGCTTGATAGCTGTTTTTAAGCTTTGCGAGTCGCTGCTTGAGAGTGCGGGCCGGGGGGATGAGGGTGGGGAGGTCGATTTCGGGGGGAAGCTGCCAGAAGTTGGCGTAGCGATTGAGGAGGTAGAGGCGATCGCCAATTAAGGGGTGGGAGTTGGTTAGGGCCAGCCACTGACGATAGGGGTTGGTACACTCCCAGGTCAAAACTTCCGAAAAGGGGGTTTTATCGGGGATGCTGCCCAGGCTGAGGGCTTGTCGGTGGCCGATGGGGAGCAGGAGATCGAACCCTTCGAGGAGCCAATTGGTGCGCTGCTGCTGTTTGAGGACAGCGGCGGTTCCCATGGCTGTTTTCAGGAGGGCGCGACTGAGGGCGTTGGGGTTGCCCATATATTCGGCGGCGAGGCGATCGCTATAGTAGAGACGCTGGCGAGAGACCCACAAGAGCGTCACGCGCCACAGCCAATAAAATCCGTAGCAACAGGAGGCGAGGATGGCACTCGTCCAGCGCAACATAACGGGGAAAGCGTTCCAAATCGGGGCGGGAATTCGACGGGGACACTCCCTTGTTTTCAAGTCATCGCATCCTCGTTCTCCCCAATGAGAGATCTGCCAGTACAGGATAAAGGGGATTTGCAAGCAAGCGATTGCGCCCGATAGAAAGGCAAAATCGCCGTTAATGATCTGGGCAACTTGAGTGGCATAGAGAACGGCTAATTCCTCATCCTCTAACTGCTCCAGCAGCCCCTGACTGACAACAATTCGAGCTGTTTTGGGTCGATTCCCATAAGTCATGGAAATTGGGGCGTTGGTTGGAAGGAGGCCCAGTTGCGGTATGGGCATCTTTTTCTGGCGCGTCATTTTCTGCAACACTTTGGCTGACTCTGGATATTGGGCGGCGAGTTTGGGGACGGAGAAGCGTTCCATCCCATAGCCATATTTCAACACCCCATCCAGCACCCAGGGAGAGGTGGCAAACAGCAGCACGCCAAGGGTCATCAAGCCATACTCCGGATCGCGATAAAACAGTTGTAGGGGTTGGAGGAGAGGCAACCAATTCAAGAGATCGTTGATCGCTGTCATTGCCCACTCGACGCTGAAGTTGGCAACGGTAAAGAGAGCGATCGCGCTGGTAATTTGCAAGCACCATAACTTCCACTGCAAGCCATCCATAATCCCAGGTAGGGCGAAGAACAGCGCAACCAGCACGCCAACCAACCAATCGGGCGGGTTGCCCTGAAGGAAAGATAGCGGTTCGAGGAAGGGCAGCCAGAGTAAAATCCAATTGATCGTTGCCATCGCCCAAGCGATCGCGAAGCGCAGGGCAAAAAAGAGCGGCACTGCACCGAGAATCGCCCACTGCAAAACCGTCCCCGATCGCAGCTTGGGCTTTTTCATCCGCTTCCACTTCGTTGCCCGTTCCGCATTGCGCCACAGCCGTCCCGGTACGAAAACCGTAGGACTCGCTTCCCCCACCGCCGAGTCGCTGGCGGGAACGAGGGATTGCTCGATCCCTGCTTGAGGGGTCGAGGGCAGATCGGGGGATGTTTGCGAAGGTTGTCGCCGTCTTCGCCGGGATGGGGGCTTTTCTTTCACCGGAACCAAACCGAGAGTATTGGCCTCCGGGTAGCGCTTGAGCAAATCTTCGAGGGTTTTAACTGCCCAAGGGTAGTCCTCCGGTGTTTGCACCAACCCGTGACAGAGCGCGATCGCCTCGGTTGCCCGATCGCCCTTACAATAAGCAACCACCAATGCTTGTTGGGCGCGAGCAATCAAGGTTGGATCTAACTCAACTTCGCAAATCCCCTCAAACTGCGCGATCGCCTCCTCATAATCCCCCCGTTGCAACGCTGCTTGTCCCGCTTCTAGGCTTGGATTGGGAACTGAAGTCATCGGAATGCCCCCCTCTTCTCTGTTTCAAATTCTAGGCCAAGAGTAATTTCCCTCCCAACTCATCCTCTGTTTGCTTGAGAAAGTTATCTTTCCTCTCCAAATCTTGTAGTTTTGTTAAATACAATTGGTGTATGTTGTTCGTTAGAGACTATTTATCAAGTCCAAATTAAATCCTTGTGTAGGGTGGGTTAGGCAGTCATGCGATCGAGAGACGCTCTTTTGTTTGCAAGCTACCGTAACCCACCAAAGCCAAGGCTTTCAAGTTCTTAAGATTCACTGTATCAAGGGTTTCTTCGTTATTAGGTTTTCCGCACGATTATGCAACGCACCCTACTCCTGTCCAAAATTCATAACTGCACCCTCACCGGTGCAAACTTAGACTATATGGGGAGTATTAGCATTGATAAAGCACTGCTCAATGCAGCGGGAATCGTTCCCTACGAACAAGTGCAAATTGTGAACAAAAATAACGGCAACCGTTTGATGACCTACGCGATCGAAGCACCACCCCATTCGGGAATCATCGAACTCAACGGTGCGGCCGCTCGTTTGGGAATGGAAGGAGATACCTTAATTATCATGACCTACGGACAGCTCGCCGCCGAAGAGCTGCACGGCCACTCTCCCACTGTTGTTTTAGTAGATCGACACAACCGCCCGATCGAGAGTCCGCGTCCGCTCAACCTACAACACTCGCTATCCAGCTAACCAACCGAGCTTTCTCCCATAGGCTTTTTCGAGGTTGGCTTCTGTGAGGACTTGCTGGCGATCGCCCACCGCAATCAGAGATTTGTTGAGCAACAAAAGGCGATCGTAGCGAGCTAAAGTATTACCCAAATCGTGACTGACGACCAACAACGTTTTGTTCAGCGATTTCAGTTCTGCAAAAATATCAAACATCGTCGCTTCTGTTTTCTTATCAATGCCCGCAAAAGGCTCGTCAAAAAAGAGGAGATCGGCCTGCTGAACTAACGCTCTAGCTAAAAAGACTCGCTGCTGCTGTCCTCCCGACAACTCGCCGATTTGACACTTTGCAAACTCGCCCATCTCAACTCGTTCTAGGGCTGCTCGAACCCGTGCTTGGGACTGGCGAGAGGGCTGCCGAAACCACCCCGTTTGACGAGTGACTCCCATCATGACAACATTCCAGACCGTAACGGGATAGTCCCAGTCAATGGTCGCTCGCTGGGGAACATAGGCGACCCGTTGTAACTGTTTTCTGAGCGGCTGGCCGCCAAAACGGACAAAACCGCCAGCGAGGGGAATAAGTCCTAAGATTGCTTTGAGGATGGTACTTTTTCCCGCTCCGTTTGGCCCCAACAAATTCGCGATCTGTCCGGGTTCCAGGCAAAAGGAAATGTCGCGAACCGCCCACGTATCCCGATAACACACTGCGAGATTGCACACTTCAAGCATTGCGCTATTTTTGTGAGAATGACTATCATTAGCATACACGACTCCGCAAGCAGGAACTAGGGCGTGTCATCAGTTAGAAAGAAGGGAGTCTAGAACAAGCCCATTATAAGGAGAAGGAAAATGCGTAGATACGGATTGCGAGATGACCAGTGGGA
>JGI12316J14372_10000929_pt1 | contig 43916 bp, 34 predicted proteins | sample MarCyaLeptolynsp_FD_14372 | JGI IMG/M metagenome (IMG submission 14372)
TACGGGAGTGCGTTATGGCTTTCGGACTAAGGTTGACAAGGATTCGACGGGAACGGCTCTAGGGCATCAGGACGCGCTGACCGCTTCGGGAACGCTATCCGCTGGAGTGGTCATGGGAGCCAATAGTCCCAAACCGCCCAGAGCGACGCGCGTTACGGCTGATGATGGCTATGAGAGCAGTTTCTTTGGCAATTCCGTCTTAGCTGCCCTCAAAGCCGACCCTGAATGGACGCTCACTCCCGGTCGCATCCGACGGCCGGCTGCAACGGCTCGTTCGGTTCCGGTGTACGTGGAAGCGAGGGGAGCCACCAGCGGCACTTACAAGTACGCCTGGATGATGCCTCGCGCTCAGTATGTTATCTTGACCGCTCTACTGACCAATTTGGGCATTTCTGAAGTGACCGATGATGACTACGATGAAATCCTCTTCGGTATCAATAAGCCCAAGCCTTTGCGAGCGCAGGGGCCGGCTGGAACGGGCAATCAGAAGACTTCCACCTTTATCTCCGCCGCCCGTGCAGATAGCTTGCCGGCTGGCTGGTCGTTGAAGGGGTCGGGCGCGAGTAGCTTTGGACTCGACTAATGCAACAGCCTGAGTTGATTCTTCCGGGCAATCCCCTCTTTGACCTCACCTTGGGGACGGCTTTGCCCTTCGATTGGCGGGAGGTAGCGTTTAAGTCTTTTGGCGAGTATGCCTTTGTCTGTCGAGCCGATAACGGCATCTTAGAAGCCGTCCCGGAGGAAGAGGCCCGAGAATATCTCTATGGGGGCGAGTACGACGAGCGCTTGAATGAGATTGGCGAGTGGGACGATTCTCCAGAGCCGGGTTTCATCGAGCGTCTTGCCCCCGTTCTGGGAATTGAGTAATGCCCCCACCTTACCTTCAGGACGAGTATGGGTTGTGGGAGCAGTTGGGCTTTGTCACGCCCCGGGTGGATGGCTGGCAAAAGTGTCAATATCCCACCACCCTCAACAAGACGATGTATCGCTTCACGTTTGTTGGCGATTTTCAGTGGGTGGAATCGTTTTGTTGGGTGCGAGTGGTGGTTGAGAGTTTGCCCGAACCGCTGGTTTTGCCGGCGAAGCGCTACTACATCAAAACTCGCCCTTTCATCTTGGAGATGCCGCTGCCAGAGTATTTGCTCTTGAGATCGCCGCGCTGGGTACAGCAGGTTGAGATTCGCAAGCAGATCTCCTGGAGCAATCGACGTTGGGGCATTACCAATGACAGCGATTATCAACTCAAGATTGAGGTGACTGGGGTATGACTCACAATCGCTGCGTTCATTTTGTCGCGCTTCTGAATGAGCTGACCTCCCATTCTCTGGCACTGTACCAGCCTGGAACCTTAGACCTAACAAATCTCTCTCCCCATCATGTCTACTACGGCACCCTTACCGAGCTGTGGGTCAAGCTGCGGGTTGAGTCGGGCATTAAGCTTTCGGTGTTGGTCGATGGCATTGAGTTCTATAGCACGACGATTCGACCGGCCGGGCAGCAATCCGACCAAACATTTAGCTTGTTGGAGCTGCTGGGGCGCACGAGTGGAACGCAGAGCGCGCTCGCGTTGGGGTCAACGGGGGTGCTGTCTCTGGCGCTTTCTCGAATGCCTAACGGGTCTGAGGAGGTGGCGGTGATGGGCGTGGCTGAGGAAGTGGGAGAGGTTTTGGCGGCGGGCAGCGATACGGAAGAGAACGGCAATCAGGAGGGAGCAATGAAGCGCTGGGTGCTGGTTTATGGGGCCAATGAGGCCGATCGCTTTGAGTTCGCGCCGGAAGCTTATCCGGGCTGGTTGTTTGCCGAACTGCTCGTGCGAGCCGATACTGAGGCCACTTACGACAAGCTGAAATTCTTGGGTAATGGAATCCTCGTGGATGAGTGGAGCGGGGCTACGCCTCTCAAGATGCTGCGCTTCCCCATCCAGGCGGGCAATCACCAGTTGACCCTCACCTACACCAAGGACGTGCAGGATTCTTCTGGGGAGGATCGCGTTTGGGTTCATTCGCTGCGAGTCATTTCCCCCGAATCGTCATGGGCGGCTGATTTCTCTGGGGGGATGCCGTCTTCTTTTCAGCTCTCTGGGGATGCCAATTGGGAAGTTGTCAATGGCGTTCTGCAAACGCCGGCGATGCTCAACGACCAGAGCGCCACGATTGCTTGGAATGTTTCGCTTCTGGTACAGGAGGGGGGATGAATATTGATTTGATTGCCACGCTGACGGTCATTGGCGGTTTGCTGACGATTGCAACGGCGTTTGCTTCTCTAGTTTGGTGGTTGGGGGAGTTGAAGGCGAAGGTTCAGCGCCGTTTAGACTCGCAGGATCGCAAGGTCGATCTGGTGGTTTCCGAGGAGAAGGGGAACAACGAGACGCTGAGCTATCGGATTACTCAGGAGACCCAGCAGCTTCATTTTGAGATTGCGGAGCAGAAGGCTCACATCAAGCAAATTGAGGGCTTTCTGGAGAAAAACCATGGGTTTCATCCCCGCACCTATTTGGAGCCGGGCGATTCTATGGGCTGGCGCAAGGAGTAACTTTCCGCCCCTAGCCTCCACACCCTTATCATGAGGTCAGTTCTTGCCCTGACCCGAATGCCTCAAATTCCCCTTTGCTCTGTGTGCAACCTTTTTGCTCGCAATCCTCACCTCGTTTGTGCCGTTCATCCAGACGGCCCTACAACCGACACCTGTTTGGATTTTCGTGCCCCTCTCCTACACGAACCCGAACCTTTGTGGGAACCCGAAGGTGCAAGTTACTACAACGGCGAACTCTCCCTCTTCAAGCCTCGACTCACCCGCGAGCAACAACTCTGGCTTCTCGACAATCATCCCTTCTTTACCGGTCGCTGTCCCCAATGTCACTACCGATTTGACCCCAACCACCCTCCTCAAGTTCATTGGGATTGTCCTGATTGTGGTTGGATTGACGATGCCCTTCACTAACTTTCCCCACTTTCCATCCCACAAAGAAAAGCCTCAAAAAGTGACCCGTTTTCGTGTTGGATCGTCAAACGGCCATCAAACGAGGTCAAAATCCTCTCCCCATGAGTCCAATGCATAGATGCACAGAAAGGTTTGAACAGAGCTGAAACGCCTGATGGGTCTGGCTTAAGGCCGTTTTAGAGATCGACACTACACCCCCGAACCGAGGATTTGGCGATCCTCGCTCGCGTCCGGACAAGATGGAGAAGGGTTCAAACTCGCAATGAAATATATGATAAACAGCTAAATCTTTCGTCTTCTAGCTGGGAACATTAGAGGGGAGACTAAATGCGAGTCTCCCCAACCTTCCAAATGTACCGCCAGAAGAAGTTATGACTAGCAATACAATCGCTCTTTCAGGCTATCAAATTTCAGAACAAATTTACGAAGGCTCCCGCACGCTCGTTTATCGGGGAATGCGAGAAACAGATAGCCAACCCACGATTGTCAAAGTTCTGCGAAATCCCCATCCTCACTTCAAAGAGTTAGTTCAATTCCGCAGCCAATACATCATTACCCGCCATTTAGAATCTCCTCACATCGTTCATCCCCTTACACTCGAACGCTGCGGAAATGGCTATGCCCTCGTGATGACCGACGAAGGCGCGATCTCCCTTGGAGACTACTGGCAGCAATCCGACCAAAACCTTTCTGTCTTCCTCAACGTCGCCCTCCAACTAGCCGAAGCACTACATTATCTGGGGCAACAACGAATCATCCACAAAGACATCAAACCCGCCAACATCCTCATCCATCCCGAAACCCAACAAGTCAAACTAATTGACTTTTCCATTTCTTCCCTCCTCCCCAAAGAAACTCAAGAAATTCAAAATCCCAACGTCCTCGAAGGAACCCTCGCCTACATCTCCCCCGAACAAACAGGACGCATGAATCGAGGGATTGACTACCGCACTGATTTCTATTCTCTCGGCGTGACGTTCTACGAACTGCTTGTTGGGGAACTCCCTTTCTCGTCTGATGACCCAATGGACTTAGTTCACGCGCATATTGCTCAAACGCCCCAATTCCCAACGGGGAGGGAAGAAATTTCCTCAGTCATTGCAGACATTGTTCTGAAACTGATGGCCAAGAATGCCGAAGAGCGCTATCAGAGTGCCTTGGGGTTGAAACACGACCTCGAAAAATGCCTCTCTCAATGGCAAGAAATGAGGACAATTGAACCGTTTGAATTGGGAGAGCGAGATCTGTGCGATCGCTTCCTCATTCCCGAAAAACTCTACGGCCGGGAGAAGGAAATCGCTCAACTCTTAGCTGCCTTTGAGCGAGTTTCGTCAGGAACCAGCGAAATGATGCTGGTTGCCGGATACTCCGGTGTCGGCAAAACCGCCGTTGTCAATGAAGTTCATAAACCCATCGTCGAAGTGCGAGGCTACTTTATCAAAGGGAAATTCGACCAATTTAACCGTAATATTCCCTTTTCGGCCTTTGTCCAAGCCTTCCGAGACTTGATGGGACAATTGCTCTCCGAATCCGATGCTGATTTAGCTGATTGGAAAGCAAAAATCTTGGACGCTTTGGGAGACAATGCCCAAGTCATTATTGATGTCGTTCCCGAACTCGAACGGATTATTGGGACTCACCCCCCCGTCCCCGAACTTTCTGGAAGTGCGGTACAAAATCGTTTTAATCTGCTCTTTGAGAAATTCATTCAAGTTTTGACCACCAAAAACCATCCCCTCGTCCTCTTTTTAGATGACTTGCAATGGGCAGATTCGGCTTCGTTGAATCTGCTCCAATTGCTGATGGGAGAAACCGAAATGGGTTACCTTTTAGTATTGGGAGCCTATCGAGATAATGAAGTTTCCCCCGCTCATCCCTTGATGTTGACCTTGAATGAAATTGCTAAAAACGAGGCAATTGTCAACACCATTACCCTCGAACCGCTCAGTCAACTAGCATTAAATCATCTAATCGCCGATACCCTCAGTTGTCCCTCCGACCTTACGCTTCCTCTAACAGAATTGGCGTATCAAAAGACGAAAGGGAATCCCTTTTTTGCTACCCAATTTCTCAAAGGATTGCAGGAAGATGGGTGGATTAGTTTTAATCCAGAATTAGGTTATTGGCAATGCGATCTAACAGCGGTGCGGCGGTTGAGCCTGACAGATGATGTGGTGGGGTTTATAGCGGCTCAGTTGCAGAAGTTGCCCGCCGAAACCCAGGCAATTTTAAAATTAGCCGCCTGCATTGGCAATCAGTTTGATTTGGAGACATTAGCAATTGTGAGCGATCGCCGCCAAGATGAGGTCGCAAACGATCTGTGGCAAGGTTTGCAAGAAGGACTTGTCATGCCCGAAAACGAGATTTATCTGTTTTTCCAAGAAGGGTGCGACGAACAGAAGAACTGGGAGGGGATGTCAGCCAACTATCGATTTTTGCACGACCGCATCCAACAAGCCGCCTATTCCCTGATTCCCCCAGAACTGCAACAAACAACTCATCTCAAAATCGGTCGGCGACTGCTCGCAGCTGCGTCCGAAGAGCGGTTGGAAGAGCGGGTATTTGCGATCGTCAATCACTTGAATCGGGGACGAATGCTAATTGAAAACTCTTCCGAATGCCGTCAACTGGCCCAACTCAATCTCGTGGCGAGCCAAAAAGCTCAATCGGCAACAGCGTACTCGGCTGCGTCAACCTACGCGGCGGTCGGCCTGGAATTATTACCCCAAGATAGCTGGCAAAGTCAATATGCTCTTACCTTAGCCTTATACGAAGTCGCTGTTGAGACCGCTGGTTTGAACCTCGACTTTGAGGCTATGGAGCAATGGATTGAAGTCTGTGTAGAGCATGCCAAAACCCTATTAGATAAGGTCAAGGTTTATATTGCCCGCATCCAAGCTCAAATGAGCCAAGGAAAGCCGCAAGAGGCGATTGATACCGCCCTAGATATCCTCTCAAAATTGGGACTCTCCATTCCCCAGCAACCCGGTACATTAAGCATTCTGGGTAATTTGATCTTCACCAAATGGACTGTCGGTAAAAACATCGATCGCCTTGCCGAACTTCCCCCAATGGAAAATCCCACAATTTTGGCAGCGATGAGGATTTTAGCCGCGATCTCTTCGGCTGTTTATATCTCCCGACCCAATCTCTATCCGCTCGTTGTGATGAATCAGGTCAGGTTGTCTCATCAATACGGCAATGCTCCGATGTCGCCCTATGCCTATAGTATTTATGGCGTACTGTTATGCGGTGTGGTTGGCGATATTGCGGCAGGTTATCAATGGGGTCAACTGGCCGAGCGCGTTCTCGATCGGGTGGAAAATCAAGAATTTGCTTGCAAGACGAACTTTACGATTTATCTGGCCCTACGCCATTGTCGAGAACATTTAAGACAAACAAACCTCCCCTTTTTGGATGCTTATCGCATGGGCATCGATCTTGGGGATTTAGAGTTCGCAAGTTACAGCCTTGCTCTCTACCTGATGTATTCCTTCTGGAGGGGGAAATTTTTAGCCGACCTGAAGGAAGAGGGACACAACTATTGCTCGACGATTGAGAGTCTCAAGCAAGCATCTCCCCTCGCGATCTATCGGCAGATATTGCAGGTGATTAGCAACTTACTCGACAAAGAACTCGATGACTTAGAGGTTCAAAAACAACAACTCAGCTCCCTGAAGGAATCAGACGATCGCTCTGGATTGTTTCATTTTTATCTCAATCAGTTAACCCTTGACTACCTTTTTGAGGAGTATGAATTAGCTGCTGAAAGTGCCAATTTAGCAACGGACTATTTGGAAAATACAGTGGGATTGGCTATTGTCCCCATTTTTCATTTCTATGAGGCGTTAACGGCGTTAGCACGATACCCAAAGCTGGACAAAGCGCAACAAAAACATAGTCGTCAGCGTGTGAAAGCAAACCGGAAAAAGATGACTAAGTGGATGCGTTTTGCACCGATGAATTATTGTCACAAGGTTCAATTGCTTGAAGCCGAATGGTATCGAGTGCTTGGCGATTTCGTCAAAGCTATAGAGATGTACGATTGTGCCATCGCCGGAGCTAAAGCCAACGAATACATTCAAGAAGAAGCCCTCGCCAACGAACTCGCTGCCAAATTCTATCTCGAATGGGGGAAAGAAAAAATTGCAGCGACCTATATGCAAGAAGCCTACTACGGCTATGCCCGTTGGGGAGCAAAAGCCAAAACCGACCATCTCGAACAAACTTATCCCCAACTCCTAACCCCTATCCTCCAACAGCAGCGGATTGAGTTTAATCCCATCACCAGTCTGGAGAATTTAACTCAAACTCTCTCTTCTACTCAACAAAGTAATACCTTAAGCAGCACCAATCTCTCCGAAGCCCTAGATTTTACTTCGATTCTCCAAGCCGGTCAAGTCATCTCCAGCACCCTCAAACTTGACACCCTCTTAGGCGAGATTGTCCGAATTATTCTCACAAATTCTGGGGCGCAAAAAGTTGCCTTGCTCATTCCTCAAGAAGAACAATGGCAACTGCGGGCGATCGCCCAACTCAATCGCGAGGGGGAGAGCGAAACGAGTGCGGAATTGCAACCCCTCACTGCCGAAAGCCCTCTCCCCATTCGACTGGTTCGGTATGTCAAAAATACTCAACACCCCGTCCTCATCAACGAAGCCAAAACCGAGATTTCTGGAATTCTCGAAGGCTATCTACTTAAACATCAACCTCAAAGCATCTTCTGTACGCCCTTGCTCAATCAAAACAAGCTGGTCGCCATTTTGTATCTAGAGCATCCCACCACCCAAGGGGTTTTCACTTCCAACCGTCAGACCATCGTCCAATTCCTGTGCGCTCAAGCCGCGATCGCCCTGGAAAATGCCCAACTCTACGCTCGCGTCCAACAAGCCCTACAAGAGCTACAACAAGCCCAATTACAACTCGTTCAAAGCGAGAAAATGTCAGCCTTAGGCAACTTAGTCGCTGGGGTTGCCCATGAAATCAATAACCCAGTGGGCTTCTTGCAAGGCAATATTCAACCCGCACGGGAATACGTGCAAGATTTACTCGGACTCATCGATTTGTATCAAGAAAAAGTGCCGAACCCAGATGCCGAGCTTGAGGATGAAATAGAAGCCATTGATTTAGAGTTTGTGCGAGAAGATTTACCCAAATTACTTAACTCGATGAATGTGGGAGTTGACCGCATTCGCAATATCAGTAACAGTCTGCGGACTTTTTCGCGTCAAGACCAAGACCAGAAAACAGCCTTTAATCTCCATGAGGGTTTGGATAGCACTTTGCTCATTCTCAAACACCGAACGAAAGCCAACGAACAACGACCGAAGATTGAAGTTATTAAAGAGTATGGCGCTCTTCCCGATATTGAATGTTTCCCCGGACAGCTCAATCAAGTGTTTATGAATATCTTGGCCAATGCGATTGATGCGTTTGAGGAGGCCAATCAGGGAAAAAACTATCAAGAAATTGAAGCGAATCCCAATATTATTACCCTTCACACCTCAGTGGTGGGCGAGCAAGCGCAGATTCGGATACAAGACAATGGCTGCGGAATGAAATCGGAAGTTCGGGAGCAGATTTTCGAGCAGGGTTTTACGACCAAGGGGGTGGGAAAAGGGACGGGATTGGGAATGGCGATCGCGCGGCAAATTGTGGAAGAGAAGCACGGGGGAACCCTCTCCTGTCACTCCGAACTTGGAAAAGGGACTGAATTTACGATTGAGTTGCCTTTTGATTACGTCGAATGCTAGAGAGTGTGTTGGCAGGGGTTCCATCGCAGTTGAGCGCATGAGTTGGCCTGTTGCGACTAGAACCTGTGGCAATTAGCTCGATGGTGCTGCGATCGCTTATCCGCCAGCTATTGGCTTCGACAATTTGTTCTGGAACTTGCATCTGGACAACTGTTAAATGCCCTCCCCCTTGAGATGCTGAGAGATCGCGAAAGTCCGACCCAGGGCGATCGGGAGCTAAATTTCAGTTGAAATTTAGCCAGGGAAAACGGTTGGCGATCGCACATCTTTTACCAACGCCACGATTCCCGTTCCGGAACGCTCCGCGAACGCCGTTTCAAGGCTCAGATTGCTGACCTCTCCCCTAAAAATAGAAGGAAAAGACCAGAGAACCAAACCAAATATCGTTGTTACTACTATTGTGTTCTGGATCTAATACCACAAAGAAACCCGGAGTGACATAGATACTCCCCGAATCGGTGAGGGGATAGGCATAGTAGGCTTCAAAATGATAGGACGTGTTCAGGTCTCGCCGTCCTGGAACGCTGTTTCCCGTGAGTTTGGGGGGCATTCCGAAAATGAGTCCTAACTCACTCCCTTCTTGGAACACGTCAAGCACCTCTGCAGCGACGGCCCAGTACCAGATATCGGCATCTGCACCGCGTGGTGCATTGAAGCCATTCAGTTGGGGAGAAGACTCCGCGATCGCGTTGATATACCCCGTCCAGGCCCCCACGCCAATCGTTGGCGTGACCTGATAGCCCACCTCAAAGCTAAAGGCATTGGTCGAGGTCGCCGTACTTCTGCCAAAGGGGAGTTGGGCAAATTGGCTCCCCGTAAATCCGGTTGCCGTTACCGTTCCCCCTGGTTCGGGGGAATAGGTGTGGACGTAACTCAAACCAATGGCAAAATCTTCGGAAAAATTGAGGGTGATCTGTCCCATCACCCCATACTGACCATTGAACAATCCCGTACCGGGAGTGATTCCATTCGCTTGACTGGCTAAGTAAGCCGCACTCAGGTTCAAAAAATCGTTGACCTGGTAGTTAATCCCCGCACCTGCCCCAAAACTCAGCAAGTAAATGGGGTTACCAATGCCAAACAGAGAGAGGGTTTCGGCATAGTTGAAGTTGGGAATAATGGAGTCAAAAAACATGTCCTTGGCTCCTACCATCACGATCGCGTTATCGCTGAGGGGGAACTGATAGGTGACCGTCCCCAACACAAGATTATTGCCCGTACTGGCATTCAGTCCAGCCGCCGTGTTCAAACCGTAGGCCAGGAGAGTCATATCCGTTCCCGTATCCCTCGCCCCAAAACTGTTGAGATTTCCTGCTTTTAACTTGGCTCTCAACAGATCCCGACCGGTAAAACTTGTTTTCAGATCCAGCAGTGCAAGACCGCCAAAAACCGGATTATTGACGAGATCTTCTGTGGGAAGTTGCCCGGAGGGAACGGCTTTGCGATCGCCCAAGGGAGTGGTTGTTGCAATTTCAACTCGTCCGGATAACTTGGTTGTCGTCGAAAATTGGTGGTCTTCGAGGAAGCCAGTACGCGCTTCGAGGCTGTCAATGCGGGTTCCGAGGGAGATGAGTTCGGCCTCAAAGTCCGACATCAGTTTTTCGAGGGTTTTCAGGTCATCCTGAGTCATCCACTCGGCTGTTCCCGCCGCAATGAGCCGATTGATTTGCTCCAAACAGGCATTTAACCCAGCAGCAAACTCGTAGCGAGAGAGGGGACGGTTGCCGCGAAACGTGCCGTCAGGATATCCCACCAGGCAATCGTAGTTGGAGATCAGAGATTGCAAGGCTTGGTACGCCCAGTCGGTCGGACGTACATCAGAGAGGCGAGACGCAGGGATGAAGGGGTCTTGGGCAAGGTCGTCGAGGGGATCGGGAACCGCCGGATCGAGGGAGCGATCGGGGGAGATCGCGCCATTGTCCGAAAGTTGGGAGGTGGGAATAAATTGTTCCGCACTTGCATCCTCTGACGGAACTTCGGCTTCTGGGTTGAGGGTCAACTCAGTTTCCTCAACGAGAGGAGGTGCGGCGGATTCGATTTCCTCAGCTTGTGCGATCGCCCCACTGACGATCAGGGCCGCAGAGGCTAACAAACCAATCTTAAAAATATTTTTCATTCTCATTTTCCTCACACACATAAAGCACTACTGGATCAGGGGATGACTCGGGTTCAGAATTCAGGGTTATGAGTTCAGAGTTACGCCTAATGTGTATTAGAGCTTCAAAACCCGAATCTACCGTTGCCTTCTCCCCTCTATTCCCTTTTGCCTTTACCCAGCAAAGGTTTCAGGTAATTCACATTAGACGTGAATTGATAAATGTTCAATGCTCAATGAAAAGTTTCCCCCATTTCCCAACTTTCCTTGTCACCGCGTCACCCTTGTATCTCCCACTGATGACTGAATTACTGATTGCTGTTCAAGGTTGAACTAACAATTTGCCGCAACCTCGACTGTTCTTTCGCCGTTGCAGCCACACTCAGATCGCCGTCGGCTGTCTCTTGCTGTCCCCTAACGAGGCGAATGGCTTTTTGACGTTTTTCGACAAATTGATTCATCTCTAGGGCAAAGCGGGGACTTTGTTCGAGCAGGCGAGTGGTGACATCGCCATTGAGGACAATGGCTTTGAGGTCTTCTGCCACTTGGATCGAGACGGGACTGACTTGGCCGGGGAATAAGACCATCTCGCCGAACAGATCGCCCTTGGAGAGGCTGGCCACTTCTTGGTCTTTGCCGTCGCGATCGCGCGCGGTTAGAGTCACGCTACCTTCGACAATTAGGTATAACCCCTTGTCAGGTTGGCCTTCTTTAACGACGGGTTCTTGTACCCCGTAGTACTCCCAGCGACCGCCTTTAGCCGCATTTTCAACGGCTTCCGGGGCAACTGCCGCAAAATAGGGGAGCGATCGCATGAAAGCAAGATTTTCTTGGTAGACATTGGGGGCTTCGGGTTCTTGCTGCTGAACGCGCACTTCGGTGGGGAGGGGAATCGTTAAGCCATAACGCTTCGCCGCATAGGGAATTCGGGCCTGAATTTCAGATTTAATCCCCCAGCCGTACCATACGCCTGCCAAAAACCAAATGTCGTAACGATTAGCATGAGGCTCAAAAGAGGACAGAACGACAATGGGAGGGGAGGGATCGAGATAACCTCCATGCCTGTTACTCACAACTTCTAAGGCAATCTCATCCAACATTCGGATTACATCGTTGGGCATATCCTCGCGCGAGAAATCAACACTAATACAGTTCCAGTCGTAAGGTTTGGGCCCGGTAATATTGGTAATGCTTCCGCCGGCTAAAGTTCCGTTGGGGATGACAACATAATTGCCAAAAAATGTTTGTAGGGTGACCGCACGCCAGTTCATGTCCACCACCATGCCCCTTGTCCCCCCAAACTCAATCCAGTCACCGATTTTGAAGGGGCTGGCAAAGATGAGGAGGAAGCCGGAAACAAGGTTGCTGATGGTGTCCTGGAGCGCAAGACCAAGGGCGAGAGAACCAACTCCAACCGCCGTGACAATGCCACTCAGATCGATTCCCCACACTCCGGAGAGGGCGTAGAAGGCGATCGCGGCGATCGCCAAACCACGAATAAGTTGAAACAAAAGTCGCGGGACTGAGATTTGCAAGGGGCCGGGTTTACCGTCAGTGGAAAAGAAGGCGTGTACGAAGGGAATGACGGTTAGAATTGCGGCGATGCAAAAGAGGGTTTCTATAATGCGCTGGGAAGCAGCAGCATCCTCTAGGGTTAGGAGTTGCTGCATCACCAACAGGAGGGCTAAGGCGGGGAGAAAATAGTTGCGAAGGGTGCGAAGGAGGGAGGCGATCGCGCGATTCCGCGTTTCGTAATACTCCATCCCCAGGCTGAGTAGCAGCATTAAAATCGGAATGCCGAGGGCTAGACTTAAGCCCCAAATTAAACTGGTATTTTCCATCGGATCGCTATCCTTTTTGTGAGTTCAGGGTTCAGGGTTCAGAATTAAACTGATGACTGGTCGCTGGTTGCGGATACTTCTTGGCTCAAGACCCAAATCGGTTGTTCTGCTTTGCCGGAGAGTTGTAGGGGTTGAGCGGGTTCAAACACATACATTTCCCGCAAGTAATTGTAGGCTTCTTGGGTGACGAGAATCGTATCGGCTGCGGCAATATTCCCCAAGGCATTTGCCGTATCGACCGTCGCGCCCCAAATGTTGTAGTACATAAATTTCTCGCTGCCCATCAGTCCTGCCATCACCGGCCCGGTGTCGATACCAATGGTGAGGCTGAGATTGGCGTTAGCGCGATTGTTCAACCCTTGGAGGATTTTGAGGCTCTTTAGGGCAAAGTCGGCGAGGCGTTTGGTGCGATCGAGATGTTGGGTGGACACGCCGCAGGCGGCCATGTAGCGATCGCCGATGGCTTTGAAGCGCTCGACATCATACTTCTCGGTTGCTCCATCTAGCGCTTCTACCAATTCGTTAAACAGCGCAAACGCTTTTTCTTGGCCGTGTTGTGCGGCTAACGCTTCCAGTCCGTCGATCCGGGCCACTAAGATAGCTGCCTGCTCGATTTCATCAGCGATCGCTTCTTCTCCTTTCTGCAACCGGGAGGCGACCGAACCGGGCAAAATATTGAGCAGCAGGGTTCGGTTCTCGCGGTTTTTGCGATCGAGCAACTCGTCTTTCTCTTCTAACCCCTTCTCTAAATCGTTGAAGGCGCGAGCGAGTTGTCCGAATTCATCTTCTGAGTCCAGATTAACTTGGGCCCCTTTCTCGCCACTCACAATGCGGCGCATCCCCTCGAGTAAAATCTCGATGGGTTTAAGCAGTCTTCCAGCAGCGAAGATAGAGAAAGCACTCACCAACAGCATCAGAATGACAGTAGAGGTGAGCAGAGAGCGCCGCAAGTCGTTGAGCGGTTTGAAAGCTTCCTCTTCGCTCATTTCTGAGACAATGGCCCAGTCTACGCCGTCAATGTTCAGGGGAGCGTAGGAACTGAGTACGGATTCTCCGAGATAATTCTCGATGACTTTTGTGCCTGCTTCGCGCGCGATCGCCTCTTCTGCAGCTGGCGTCTTGACCTCTTGCAGTAAAATCGAGGTGTCTTGGTTCTCAATCAGTTCGACAGTGCGTTCCTCAGCATTATTCGCCTTGAGTGCTTTGAAATATTCTTCGGGGTCTTGCATCAACAGCCGCGCATTGGATCGCATTAGCAAGTCCGGCCCAATGAGGTAAGTTTCCCGCGTTGTGGCAACTTCCTCCTCTTTCTCTGGCGCTTTTTCTTCTGCTTCCGAAGCCTCTGGACTCGCTTCTCCCGAAGCCTCCGGACTTGCTTCTGCTGCAGCCTCTGGGGTCGCTTCCACCTCCGTTTCCGTTGCTTCTTCTGGCTCAGCCGCTGCAACAACTGTATCCTCGGCAATAATCTCAATCACCTGCTCGATGGGGAGTTCGAGAGCGAGAATTCCGATCAGCGTTGTTCCTTTGTAAATCGGCGTGGCGACAAAGGACGCTGGGTACATATAGGAGGGTTTGTACAGCTCGAAGTCAAAGATTTGGACGGAACCGCGATCGGAGTTTTCCCGAACTTGTTGGACGATTTCGGCCAACCCTGACTGGCTATAGGGGCCGCCGTTCAAGTTGGTCGCGAAGTCCGCACCTTTGTAAGCACTGTAGACAATATCCCCGCTCTGGAAGTCGATGAGGAACATATCTTCGTAGCCAAATCGTTTCCGCAACCCCAAAAAGAATTTGTGGTACTGCGCGTGGGTTTTGCTGTAATCGCTGCCATCTTGAGCGTTGGTAACGGTTTGCTTCTCTTCGAGAGATTTGTTATTTTTTGCCAGGTAGTGGTACTGCAAGTAGCGAGCGGCTTTACTGCGAGGACGGTAACTTTCCAGTTCCGGTTCGCCGTCAATGTTCGGTGCGAGACGGGGGAAAAACTGCTCTTGGTAGAAGCGCGAGATCGCGGCATTTGCCTCTGGCGGTAGCTCTTCTTCGGCTTGGTTGAGCTTATCAAAGCCTTGGTTAAACTGCTCCATTGCTGCAACCACCGTGCCATCTTCGGCGAGAGTCGCAATTTGCTTGCGGAGATTGTTGAAATAAGCTTCGACTTGGTCGGCTTTTGACTCGCGCACGCTGGTGAGATTGCTGAGGATGGTTTCTTTTAGGGCTGTGCGCGATCGCTCCCAAGCCAGATAACCGACGACAAGAATCGATCCTAAACTAACGGCAAGGAGCAATCCTTGGAGCTTCAATTTTGTACTAAGGCGATTGAACATTTTATGAATTTTTGTAACAAGTCCGAATGCAATTCACCGGCACTTTACCGCTTTCTGGAGCGGGAAACAAGAGCCTCAAACTACCTGTAAGTCCAACGTCAATTCAAGAGAAATGTCAACAGCGAAGTCGTCAGACCTACGATTAAATTGCAGAAGGCTCAACACCTTCACCCAATTTTGGGTGAGAGCAGATGTAGTCAATTTGCAAAATGGGGATACTCCCCAAGCCTTACTGAGCCAGAAAGATTCTGTATGTCAATAAATTTTTGAGGTTTTTAGTCCCGTTTTCTTTGATATAGCCGCCAGTTTTAGGGTAAGCTACCGATGTTTAGTAAGTCGCAATTTTCTGTCATGGAAGATGGATATGAAGTGAGAACAACTCCCCAAAAAGGTGAAGGTCTTTTTGCTACTCGGAAGTTCAACTTTCGGGAAATTGTCGTCAGAGGAGAGATAGAAAAAAGGGTGGATGGGAACCACTCCCATGCCTCACAAATTGGCGAAAATTCTTATGCGATCTACGCCGGACTGCTCAGCAAAATCAACCATTCCTGCGAGCCGAACTGCGGTCTTCAACTCAATGAAACGGGCGCTCATGACTTTGTCGCCATGAAAGCTATCAACCCAAACGAGGAGTTGACCTTTGATTATGCGATGCGTAATTATAACATCGATCGCTTTCCAGAACAGTGTATGTGCGGCTCAAAAAAATGTCGAGGTCGCATCACTGGCTGGAAAGATTTACCAGAAAGTAAAAAAAAAGAATATGCCGATTTTGCAGCCTCTTACTTATTTGAATTAGATGCCAAGCATTTGGCCGAACAGAAAGGATAGCGTGAGAAGGCATTATTGTCGAGTTAGTTCAGTTAATTAATAATTGAAGATTTAATAAGAATGACAATTAACGATCTCACTGGGTATGAACTCTATAGTCAAGTTTATTCCAAATTTTATAACGCTCACGTTGACACCGATTTTTTCGATCGGGTTTGGAAATCTTCTTGGCAGACTATCTTGGAAATTGGAGTAGGACAAGGGCGATTGATTCCTTTCTTCTCTTCCCATAAAATTTCGCGATATGTTGGCTTAGATATCTCAGAGGACATGTTAGCGAAAATCCCCGATGAATACTTATCCAACGAGCGAGTTCAATGTTCTTGTTGCGATTTTCTCAACTATGAAGATTCGGCCAAATTTGATTTAATCGTCTACTCTTACAATACTTTTAACTATTTGCTAACCCTGCAAGAAGCCCATCAACATCTCGCTCAGTGCATCAAGTATTTAAATGAGGGTGGGGTAATTTATTTCGATATGACCTTCCCTGTGTGCTTGCGGAATGGAATTGGCAGTGTCTCAGAGTCCAGAAGCCACCACGAGCAACAAGAATATGTTGTAAAAACTCAGCATTTCTACGATCTCAAAGGAAGCCACGAGAAGCGAATCTTTCAATGCGATATTTACAAAAACCAAGCTAAGGTAGACACATTAGAATGGCAATCTCATCGTCGCTACTATACCATTGAAGAAATGATTGGTTTGGGGCGAACTGCTGGACTCTCTCCGATTCATTTGGAAATGTATCTTTCTTCAGACAAATCTTTTTATGACGGCTATTTTTTGCTACTAAAACCTAACCCTTTTTAAGTTGTCAAAACAGCAAATCCTTTAACCAAAAATGATGCTACCAAGGCGAATCATTGTACTTCCAGCTTTAACTGCTGTCAGATAGTCTCCAGACATTCCCATCGAAAATTCTTTCATTTCCAGATTTGCATAGTTTTGCCGATCGATCTGATTTCCCAAGTCGCGAATTTTGGTAAATGCTTCTAAATTTTGGTCTGCCGATAATCCCAGTGGTAGGATCGTCATCAAGCCTTGAATATTTAAGTTTTTGTATTCGTTGAGCTTAGGTAAGTCCGATCGTAGTTCTGGGATCATCCAGCCTGATTTGTTGTCATCCGGCAGTGCTTTAACTTGGAGAAGAATCGAGCGAGAACTCCCTAATTCTTCCACCAGGCGATCGAGTCGTTCTGCAAGTTTAAGGCTATCGCAGGTATGAATCCACTGAAAATTCTGTAATGCTTTTTTTGCTTTGTTTCCTTGCAAATGACCGATAAAATGCCAGCAAATATCTGATAGCGATTGTAATTGCTCTTGCTTGAGTAAAGCATCTTGAATTCGACTTTCTGCAAAATCTCGAACTCCCAAGTCGTAGGCTTCTCGAATTGCTTCAGCAGAAACATTTTTACTTACGGCAATTAGTCGAACAGTTTCAGGCAAATTTTGACGAATGCTGTTCAAACGTTGAGCCATTGAGTTAGGAGAAAACTGTTGATTCATCTTGAAAAAATTGTGATATAACTGGTGACAGAGATCCTAGCAGATTTCCTAACAAGTTCCAAGCGGAATATTCCTATATTCTTTTGCGCGAAAGACGGGTAATTTACAGAACCTAATATTAAGAGGTAAAAATTTTGACTCAAGCAATTGACTACCAATTGACCCATCGTTTTACTGATGTTGACATTTCCGATCGCGAGTTTGAAGAGCTATTAGCGATCGCAAGCTGGCAGCAAGTTCCTAAATTCCCTAGACGCGGACGGGTTGCACTACACATTTTGGAAAAGCCAATCTCAGTTACCTCAGCTCCTGAATGCAAGCTCAAAGCAGCAAAACTCAAGGGAGTGGGAGCGTGGAATCCTAAAACTTCAGCAGGTCGTTACCGCGACCCACTCCTTGCCTCTCCCATTGAGGAACCGATTCCACCAACAACTCAACCCCTAGACAGCTTTGTCACCTATCCTCATTTGGGACTCACGAAAGACAACGACTATACCTTCGTTTACGGCGATCTCGCTCCTGTTGGGGGAATCCTTCACGAACGCGCTCTCTTAGAATACCAGAATGCTAAAACTCTTCTAGAAAAAGGGGTTCCGACCATTGCACCTTTAGCCGTTATTCAGTATGAAGATCGGTACACCTTTAAAGGAAAACCGATGGGAGCGGTCATCTGTTTATTACCAGATACCGTTAAATATCGCCTATCTGAAGTTCAGTTTGGAGCTGCAACACAACTGGGAGAAGATCCAGATGCAGATGAATACTACTATCGGATTCGCGAATCTTTAGGAGTTGATGGAGACCCAAGTAGCGAAGTAACCCGCCTACAAATCATCAATATTCTTTCTCGCCAAATCGGCAAACTGATCCATGACTTTAGCCTCGCCGGATTGTATCGATACTCTCCTGAATGGTCAAATTTTGAGTATGATTTTGAGCGCAAGCAGGTTGTTTTGACCGATCTTGATTCGAGTCGGAATATGAATGAACTATCACCAGAGCTTCGTATGATGCAAGCCTTGCGAGATCTTGGTTCTCTCGTGTATCGCACCTTATCCAAATTCTATACACCTTCTGTTTTAGAGCAATACACTTTGACCAATCTGCTTAAATACGATCCTTTGTTTGAATTGATTGTTGGGTATTTCCCGGACGCTCCCCAAAACCAAATCAAGGATATTACCAAAAAGTTGTGGAATTGTTTTATTCCTTACTTCTTTACGGTTAAGAAATATCAGAAACAGATTGAAACAGAGTGGTCTTCTGAGCGCAGACGAAGCTACAAGATGGATCACGATTTATTTTATATCTTGGCTATGACTATTTTATATCCTCTTTTTCAAAGCTCCGACGTGTATTCCCTCTATCCATCTAATTTAGAATTGCAAGATTTGAGGCAAAAAGCAAAAGTGTATTTAGGCGATCGCTATGAATACTTCTTGTATTTAGAGTCTGCAACCTTCCCGACATAAAGACTATCTCGCGTGCTGGTTTATTGAGGCCGTGCGCGATCGGTTGTAATCCTGAGAAGCGCTATGAAGAAAAAGCTCAATCTCATAGCCTTTCGAGATGAAAATCGCGTGCCAAATTCAACTTTCAACAGTTGGCAGAAACAAGCATTATTTGAGGTTATTGGCTTTGTCCTCGGCTCAGCTTTGCTTTGGATTGGATTTTGTTACTTTCTGGCATTATTAGCATTTTTAGGACGCGGCTATCCGTCGGCGGAATCTCTCGCATTGCGATATTTCAAAGCGGTTAGGCAAGGCAACGTAGAAGGAGCGGCTAATTTAGCAGATTCTGGCTGTCGGCGTTTGGTTCGCGAATACGCACGAGAGGATATTGCTCAATTTAGCGGCTCCAAAGTTCGAGATGTTAAAGTTCGGGCTAGTCATGGAACGGGTAGCGATGAGACTTATTGGAGCGTTTTAATCCGCTTTGAATATCGCCATCCCAAACAATCAACCTGGCAATCAGGAAAAATTTGCATTGGCACAACAAAGGGTGAAAACTTATTTTTTCGACATCTCACTTGTGGCGGTTAAATGAGATTGAAAAACAAGGAGATTTCTCAGCAAACCTAGGCAGAAGTTGAACGATCCTTCAAAATTTCTGCTCATCCATCGGCCTGCTTCAAGCTCAAAAACCTTGCTTCCTGCCTTTCACACCTGCCCAAAACTGCCCCAACCTGCTTTCACCTATCTGGAGCTTTAGGGGAGTTTTCGCAATCATGAAAGTGTCAGGTAAAGCAATGAACGCCTTGGCTGACAAACCCTCTCTCCTAACGAGGATGCAAGATCGGATGCGGGTTGGGTTGTCTCTTGCAATCCAACCTGCTTAACTCAAAAGTTGCTGATTTTTAAGCTTGCGGGCAATGCTCGCCCTACGAAGGTCTGAAAACGCTTATTTCAGCAATAGTCAATCGATCTAATTTGACGATGCAAACAGATCGCGAGGAGAGAAACGACCTTTCTAAAATTTCCCTTTATTGCGACACATAGGAGGCAAATTATGCCTAAAATTGCCAGACCCACTCGCCCCCTCGCTGATGTAAATGTTCTCCCACAAAGCGATGGTTCCCATGAAATTGTCGCTTGTTTTATGCCCGATCCCGAACTGATTTTTGGCGAAGGCGACACCAGAGCATTTCTGGCCCTGGATGCGTCCCTTTCTCTGAAAAAAATGTATGGTTTTGGCGGCCCCTTTGGCGGCGATCCCAACTACGTGCAAGGCGTTGCTCGTAAGCTTGGCAGCATTCTCTCCTCGATTACCCTTTCGGGTCAAACGGCCGCGATTTACTGGGCTGTGAGTCCCGATGGCGGCAAAATAGAAGAGATTGGCGAGTATAGCGAACGGGAGTGGGAAACTGCTTCGGTGACCGGGCCCGCAGTCCAGAAGTGGGGCCGGGGAACCAAACTCTTGCCGGCGATCCAGTACGGTTTTGAAAAGGTGGCCCAAGGGGCAACAGGAACCATCGGCGTGATTATTACCGATGGCATTATCCAAGACGAACAGGACTGCATTGACTACTGCTTCAATATTGGCAAGTCGCTGGTGGGCCGGGAACCCGAACCCTTCAAACTCGTGCTGATCGGCATTGGCGAGGAAGTGGATGAGGGGCAACTCGAACGCCTCGACGATATGTTTGAGGGTACGGGAGTGGACTACGATTTGTGGTCTAGCGGCATGGTTGCATCCATGCAAAACGAGGCGGATATTTTAGCCGTCGTTTTTGGCGAGTTGACCTCAGATATTGTGGCCCCCACCGGACGAGTTGAGTCCGCTTCCGGCAAACTCCTGGCCGAATGGTCGGACGGAATGCCGGGGAAATTCCGCTTTATCTTACCGAGCGGCGAAACCACTTTTGTGGTTCACACCGCCTCCCAGGATATTACGCAAGATATTTCTGAAGTCTTGGTAACCGCGTGACTGCAAACGTTAGGGCGTTTCCGGCAACTCGCCAAACTGCTGTTTGTAGCGTGCTAACAACGCCTCTAACTTTTGTCGCTGCTGCCGTTCTGCGATCGCGGTTTCTTCGAGGTGGGAATAGCGATCGCCTTTTACTGAGTTCAGAGTTCAGAGTTCAGAGTTCAGAATTAAGCAGATTTATCCTCATCTCCGTGCCTCTGCAGCTGGTGCGGTTCATCCCTTCTCCAAATATCTCTATCTCAGAAATAAAACCCATGCTACTCACAACATTCACCCTTCCCAGCAACCTCACTGCGACCGAATTTGGAAAAGTCGCGATCGCCAATACGGGCAAAGAACTCCAAGTCAAACTCACCATCCTCATGGAACCCCAAGGTCAAGAAGCAGAGGGGTGGCAGACTGGAATTGCCCTTGATGCCAGTGCCTCAATGAGAGGCGTTTATGGCAGAGTTTTACAAGGCGAAATTCCACCCAATCTGAATGCTCAATACGCAAAGAAAGGGTGGATCGACTATCAAGTTCAAGATGGCAATCGCACCAAACTGATTCAACGACAAGCATACGAAGATGCCATCGAAAAAGGCCATCTGAAAATGAGCGATAATCTCATGCAGCCACTCGCTCGAAAATTCATCACCTACCTAGCTGGGAACTTAGATAAAAATGGCGGTACAACAGTCATTTATTGGGCCGCAGGAACGGGAAACAAAATTGAAGTTCTCGGTGACTTTTCGGAAGAACAATGCCAGCAATTGGCTGTTGAGGGAGTGAAACAAACGGCCTTTGGCAATCAAACGATTTTACTACCTGCTGTCAAGTACTTTGTCGAGCGATTTCCCGACGCAAAGCGAAGTATGTTTATCTTTCTCACTGATGGGAAATTGAACGATCTCGATGCCGTTAAAACTTACACGCGGCAATTGGCAAACGCGATCGCGTCTGGAAAACGAAATTCAGTGAAATGCGTCCTCATCGGCGTAGGGGATGAAATTGACGAAACGCAACTTTCAGAACTCGACGACTTGGAAACCGGGACGAATATTGACATCTGGGATCGCAAGATTGCCAAAGAAATGCGATCGCTCGTCGAAATTTTTGCCGAAGTCGTCGATGAAAATCGCCTCGTTGCTCCCACCGGAACCCTCTACGATTCTAGCGGCAATTTGATTCGCAAATACACCGATGGCCTGCCAGCCAAACTTGAATTTAACTTACCCATTCATTGCTCGCATTTTGAGTTGGAAGTTGCCGGACAGAGGATTCGCCAAGAAATTATTTTTCCGAAATAATACCTCTCAAAATCTCGTCCAATTCTTACCCAAATCACGCAAATTATCTTAGGAGTAAAACCCATGCAATCTCGCCGTCTTCCCGTCTATTTACTATTAGATTGCTCCGGTTCCATGTCCGGAGAACCGATCGAAGCCGTGCGTCAAGGCATGAAAGCCTTAGTTTCCGAACTTATCCTCGATCCAATGGCGTTAGAAACGGCTTATCTCTCAGTGATTACCTTTGAAAGTACGGCTCGCCAAGCTGTCCCTCTTACCGATATTGTTTCCTTCCAAGAACCGAGAATTAAAGCCGGAGGAGCAACCGCAATGGGTGCAGCTTTGAACCTCCTGGAGAAGTGCATGGATGTTGAAGTTCGCAAAACAACCCTCGAACAAAAAGGCGATTGGAAACCTTTAGTCTTCCTCATGACTGATGGAATGCCAACGGATAGTTGGCAAAGTGCAGCCGATCGCATGAAGCAAAAAAAGTCCGTCAATATTATTGCTTGTGCGGCGGGATCGAGTGCCGATACCTCAACCTTAAAGCGGATTACAGAGATGGTTGTCAAGCTAGATAATCTGCAACCCGATACGCTCAAAACCTTCTTTCAGTGGGTGTCGAGTTCGATTAAAAGCACTTCCCAAAGCGTCATGCAGGTGATGGCCGATGCTCCGGTGAATTTGCCCTCACCGCCGCCACAAATTCAAATTGTTCCCTAAACATTAGGCATTGGTCGGGTCGGATAATGTAGGCGCAAAATAGTTTCTCGCAGAGAACCCAACACAAGCACACTTTACAATCCTTGTGTTGGGTTTTGCGCTCGATCGACACCAACCAACACAACCATCGCGGATTTATTTTTTGTCCTCTTCTGCTCCTGCTTAATTTTAATTTTTCAGAGACGACTATCTATCCTTGCAGGACGAGATTATCGCGATGAACGACGGTTTCCGCGCCAATATAGCCGAGGATGGGGGAAATATTCTCGGAATGTTGCCCTCGAATTTGCTCGATTTCGCGGCTGCTGTAGTTCGCCATCCCGCGACCAATTTCGCGGCCGCTGTCGTCGCACAGAGAGACCGCCTCTGATGCTTGGAACTCCCCTTCCACGCGCAAAATTCCGGCGGCGAGCAGTGACTTCCCTCCCTGACAGAGCGCCTTGACCGCACCGGGGTCGAGGTACAACTTCCCGGTAGCAATCAATCCGTGGGCGATCCAGCGCTTGCGAGCGTTGTTGGGACGAGGTTGAGGCTCAAACTGCGTTCCCAGCGGTTTTCCCTGCAAAATTTCAAGGGTTGTACGGGGATTTTCTCCGGCGGCGATCGCCACTCTCACCCCCGCACTGGTGGCAATGCGGGCCGCCGCTAATTTTGTTGCCATTCCCCCCGTCCCCCAACCAGAACCGCTCGCTCCAGCCTCAACCTGAAGCCGATCGAGTTGCTCGGCGTTGATGAGCGTAATGGGTTCGGCATCAGGATTTTTGCGCGGATCTGCGGAATAAAGGCGATCGACATCGGTGAGGATAAAGAGCCAGTCCGCTTCCACTAAGCTAGCGACCAGGGCCGAAAGGGTATCGTTATCGCCAAATTTGAGTTTGAGTTCGTCCACTGCAACCGTATCGTTCTCGTTGACAATGGGAATTACGCCAAGCTGAAACAAAGCTTGAAAGGTGTTTTGAGCGTTGACATAGGAACTGCGATCGATCAGGTCGCGTCGCGTCAGCAACACTTGGGCGATCGGTTGTTGAAGCGTGCTAAAAAGGTCGTCGTACACGCGCATGAGCCGCCCCTGTCCCACGGCCGCGATCGCCTGCACCACTGCCATCTTTTGGGGGCGTTCCGAGAGATTTAGTCTCGAACAGCCGACCCCCACGGCTCCCGAAGAGACGAGAACGACGCGATGTCCTAAAGAGCGCAGGTGAGTTAGGGTTTCCACCAGAGCAGCAATGGTCGAAAGGGCGAGCTGGCCGCCCTGCGTGAGACTAGAGGTGCCAATTTTAATGACTAGGGTTTGAGACATAAAAGTTAGGGAAATTGGGGTTTATCCGCTCTGTTAGAGGCGAATCGGACGAACTCCAAACAAGATACCGCAGCAGCATTATCGGTCACGCTACCACGGCAGGGGAAGGGAGGGGTCATTTCAGTTATCAGCACCTGACGGTGAGGGAGTGGGAAGTTGGGCGAGATCGCAACCCGCACAAGCGATCGCGTTACTCCGCAAGATCGGAAATAACTCGTGCCAAGCCAGCGGTAACTCTTGCTAATTTATCAAAGTCAATTTTATCGAGAGTATCACGCTCGGTGTGGTAGTAGGGATAGCGATAAGGGGCGGTATCCGTAACCATAATTCCCTCATATCCCTGCTGCCAAAAAGACCATTGATCTGACCAGCCAACACCCGGAATCCAACCTGGCAAAGCTGCACCTTCTGAGGGAAATTGAGCGCGATCGCGAAATGCTTTAATGGCTTTGCGGACTAATTTTCTAGAGCCAACATTGCCCACAAAACTGATGAAATTTCCCCGATCGGGATAAAACAAGTCTAGGGGAAAAGGATATTTTTGACTGTTCTCAAGATCTGAGAAATATCCCATCGTTTCTAGGCTTAACATCGCCACAATTTTTTCTTTGCGCTGATGGGCTTGTTTGGCGTAGATTAAACTTCCCATATTTTTCGTCCAGAAAAAAGGAGGCTCTTCATTCGTAAATTCAACAAAGCGAATTGTGCGCTTCGTCGATTTTTGGGCAAATATTCTCGCCAGTTCTAGCGTAGCAGCTGCTCCAGTCCCATTATCATTAGCCCCCGGACTGCTAAAAGCCGTATCATAATGACCGCCAATCGCAATAATTTCTTCTGGCTTTTCGGTTCCCAGTCTTTCCACTTCCAAATTGTAGAAAGTTTTGTTATTAGCCCGATACTCTTGTTGGTTCACCTCATAGCCGGATTGAGTTAGCGAAGTTTCCAGAAAAGTTTTGGCTCGATTAAGATTTTCTAGGCGATCGATGTTCCGACTCCCAATCGTACTGGCAAGCATTTGAACGTCTTGTTGCAGTAACTGTTGGAGTACGATTTCCTTCTCTTGTAGGGGAGGAAGTTGTTGTGTTGAGTAACTTTTTCCAGGCATTCTCAGCATCAGAAACCAAGCCCAGATTGTTAACAATAGCAAAACAATCGCAACGATCGTTAAACGAATCACAGCAGATTTGCTAACAACTTTAATCCTGAATCTACGCATGAGTTTTAACGATCGTTTTACCGCTTCTAAAATCCTGGCGTTGCTTATTTAGAGGATGAATCGAAATTCCGGAGGAGGCGATTGCCTCTGAAAAGTTTCAATTGCTTTGACCGTTGCCATTGCCGATTTCAACTGTTTCAATTTCTGCCTTAATTTCCTCAACTGTTACCAGTTTAGGACTCGATTGCTTGCCGCGAAATAATCCTTTTAACCTGTGGATGAAACTGTCAACGTAGGTGAAGATAATGGGGACAACAACCAGAGTCAGTAAGGTGGAGGTGGAAAAGCCGCCAATCACCGCGATCGCCATCGGGGATCGCACTTCGCCGTCGGCCCCAAACTCCAAAGCAATCGGTAGCATCCCAGCCATCGTGGAGATAGAGGTCATCATAATCGGACGCAATCGGGAGATTCCTGCCTCTACAACCGCCTTGAATTGCGGTTTCCCTTTTTTCAAGCCAAACAGGGCGAAATCAACCAGGAGAATCGCATTTTTGGTCACCAATCCCATCAACAAGACAATGCCAATGAGGGCAAAGAGGGCTAACTCTTTTTGGGCAATCATCAGTCCTAACAATGCGCCACCAACGGAGAGAGGTAAGGCGGAGAGAATCGCGAGGGGGTAGAGGAAGTTGTTATAGAGGAGGACGAGAATGGCATAGATGCACAAAATCGCGAATCCGAGGGCCGAACCGAAGCGAGTGAAGATATCGCGCATAATTTTGGCATCGCCGGCCGGTTCTTCCGAGACTTCGGGAGGAAGGGGATTCATGGCCGGGAGGGCCCTGACCTGCGCGATCGCGTCGCCGAGAGAGAGTCCTTCGAGATTTCCCTCGACCTGAACTTGGCGGCTGCGGTCGAAGCGTTTAATCTCCGCCGGGCCGCTACCCAAGCGCAGATCGGCGACGGCTGTTAGAGGAACGAGTGCGCCGCTGGAACTGGGAACTTTGAGATTTTCGAGGGTTTCAATCCGATCTTTGGCCCCAGAGTCGAGTTGAACGCGAATGGGAATTTGGCGATCGGGGAGGTTAAATTTGGCAAGGTTGGACTCGGTATCGCCAATCAAGGCCAGAGAAGCGGTTCGCGCGATCGCCCGCACGGAAACGCCTAAATCAGCAGCGCGATCGGGGTCGGGGTCGATGATAATTTCTGGCTTGACGAGGCTGAGGCTGGAGGAAACTTCTACCAGTCCCGGAATTTCTCGCATCTGTTCTTCCAGGGTTTTGGCGGTTTGGGAGAGGACTTCTGGATTTTCACTTTTGAGAATGAGGGAAACATCTTTGGAACTTCCCCCCGGCCCGCCCGATCGGAAGGCAATTCTCGCCCCTGGAATGGTTCGGAATTGACCGCGCATCTCCCGTTCAAAGTCTCGCTGGTGAACCCGTTCTGATTTGGGGATCAACTTGACATAAGCCAGACCGGAGTTGACATCATCGGCCCTGGCGAGGACGCGTTCGACGGCGGGATTTTCTTGCAAGATGCGGTTGAGTTCTTGTAGAACTTCGGTCGTATCCGATAGTGTCGAACCGGGGGGAAGTTCGACTAACACCGTACTAATACCGCGATCGCCGGCGTTGAAGAGGCCCTTGGGAATGAAGGGAATCAGTTGTAAGCTGCCAATGAAGAAAGCGATCGCGACCAGTAACGTTGCAATGCGATGTTGCAGCGCCCAGTTTAAGAGATTTCGATAGGGTTTGCGTTTCCCACTCTTCGCCGAAAACGCCGATCCTTGCGAGAGATCCTTAGGTTTGAGTAAATAGGCACTAAGCATCGGAGTCATGGTCAGGGCCACCAAAGTCGAAAACATGGTAGATACCGCCACCGTAACCCCAAACGGTTGGAAGAATTGACCGGGAATCCCCCCCATAAAGGCAACGGGGAGAAAGACCGCCACGATGGTTGCAGTGGTGGCGACGACCGCCAGGCCAATTTCTCGCGCCCCATCCCAAGCAGCTTTGAAGGGTTTTTTTCCCATCAACAGATGCTGGTCGATAATTTCGATCGTGCAAATCGCATCGTCTACGAGGTTGCCGATCGCGAGGGCTAAGGCTAGGAGGGTCATCCCATTGAGGGTGTATCCCAACAGTTTCATCACCCCGAAAGTGGGAATAATGGAGAGAGGAAGGGCGGCTGCGGTAATCAGCGTCACGCGCCAGTCTCGCAGAAACACCCCAACTGTAATTACCGTGAGAACACAGCCAATAACCAGCGCCTCCAGCGTCGATTTATAGGTGGCCCGGATCGAGGCGGCCCGGGTGAAAATGAGCTGAAGTTTTAGATCGGGGGGCAATTCTTTTTGCAACTGTTCCACCGCCTGGCGTACATTCTGTTCCACCGTCGCCAGGGTGCTTCCCGTACTCCGCAATACCGAGAACGCAACCACGGGTTTGCCATTGAGAAAGGCGGCTTTGCGCGGGTCTGCATACCGATCCTCAACCTTTCCCAAACTGCCTAGCGTTACCGTATCGCCGCCAGGAAGCACAATGCGATAGTTTCTCAAATCTGCAACGGTTTTCGCGCTTCCCAGCGTCCTCACATTTTGCTCGCTACCGCCGATTTGCGATCGCCCGCCGGGTAGATTGATGTTGAACTGGCGAATTTGGTCGTTCACCTGAGTCGCGGTAATTCCATAAGCTTGCAGGCGACTGGGATTGAGATCGACGCGAATTTCGCGATCCACCCCTCCCAAGCGATCGATTTGGGCCACGCCTTCCGCATTCAGCAAGGCCCGACCAATTTTCCGATCCACCAAATCGCTTAACTCTTCCACCGATCGCGTTTCCGAACTGACCGCGTAGGTCATAATCGAACCGCCGGAAAATTCCAAACGCCGCACGATCGGTTCGTTAATATTTTCCGGGAGAGAGGAACGAATTTGAGCAACGGCATTGCGAACGTCGTTAGTCGCTTGGTAGCTGTCGGTTCCCAGAATAAAATTAATGACAGTATTCGACTGACCATCGGTGACCGTGGACACCATTTGGTCGATGTCCCCCAACCCCGCGACCGAATCTTCAATGCGCTTCGTCACTTGGGTTTCCAGTTCCTCCGGCCCGGCCCCCGGTTGGGTCACGGTGATGGAGACGGCGGGAACGTCAATATTCGGCTGCTGGTCGATCCCCAGCGTCCGAAAGGAAAAGAACCCCACAATCCCCAAAATCAGGAACATGACGATGACGGGGACGGGATTTTTAATAGACCAAGAGGAGACGTGGAAGGACATGGAAGACAGTAAACAGAATAAAAGTAAATAGCGATCGGTAACTGAGACGTCGCGCAGAAACTAACCCTGATATAGCAATCCTAAATGATTTGTGAAGAAATATCACAATCCATGAAAGTTCCGCAAACCGCTTGTCCCTGAAAGCAGCGCGGGATCTCGGTGCTTTTGCCCAAATAGTTTTGCCACAACCGAAATAGTGGGACTTTAGCGAAAATAAAGCCCAAATGTAGCCTCAAATCCCCTGATAGCGTCTAAATACGTCCTGATTCTCTGCGAGCCCATCGACAAAACGATAAGATATCGCCGTGCGAAAAGCCCTCAGAGCTTCCCCAAAAGTTCTCAAAGGTTTGTTCGACCACTTGGGAATAAGTTTTGACAACCCATTCGGGCGTGACCTTTGAAGCTTCCACATTGGTAAGGAAATAGTCCACATCCGTGGCTTGAGCCAAAGTCGGGGCATTCATCACGATAGCTAGGGCGTGTCATCAATTAAGCCAGATGACAATAGCTGCTAGATAAATGCCTCCTAAAAAACTCTCAGCCAGCTTATCGTAGCGGGTGGCGAGCGCTCGAAGCAGGGGGTGCATGGCTGTGGATTTTGTTTCTCTCATCGAACGAGAACCAACCTAAAACGATTGCTCTGTCTACTTTAGCGCGAACAGGAATTTCTTTTTTCGCTAAAGTACCATTAAAACCCCCCTCGAAAAGAAGATGAGGGAATCGATCGACTCCCACATCTCCCGATAGCAACCTGTCGCGGTTGAGAACGTCTAGGTCTGCTCCACTTTCAACCCAGCATCCGCTTGACTATATTCCTGCTGATGAATCTTGACAGGCTTCGCATTCCAAATTTCAGTCACATACTCTCGGATCGCGCGATCGCTTGAAAATTTTCCCATGCGAGCAGAATTGAGAATCGACATTTCCAGCCAATGCTCCCGATTTTTGTAAGCTTCTTCCACCCGTTGCTGACAGTCAATATACGCCTGGTAATCGGCTAACAGCATATATTGGTCGTGGTAAAGGAGCGAGTCAACAATCGGCTTAAACAACTCGCGATCGCCATGGGAGAAATATCCCGTCGCAATGCGATCGATGACTTGCTTCAGTTCCGAATTACTTTCGTAGTAGTCCATCGGATTGTAGCCGTCAGCCTTCATTTGCTGCACTTCTTGTGCTGTCAGGCCAAAGAGGAAAAAGTTTTCGGCCCCCACTTCTTCGCGAATTTCAATATTGGCCCCATCAAGGGTTCCAATGGTTAGCGCTCCATTCATCGCAAACTTCATATTCCCCGTTCCCGACGCTTCTTTCCCCGCCATCGAAATTTGCTCGGAGAGATCCGCCGCTGGGTAAATCTTTTCGCCAAGGGATACGCTAAAATTGGCGATAAAAACAACCTTGAGGCGACCGCGCACATCTGGGTCTTTGTTCACCACCTCGGCCACAGAATTAATCAGCTTAATATGAAGCTTGGCCATATAGTATCCCGGCGCGGCCTTACCCCCAAAGATGAAGGTGCGAGGGTAAATATCCACATTCGGATCGCGTTTAATCCGGTTGTAGAGGGTAATGATGTGCAACACATCCAACAGTTGGCGTTTGTACTCGTGGATACGCTTGACAATGACATCAAAAATCGAGTTGGGATCGACCTCAATGCGATTGTGCTTCCAAATATAAGCTGCTAGCCGACGCTTATTGCTCTGCTTAATATTGTGCCACTGACGGCGGAACTCGGCATCTTGAGCGAAAGATTCAATTTTCTGGAGTTGCGCCAAATCCGTCAGCCAATCTTTGCCAATTTTGTTAGAAATCAGTTCGGAGAGTTGGGGGTTGCTCAACAAAATCCAGCGACGCGGAGTTACGCCATTGGTTTTGTTGAAAAACTTCTCCGGCCACAGTTGAGCAAATTCCCGCAGCGTGTGACTTTTGAGCAGTTGAGTGTGCAACGCGGCTACGCCGTTGATCGCGTGACTGCCAACGCAAGCTAAATTGGCCATGCGAATCGACTTAACCGGCAACTCCTCAATAATGGACATCCGAGAAATTCGCTCTTCATCATCGGGGAACCAAGTTCGCAGGTCTTCGAGGAAGCGATGGTTGATTTCGTAGATAATTTCCAAATGCCGAGGCAAAAGACTCTCAAACAAGCTCACCGGCCAGCGTTCCAAGGCTTCCGGGAGCAGAGTATGGTTGGTGTAAGCAAAGGTTTTCTGGGTAATGTACCAGGCTTTATCCCAATCGTAGAAATGCTCGTCCATCAGCAGGCGCATCAACTCAGCCACAGAGACGGTGGGGTGAGTATCGTTGAGTTGAATGGCAACTGCATCGTAGAGATGGTCGAGGTTGGGGTAAATGCGAAGGTGGTGGCGAATGATGTCTTGCAAGGATGCCGAGGCGAAGAAGAACTGCTGTTCTAGGCGCAGTTGTCGTCCTTGGGGGGTGTTGTCGTTGGGATAGAGGACTTTGGAGATGGTTTCCGAACTCATGCGACTGGCTACCGCACCGTCGTAGTCGCCAGCGTTAAACGCTTGGAAATTGAAGTCTTCATCCTCCGTGGCCACGGCCCGCCAGAGACGCAGGGTGTTGACAGTGTGAGTGTTGTAGCCGGGGACGGGAGTATCGTAGGGGACGGCAGTCACCATGCGTTCGGGAATCCAATTAATCCGCTGCCGGCCTTTTTGGTCGTGATAAAACTCGGTATGACCGCCAAATTTGACCTCGACACTGGCATCGGGACGGCGAATTTCCCACGGGTTGCCAAAGCGCAGCCATTTGTCGGGGATTTCGACTTGGTGACCGTCTTTGATGGCTTGGTGAAAAATGCCAAACTCGTAGCGAATGCCGTAGCCAATTGCCGGAATTTCGAGGGTGGCGAGGGAGTCGAGGAAACAGGCGGCTAGGCGACCCAAACCGCCGTTACCGAGGCCGGGATCGTGTTCTTGTTCGATGATGTCTTCGAGATCGAGTCCGGACTGTTTGAGGGCTTCTGCGACGCGATCGTAGATTCCCAAACTCACGAGGTTATTGCCGAGGTGACGGCCCATGAGAAATTCAGCGGAAAGGTAGCAAACACGCTTGACATTTTTGGTGAGGTAGGAATTTCGGGTGGCGAAAAAGCGCTTGAGGAGGCGATCGCGCACGGTATAAGCCAAGGCCATGTAGTAGTCTTGCGGGGTAGCCCAGGAGGTGTCTTTGCCTTGATGGTAGTAGAGGTTGTCGGCAAAGGCACGCTTGAGCGTTTCCACGCTCATACCAGTCCGGTCATCTTCAATTTGAATGGTGACATTATCTGTCGTGCGGGTATTTGTCTGCACGGGGGTTTGCTCCTACTTGAAGAACGAGATGAAGGGGAAATGTGTTGATCGGTTGGGTCTATCGCCGCCATTGAATTTTTGAGTTTCGCAGCAGCGGACGACAGAGAACTGCACAAAGCGGTTTTGAACCTAGCTTATTGTGAACTAAGTTTTCGGCGGCAAGGACGCTTCTTAATACTATCTTTGGCCCTTCTTTCGAGCGATCGCTGCAACAGCAGGGATGAAGAAGGTGTTGGCCCGTCGCTTTCTAAAGAAGTTTCGCAGTTTCGAGGGAAAGTTGCCAGCTCTAAGTGACGATAGATCCAGAAGTCTTTACTGGGGCGATCGCGATGAGAGAACACGACATTATCATTGTGGGCGGTGGGTTAGCAGGCTGTCGAGCTGCGTTAGAAATTAAACGCCTCGACCCCAAGTTAGACGTAGGTCTAGTGGCGAAAACGCACCCCATTCGCTCCCACTCCGTCGCCGCCCAAGGGGGGATCGCCGCGACGCTGAGGAATGTCGATCCTGAAGATGGTTGGGAGGCCCACGCCTTCGACACGGTGAAAGGGTCGGACTACCTCGCCGACCAAGATGCGGTGGAAATTCTGACGAAGGAGGCCCCCGATGTCATCATCGACCTGGAACATATGGGCGTTCTCTTCTCTCGCCTCCCCGACGGCCGCATTGCTCAGCGGGCCTTCGGCGGTCATTCTCACAAGCGGACGTGCTACGCTGCCGATAAGACCGGCCACGCCATCCTCCACGAACTGGTGAATAACCTGCGCCGCAATGGGGTGCAAATTTACGATGAGTGGTATGTCCTGCAATTTATCCTCGAAGGGAATGAGGCGAAGGGAATTGTCATGTATCGCCTCCTCGACGGCGCGATCGCGGTGGTTCGAGCAAAAGCAGTCCTGTTTGCCACTGGGGGCTACGGGCGCGTTTTTAACACCACCTCCAACGACTTTGCTTCCACCGGAGACGGCCTGGCGATGTGCGCGGCGGCCGGGTTGCCCCTCGAAGATATGGAGTTTGTACAGTTCCACCCCACGGGACTCTATCCCGTCGGCGTATTGATCTCCGAAGCAGTCCGAGGGGAGGGGGCTTACTTGCGAAATAGCGAGGGAGAGCGATTTATGGAACGCTACGCCCCCAAACAGATGGAACTGGCCCCCCGCGACATCACTTCCAGGGCAATTACGCTCGAAATTCGCGCCGGACGCGGCGTTCGCGCCGATGGCAGTCCTGGCGGCCCCTTCGTCCACCTCGATCTGCGCCACATGGGGAAGGAAAAGATTATGAGTCGCGTCCCCTTCTGTTGGGAAGAAGCCCATCGCTTGGTCGGGATTGATGCGGTCAGCGAACCGATGCCCGTGCGCCCGACTGCCCACTACTCAATGGGAGGCATTCCCGTCAATACCGATGGGCGAGTCAGAGGTAGCGGTAGCCGTTTGGTTGAGGGTTTTTTTGCAGCGGGGGAATGTGCCTGCGTCTCGGTTCACGGGGCCAACCGTTTGGGCAGCAATTCGCTGCTGGAGTGTGTGGTCTACGGTCGGCGGACGGGGGCCGCGATCGCGCAATACGTGCAACATCGCCAACTCCCCAACCTCGACCCTCAACCTTACCGGAAAGCTGCCCAGGAGCGCATCCAAGCCCTCTTAAAGCAGGAAGGAACTCTCCGGATTTCCCAACTCCGAGAGCAGTTTCAAGACTGCATGAGCGAGCATTGCGGCGTTTTTCGCACTCAGGATGTTATGCAGGCGGGATTGGAGAAAATTCGCGAACTGAAGCAGCAATACAGTCAAATTTATCTCGACGACAAAGATTTATGTTGGAACACGGAGTTGGTGGAAGCGCTGGAATTGCAGCATTTAATGTTGGTGGGGGAAACGATTCTCACTTCGGCGCTGAACCGCGAAGAAAGTCGAGGGGCCCACTCGCGCGAAGATTTCCCCAACCGGGACGACAGTCGCTTTTTGCAGCATACCCTTGCCTACCACTCGCCTGAAGGGATTGAATTGGAGTATATGCCGGTTGTTGTCAATCGCTTTGAACCCAAGGAACGGAAGTATTAGGGTTCAGAGTCGGGGGACAAGGTAGACAAGGAAAATTGGGAGGAAAATATCCGGTGGTAGGATGACGCTGTGCTGCTGGGTCTGCGTTTTGGATCTTTGTGCCTCACACCGCACACAATCAAAAGGCGCGCGTTTGGGTATTATGCGCGCTTTTTGGTTTTGGGTTTGAGGTTTAACCGAGAAGACCCTTTAACAACATTAGGCAATAGAGCCGAATCTCGAACTAACCCAGTGTTTCGTTGTAGAACGAAATGAGCTTTTTAACAGTCATATTCACCTTGTCTTCGATGTGGTACATATCCGTATGAGTTGCACCTGGTATATGAAATAATTCCCCGCATCCTTCATTGGCAAAGCGAATTGCTTCATCGCTCATGGGACCTGTTGCGGCATCCTCACCCCGGATTGCTAGAATTTTGCGAGTGCCTAAATACTTAAGCATGGGATTGACATTCATCATGTATCGGTTGTCGACACATTCCATAGCTCGATAGTCACCAGAGGTAACCTTGTACCAATTTCTGTCACCCCCCTCACAGTAGTATTGCGTTAACTGATCCCACAGTTGATTGCGTTGGGTATAGTCGTCTTGGGTCTCACCCCACCAGCCCTGAACATAGTCTGATTTGCCTGTGAGATAAGTCTTCTTCCGCGCTTGAGCCGAACGTTTCAACATTTCATCAAAGGGGATAGCGCTATCAGTGGCGATCCATCCGGCAAAGTCGAAAATCCCACTGACAGTAGCAACAGATTTTGCGCGGGCATCAAAACATGCGGTGTAGGCAGCATAGCCAGCACCCGAGCAAATACCCAAAATGGCCATGCGCTCTTCGTCAATACAGTTTAGACAGGACATGAAGGTCAAAGCGTTTTTCGTGTCTTCAACTTTCATAAAGGGGTCTTCACGGTATCGCGGCCAACCTTCACTCTCTCCCCAAGTGCGATTATCAAAAGCCAACAAGATGAACCCAGCATCTCTGATTTTGTATGAATAAAATCCGGCTGATTGTTCTTTGATCGCACCAGCAGGGTTAACTGTCACAATAGCTGGGTATTTATGACTCTCGTCAAAGTCGGAGGGAGTAAACAAGTTCCCGGCAAGTTTTAGACCTTCACTCACAAACCAGACCGGATTCCGTCCTGGTTTAAGTTTTTCTGAGTAGGTAATACCAAACTGTGGTTCATGTGATGGAGGAAATTGCATGATGAGGCTCCAATTCCACTTTGTTGTGTGTAGCCAACATTATTCAGGGAAGTAACTAAACCTCTCAAGACTAAACCTGCTCAAAACTTGCCTATTTCTGCTTTCAAGTATCAAGAACAGATTTATTAAACATAATCTACATGTAAAATACTGTTGAACTGAAGAATTGCAGTATGGCCTCAATCACTCTCTACTTGCAACAACTTAAAGAAAAATATGGACTCTCCCATCAAGAAGGGTTTGTTGAGACAGACCTAGACCGGGTGAGTTTCTTTTGGACAACAGAGCCAGTCAAAAGATCGCCGCTTATCTACAATGCGGGCATCGCGATCGTCGGCCAGGGTCACAAGATTGGCTATCTTGGCGATCGGGTTTTTTACTACGACACAGACAATTATCTTGTTGTCAGTATGGCTATTCCGTTTGAATGTGCAACCTATGCCACACCTGACGACCCTCTGTTGGGGCTATTTGTCGATATTGATTTAGCTGAGCTGCATGAGCTAGTTGCCATTATTTCAAAGGACAGTTTAGACATTCAATTTGATATAACATCAACCCCAAACGGAATGGAGCCTGTCGCTTTAAATACGGAGATGCGAGATGTGATTGAACGCTTGGCCAAATGTCTGTGCTCGCCCTTAGAAAGCAAAATATTTGGCCATTCGCTGGTCAAAGAAATTATTTTTCATGCATTGTTGGGAAAACATGGGTCTGCTCTTTATGCATTGACCCAGCACAACACGCATTACATGCGCATAGCAAAATCTTTGTCACGGATACGCCGTAATTATTCAGAGCCACTTACAGTTCATACATTGGCTGAAGAGATCGGCATGAGTATTTCTGTTTTTCACCGCTCTTTTAAGCAAGTTACAGGTAGCTCTCCACTACAGTACTTAAAAAAAATACGGCTAAATCGGGCCAAAAGCCTCATTCTCCACGAGAATATCAAGGTCACCGATGCCGCAACCCGTGTTGGGTATGAAAGCCCATCCCAGTTCAGTCGAGAGTTCAAACGCTACTTCGGAGTCCCGCCAACACAAGCTCACAATGCTGGTTATCGAGAAGCCCCATATAGGTAAAGCCTCTGTACAGGACAAAAGTTGCAAGCCGTAGGTTGGGTTGACGCAGAAAACCCAACAGCAGCAAGGCTCACAGCCATCGTGTTGGGTCGCGTTTCACTTGACCTAACCTACGGATTTATGAAGGTTTCAGGCGATTTCTGATTTTTTGTCCTGTACTCAGAGGTAAAGCTAAAGTTTTTAATGAATGCGAATTACCGAAACTAGGGCCTGAAACCTCGCTATACTAAACTTTGAGCTTGAATGGGACTTTGACAAAAAATAACCTAAAGAAGGGCTGAAAGCCTTATCTCTCAATTGTTGTAGATCGAAAATGCATAAATCCTGAATCTGTATGGATTTGAGGCGATTTTCCCACCCTTGATGTATTTTCTTGAGCTGGCAAAGCTTTCAGCCCTTTTCAGAGGAAAAAACTTCCAAAGTTCCACTAGAAAATCCCGTGTCCGAACCCATTAATCTTTTCGAGTACGAAACACTAGCCTCTCAGTCTTTATCACCGATGGCACGAGACTACTATGCCAGCGGTGCTTGGGATGAAACGACGTTGCGGGACAATCGAGCGGCTTACGAACGCTATAAACTGCGGCCGCGAGTCTTGGTTGATGTCAGCCAGCGAGATTTAAGCGCAGAAGTGATGGGACAACAACTCTCCCTGCCGATTTTAGTTGCACCGATGGCCTTTCAGTGTTTCGCCACGCCAGAGGGAGAGGTGGCAACGGCTAAGGCGGTGGCGGCGTTAGGAACGGCAATGGTGCTGAGTACGATGTCCACTCAAAGCCTAGAAACAGTCGCCCAAACCCCGTGCAAAAGATGGTTTCAGTTGTACGTTCACCGCGATCGCGCTTTAACAAAAGATCTCGTCCAACGGGCCGAAAGCGCCGGATATAGCGCCCTGTGCGTCACGGTCGATTCGCCTGTTTTAGGCTGTCGGGAGCGAGACGAGCGCAATGAATTTATCCTGCCTCCCGGACTGTCGCTGGCGAATTTAACCACGATGGAATTGCCGGCCGTTGCCCAACAGTCGGGATTGCTCGCTTACTTTATCCAAGAAATCGATCCCTCCCTCACCTGGAAAGATTTGGAGTGGTTGCAATCGATTACCCACCTGCCGATCGCAGTCAAGGGGATTTTGCGGGGCGATGATGCCTTACGAGCAGCCGAATTTGGTGCCAGTGCGGCGATTGTCTCCAATCATGGGGGACGGCAGTTAGATGGCGCGATCGCGACCATTGATGCGCTCGGTGAGGTGGTCGAAGTGGCCGGGGGGAAGATAGACATTTTGCTCGACGGGGGCATTCGTCGGGGAACTGATGTTCTCAAAGCGATCGCGTTAGGGGCTAAGGCGGTTTTGGTGGGTCGCCCCATTTTGTGGGGACTGGCGGTGAATGGAGAATGGGGAGCGCGTCGTGTCTTAGAACTGCTGCGAAATGAGTTGGACGTGGCAATGGCCCTGAGCGGTTGCGCGACCATTGCGGACATTGATATGAGTTTGGTGAAACCCACTCATTAAGCTTTCACGGGTCGCGTTGGGAAGCGGGTGAGGATTAGTCCAAGTTGAGAAAGTTTTCCAAGGCGGCAGACATGGCTGGGGGCCAGCGACGCACGCTTCTCACCCACTCTAAGTCTTGGTAGCGATTGTCCATCCCCACCGCAGCAACCCAATTGCTCTCGGCTTCCCCTTGCCGGCCGGAGTTCCAGAGGATTGCTGTGAGGGCCGCTCGCGGTTCGGGAAAGTTGGGGTATTTGCGAATGAGCGATCGCAAGGTTTGAATGGCTCGATCGCTTTCTCCAGTTTGGTAGAGGGCCAGAGCGTAGTTGGCGCGAGCAAAGGCGAAGTTAGGGTCTAACTCGGCGGCGGTTTGGTAGTCAGCGATCGCGTCTTGCCAGCGTCCTTGTCCGGCCTCGGCGTTCCCTCGATTGTTGTAGGCCATCGCATCTCCCTCATTCAATGCTAGGGCGGTGTTGTAGTCGGCAATGGCTTTGGGGTAGCGTTTTTGCGCTTCGTAGGCAATACCGCGATTGAGATAGGGGTCGGGAGCGTTGGGGGCCAGTTCGATCGCCCGATCGTAGTCGGCGATCGCTTCCTCGATTTTATTTTGGCCGATCCGTACGTTCCCCCGATTGCTCCAGGTTGATGGATTGTCGGGAAACTGCTCGATCAGTTGCGTCCAGTACTCTTCTGCTGCGGCTAAATCCCCGCGAGAGATCGCTTCGATCGCTTTGCTATTTAACTCGTTCCCTTGCTGTATTTGTTCTTGAGTGTAAGGCGCTGCGGCCGCATCCTGGGCAATGGCGGGAGTGGTCATCCCGACAAGCATCAACGCGCATAAAATGCTTAAAATCCAGCGAGCGATCGTCATCTTCAGTCCCTAAATTGCAAATATTTCATCATTTTGACATCCTCCCCAGCCTCAAGGCATGAGGCTTTCTAAACCTCAGGATTAAAAGGCAACAGTACCCCAACTCCTATTGTCCATTGTCTGCTCCCTTAATTCCGAACTCCGCGCGTACCGGACTGTCGGCGAAGCTATCGCTCCATCTATCCCCTAAGTTCAGTGTCATTACCTCTCAACGGTTATTTGAGAGAGCCGTTGCTAACGGTTTTGTCCGTGCTTTTCCTCCCAGGGGAGCCGTTAGTGCGTCTTCGAGATCGGCACGACCCAAACGTTGCTCTAAAATCCCCATCACTTCTCGTCCAAAATCGTTGGGATTTTGTCGCCAAGCTTGCAGGCAAACCTCCCCGAAAAACGATCCCAACGGTTCGGGATTCCACAACAGTTTTTTGGCCGTCCAAGGCATTAAGCTCATGGGATTGTAGCCGGGTTTAATAATGTTGTTGTCGAAAGCATATTCTTCGAGGTGGGTGTGGGGTTGCAGGCCAATGAAGAAGATGGCCGGTTCGACTTTATCTGCACCGAAAATTGCTTCCAACTCTCGATGGTAGGCAACGGTTTGGCGAATTGTCTCAAAGGTTTCGTCGATCACGTTGAAGGAGTAGTTCACCGAGACGAGAGCATTAAATCCCGCAGCTTTGAGATCTCGACAGTTTTGCAGGACGGTTCGCAAGTTGTACCCCATTCGCATTTTTCGCACCAGTTTCTGGGAACCGCTGGTAATCCCGATCTCAAAATAGTTCATCCCCGTCTTCACCATCAGCTCGCACAGTTCTGGCGTGAGATTGTCCGCTCGGATATAGGCGGCCCAGCGAATATCTGTCATCCCGGAGTCGAGGATTTTTTGCAAGAGTTCGACCGCATCGGGGATAAATTTGCGTGCGGGGATAAATTGAGCGTCGGTGAACCAAAAGTTGCGAATTCCGCGATCGTAGAGCTGGCGCATTTCTGCAACAACTTCGTCGGCGGGGTTGATCCGCACTTGCTTGCCTTCAACAACGGTATAGATGCAGTAGCAGCAATTGTGGGGACAGCCGCGTTTGGTTTGCACGCCGATGTAGAAGTCGCTTTCTTGCAGGTAATAGTCAAATTCGGGCCAGATTTGCTGAATATAGTCGTAGTTGCAGGCTGATTTTTCGATGGGAGCTGGCCATTCGTGGATGAGGCGATCTCGCGGCTGAGTTTCTCCGACAACATAGCATCGCTCTCCTTCAATATCCTTGCCATTCAGCAGTTTTTCCAGCAAGCTCTCGCCTTCCCCAACCGAAATAATTGTGCCTTTGGGTAAAAGGTTCTGCATTTGCTCGTAGAAGACGCTGACCGCACCGCCTCCCACGACTGTTTGAACTTGAGGATTGTAGCGTTTGGCTCTAACGATCCCGCGATGGATGAGCCTCTTGTTGCGCCAGAGTTCGCCATAGTAAGCTGCCGAGACTTTTAAGCCGCCTAGCGCTCCTCGCAGGCGAATGAGGGGATTTTTGGCGTAATAGACTTCAAAAGCATTTTGCAGGGGGTTGCCACCTCTACCGCCAACGGGAGCGTAAATCTGGATATCTCGCCAGGAAAAGACGAGTACGGTGGGTTGGAACTCGTCGATCGCGCGATCGAGGGCCGGGCCAAACTCCAGCGGAGGAACCGTTCCCAGATCGAAAATGCGCTGTTGAACCTCGGAAAATTGTTTGCGAACCCAATCCGCGAGATACACCACTCCGATGGGGAAAATGGGGTTGCAGGGCAAGCGGACGTAAAGAATTTTTGAGTTCATTTGTTAAAAAAATATTAAGAATTTTAAGAATGCGACTTTTTTGCGATCGCTGTCTTGATATGATTTAGACCATTAAATTCAGAAATGTTTCACATAACTTAACCTTAGCGCGATCGCTGAGCGCGAATCAAGCTCGGAAGTTGCCTTAACAATTTTAAGGAAAACTTTAACAAAGCAACTCAAAACAACTCTAGCGAGAATATCCCAAGAAATTGCAAGAAAACCCCTTTTAAGTTTTATTTTTCCCGAAAAAAAGTCAGATAAACCCGAAAACTGACAATATAGCCCAATGGCTTCCTCAAAACTGACTGCCTCCGATGCGATTGGTAGTCAGATTTACAGCATTTGGGGATCGCCAAATGTTAGCTTAAGAAGCGTAATAGTAAACTCTTATAGTCAAAAGCTTGACGTGCTATGGCGCAGATTTTCGATCCCGTTCCCTCACACGAAGTAGCTCCCGTTCTCTGCTGCTACGTTAATGCTACAAGTCAAATTCAAGTGGCTCGCATCACCAGCATCCCAAACTGGTACTTTGAGCGAGTTGTTTTCCCCGGACAGCGGTTGGTTTTTGAAGCGATCCCCGAAGCACTTCTCGAAATTCATACGGGTATGATGGCAAGTGCCATTCTCTCCGATACGATTCCCTGCGATCGCTTGCGCGTCCAGGAAGTGCTGGAGGAAGATCTCAGCTTGAAACCAAAAACCGATTCGCACCACCTAGAAAATAAACCGAGTCTAAAAACAGAAGAAGCGATTGCCGCAATGTGTTGAATGATAGAACGCGATAACCCATTGAAAGGCTGCTCTTAATGGGTAGCCTTTTTTGCTGCGGCGGGGAGACAAAGGCGATCTACACTAGGTGACGATGTTGCGCTCGCCGTTGCTGTGAACCTCCCCTCATTTCTTTGGCTCTGGAAATTGGCAGCCTGGTCGATGGGTTTATCCCTCGTCGCCTATGTTTTGTTGGGAGTCACGGGGGTGTGGATGTTTCGCCATCGCACGACCCAACAGCCTCGTCCGCCGTGGTTGCGACCGTTCCACGCGATCGCGGGGATCGCAATGGTTGTTTTGGTTTTGTTGCTGTTGGGGATCGGACTGGTGGGTACGATTGGACATTACGGCAACTTGGGCCACTCGCCTCACCTCATCGCGGGTTTGCTCGTTGTCGCCTTAGTCTCAATTTCAGCTTGGAGTGCAACCCAAATTCACAGCGTTGTTTGGGCGCGATCGCTTCACGTCAGTCTCAATCTCATTCTTTTCTTCGGTTTTTTGTGGGTGTCGCTAACGGGATGGGATGTCGTACAAAAATATTTGCCTTAACCCCATGAAACATCAATTCAAACCCCTAGAAACGCAATCCAAACACAAACATAGCGTCCTTCTTTTTGCCTCAACCCACTCCCTCTTCAAAGTGGGAGAATTGATGGAAGACATTAAGGTGTCATTTAAAAATGCGGGAATGCAAGAACTCCACAAAATTTTGAAATATCGGGGAGGAGTTCCCCAACTCAAATCTTGGTTTGGCAAAGGAATTGAGTGCGAAATCTTAAACCCCAATCAGACTTGGCAAAAAGGAAAGGTTAGGATCGCCATTGCTCTCGAATTTTGCCCGGATGATTCCGAAGAGCGATCCACCGACACCCATATCGGTAAATGATTTAAAGAAACCCCCTCTGGGACGCTGTAGGGACGTGTTCGAGCGATTTTTCCTGAATTTCCCTAGAACGGTCCCTCAAAACCCGCCCAACCCCAAGCTACACCCTCAAGCGGAAATCCGAGATCGGTAAGGCTCGCGGCCTCAGTCCGAACAGCAATGATGGACGCGATTTTGCGCTAGAACAGAGTGGAAGTCTTCCCTTGCCTTGTATGTCCTTGTTGTCGCGCCACGCAATCTTTTTCCTTGCTTTTCTCGCCCTCGGAACGGGTTGTTCGTCTCTTGAGGTGGAGTCGCCGATCGCCCCCAACGCGCCTTCTGAGACAGCGAAATCTCCCCCACCTCGCTTCTCGGCCGACACGCCACCTGCAACTGCCTCGAATCTTCCAGATCAAACCTTTGAGAAGGCCATGGATGCGGCAACCAGTGCCAGCAGCATTGCTCAGTCTGCAATTTCTCCGGCAGATTGGTTGATGGTCGGCCGGCAATGGCAGCGCGCGATCGCGCTTCTTTCCCTGATCCCCACCTCCGACGAGCAAAGCGCGATCGCCCAACAAAAGCTGGTGGAGTATCGGCGCAACCTCACCTATGCGGAAGGGAAAGCCGGTCAAAAAATTCCCCCCGTCGCCGTCAAAGTCGTCTCGAAACCGCGCCGTCCTAAAGCAAAAACCCTCTCCCGTCCCGCACCCGCACAATCCCAAATCTCTATCTCTCCTCGAACCAACGCCAAGACCAACTTCCTCGTCATGGCAGGGGGAGGAACACCCCGCAATAACGAAATTGCCCTTGAAAAAAATGTCCTCTACTTCCAGCGCACCCTCACACAAATGGGGTATAACCCCGCCGATGCCTCCGTTTTCTTTGCCAATGGCAACGACGGACAACCTTCTATCCGCTACCTCGATCCCCAAAAGCGAGAACGGTTTAAAGTTCCCGAAATTCCCTACCTCAAAGGCGCTTCAACCGCTAGCAATTTTCAAAACTGGATCGACCAACTCCGCGATCGCCAAGATACTCGTCCTCTCTTCTTCTACTTCACCGGACACGGGGCTAAAAACCAAGCCAACACTGACAACAATGCCTTAATTCTGTGGCGAGATGGTCGCCTCTCCGTTCGACAACTGTCTAACTCCCTGGCCCGACTGCCCCAAAGAACCCCGGTGGTCACCATGATGGCACAGTGCTATGCGGGTTCTTTTGCCAACTTTATCTACGATCGCGGCGATCCCGGACTTTCCGTGGCCCTACAAACCCGCTGCGGCTTTTTTGCCACCATCAAAACGCGCACGTCTGTGGGTTGTACGCCAGAGGTGAACGAGGCAGATTATCGAGACTACAGTTCGAGCTTCTTTGCTGGGTTGAGCGGCCGCAGCCGTACGGGGGAGAGCGTTCCTTCGGCGGACTACAACCGCGATGGCAAGGTGTCTTATGCTGAGGCCCACGCCTTTGCCAAGATTGATGAACAAACCACCGACCTCCCCGTGTCTACCTCGGAAGTTTGGTTGCAAGAACGGGGATCGGAGGCACAGAAGGGGAGAATTTTGCAGCAGCCGATCGCGCAGATTCTCAAAACAGCTCGTCCCGAACAGCAGTATGCGGTGAAAGCACTGGTTGGTAAGTCTGGGTTCGATCTTCAGCAGTCCTATCGGCACAATACACGACAGCGCGCGCGATCGCTCGATGACGTGGGGCAAGCTTATCTAACTCGCTTGGAGATGGAACTCACCAATATTGGTCTGGAGAAACAAGTTCGTGCGGGGGGCGATCGCGCTGCGATCGCCATTCTCAACCGCTTGATTGAATGCGAAGCGGGTTTTTGGCAATAGCCGCGTCACAGCCACAACAATCTACGACCTCACTGCAACTGCTTGAGCTTAATTGTCGGCAAACTTTGGATAGCTTAGATCTTGCAGCAATCTCGATAAGCCAAGTCGGGCAGAGGTTTGAGAACAATCTGAAAGCCAAATTGGGCAGCAATATCAGTACGGCTACGAG
>JGI12316J14372_10000687_pt2 | contig 43264 bp, 41 predicted proteins | sample MarCyaLeptolynsp_FD_14372 | JGI IMG/M metagenome (IMG submission 14372)
GGACGAAAAAAAGGCGCCAGAACTGTTCAGTCCCGGCGCCAGNTATGCAGGGGAGGAACGATCTTCATCGTTCATGAACAGTGTGTGATCGTCCGCCCTCTCTCGCAAGGTAATAAGGTGTGAGATAACTGTGAGAGAATCCGCCTACCCGCATATCGGAGCCACAGACAAGATGACCCGGAAAACTGCTCTCATAACAGGTGCTGCCAGAGGGATTGGTCTGGCCACGACCAAACTGATGCTTGAACGGGGATGGAAGGTCGCCATGATCGACCGTGACAGCGAGGAACTCGCGACCGCGTCGAGAGATCTGGAAAATGCCGCACCGTTTGAATGCGATGTTTCCGTTCCGACCCAGGTCGACGCGACTGTTCCGGCCATTCTTGAAAAATTCGGCGGCCTGGACGCTGTCGTCAACAATGCTGGCGTTGCCCAGTTCGGGCCCATGGAGGAAACGGATTTTCGAACCTGGCGCACGGTGATGGAAACGAACCTCGACGGTGTGTTTCTGATCTCGCAGGCGACGATCCCGGCGTTGAAGGCATCCGGCGGCTCGATCGTCAACATCGCTTCGATTTCCGGCCTGCGCGCGTCGACCTTGCGGGTTGCCTACGGAACGTCAAAGGCTGCCGTCATTCATCTCACCAAACAACAGGCGGCGGAGCTTGGGGAACATGGCGTTCGTGCCAACTGTGTCTGCCCTGGCCCGGTGCGCACGAAACTTGCGATGGCCGTTCATAGCCAGGATATCATCGACGCCTATCACGACGCCATTCCGCTCAACCGCTACGGCAGCGAAATGGAAATCGCGGAGGTGATCGCATTTCTGTGTTCAGAACAGGCCAGCTACGTAACGGGACAGGTCATCGCATCCGATGGCGGCTTCGACAGCACCGGCATCGGGTTGCCGGCGCTCAGAGGTACATCTTAGAGCCCGTTTTGAGACTGAGCCGCCAAACCTGACAAAAAGGCATCCAGCTCCACTGGGTGCTCAAAGACGTGCAACTCGCCGCGAAACTTTCTGATCTGCTCAAGGTCACGAAAGCGCTTCGTTTTTCGGTAGTCGAGAATAAACCGAAAGAACTCCCAATTGAACCTTTCCGGACACCCATCCGGCCGGCCTGATTCCGACCCGCCAACGCGTCCCCAAAAGGTGCGTTTCATCATTCTCGACGCGCAAATCCAGGTCGGATAGTCCAGGAAGAGCACGGTGTCGGCAAACTCCAGTCTCAGATGAAGCGTGCTTCCATAGTTTCCATCCATGATCCAGCGCGGTTCGCTGCACTGCTGCCTTAGAACGTCAGGCCAAACTCCCTTTTCAGGGGGTACCCAACCGGGTTTCCAGTACAACTGGTCCAAATGGACCACCGGCAATCCCGTCAGCTCACCAAGCCGCAACGCCGCTGTTGATTTGCCTGAACCTGGGCATCCGGCGATCAGGACCCTTTGCATGACTGCGCTGGCCATCGTCGTTCCGGATCACGCACGATCGCGCAAGAAATGCGCCGCGACCTGACGATGATGCGGACGGGTGCGATGTTCGAAGACGTAGATGCCCTGCCAGGTGCCGAGAACCATCTGTCCGCGGGACACCGGAATGGAAAGCGAGACCGGCAGCACGGACGCCTTGATGTGCGCCGGCATGTCGTCCGGTCCTTCATGGGTATGGACGAGGTAACCCATGCTGGGATGGTTGGTGTCAGGCACCAGACGCTCAAAGTAGGCTTTCAGGTCTGTCTGCACATCAGGATCTGCATTTTCCTGGATCAATAACGAGCAGGAGGTGTGGCGGACAAAGAGCGTCAACAACCCGCCCTGGGCCTGCTCTTCCGCCAGCCAAGCGGAAACCGAGCGAGTGAATTCGTAGAGGCCCTGCCCCGACGTGCGGATTGAAAAGACAGTCTGCATGGGTCACACAGGTCCCGGTTCAGTGGAAATGTACCAGAGGACAGGCTTAGGCGATCACACCAATGGTTGCAAATCCGGCCCTTGACCTCCATTTCAACGGAGCACCCCTCTCCTTTCCCGCGCTTTCAAGTGCGCGCTTTCCGGAACCATCATGCAGGACGCCAAACCCAGAATCCTGATTGCGACACTTGGGACGCGCGGTGATGTCCAGCCCTATATCGCTCTTGCCAGGGAACTGGTGAAACTCGGGGCTGAAGTCGTTGTCAGCACGGGCGAGGGTTTCGAAACCATGATCGAAAACGCGGGCGCCCGATCCCGGCCCGCCGCCATCAACTTCCAGGCATTGTTGCAACAGGACGAAATCAAGGAAGCTCTGCATTCGGTCACCGGAAAACTCAAGGCAGCGCGCCGCAACATGGCCCTCCAGCAGAACGTTGCAAAGGATTTCTGGACGACGGGACTGGAGGAAAAACCCGACCTTATCCTGTTCAATCTCAAAGCGACCGTGATGACGCTTGTCGGACGCCGACTGGACGTGCCCGCCTTATCCACCGCCCTGCAGCCGGTGATCGCACCAACGCGGGCATTTCCGCTGGCATTGTTCGGGATTCCCGACATGGGTCCCTATCTCAATCGCAAGAGCTTCGGCCTTGGCCGCCTGCTCATGCGATTTGGACTTGGCGCGCTATTCAAGCCGCTTCGCACAGAAGCTGCCAAAGAACTTGGCGCGACCGGATCGACAATTGACGGTTTCGCACCAGAGCGCATGAGCGCACTGTCCCTGCAGGCCTACTCGCGGGCACTTGTGCCCACACCCGACGACTGGCCGGCTGAATACTGGCAGTGCGGATACTGGTTTACCGATCCGGATCCCGATTTCACCCCAACCGAAGACCTGGCGAGGTTTCTTGGTGAAGGTGCTCCGCCCGTCTATCTCGGGTTCGGCTCCATGCCGAGCAAGGATCCCAAAGACCTCACCGAAATCCTGTTTGGCGCGCTTGGCATGACGGGGCAGCGAGCCGTCATCGCCACCGGTTGGGGCGGTCTCGTTAAGGAAACCCTGCCGTCCGGACTTGCGGAACGGGTTCTCGTCATAGACAACGCTCCGCATAGCTGGCTGTTTCCGAAATGCGCCGGAATTGTCCATCATGGCGGTGCCGGGACAACGCACGAAGCACTGCGTTGGGGCAGGCCCTCGCTGGTTTGTCCCGTTTTCGGAGATCAACCCTTCTGGGCCGAGCGGGTCCACAAGATCGGTGCCGGACCGGCGCCCATTCCACAAAAGAAGTTGACGCCAGAGACCCTGTCCGGCGCCCTAAAAGAGCTGGAAAAACAGGATCACGCCACATCTGCCCAAAAAGCTGCAGCGGAGATGGCGCGAGAACCCGGTGCACGCGGAACGGCGGAACGGCTCATGGGATTGCTTGCTCCCTCCTGAACAAGGCCAGTGCAGCAAAAACGGATAAGCCGTCCGTCACCCGCACGTCAGTTGCCTGCTCAGGCTTCAAGCGCCTTACTGATCTCCTGGTTGGTCACCCAACCGATAATGGGTTCTGAGGAACTGCCATTGGCGGTCACAAACACGTCCTGACAATCATCCCTGCTCTCCATGCGCATCTTGGCGTCGGCAAGCGTTGCCCCGGCTCTTGCAAAGGCAATGGAACCCGCGATGAAGTTACCAAATTTCTCCGGCGCGCGGGTCTCGCTTTCAATGTCATGGACTTTGTCGAGCGTGTCCTTGTTTGCAGCCTCGTTTTTGAAATTCACCTTTGTACCGGCGGCGGCGACCACAGCCCGCATTTCGCTCCAGATACTCCGATGAATGATGCCGATGCAGGCTTTGGACGGCGTCAGGATGACAACTCTTGAGATTGGCCGTCCGCTCGGCAGTTTGTTCTCCAACGCTTCAGCGACCTTTTGCAGCGGCACTTCTCGCAGGTTTCCGTTCGGAGCCTCCACGTTCCCGATGATCGAACTCAGCGGGATCATCGCTTCTTCGATCGAGACCGACCTCAGTTTCTGGGTGGAAATCTTGACGAGGCTTTCCGTCGCTTTGCTGGCCGCTTCGAAATTCTGCTTGCTGAAGTAGTAAGCAAGCACGGTTCCGACCCAGGTTGCGAAAAGCGGCAGGAGTGCTGCGAAGACGTACTGGCTGTTTTCAACGGCCTTGTCGTCGCTTGAGGCACGCAAGATGCCCACAGCAATAACCACAACCGAAACCAGCACGAGGCCGTATATCGAATACTTGACGATGTCGTCCGCCAGCATCTCGCGAAACGCAGACGAAGCGCCGTCTGCATCCGGATCGGCGGCGGCATTCGCGGTCTTCGATCTCGCGATGAATATCACCGCTCCGCAAACAAACAGCAAAAGCAGAATAACTATAGTTTCAAAAGTACTCAGTCCAAACATATCTCAACCCACCAAACTCAATTAATCGAAAATAAAAATTCCAAAATTTGATTGAGATACTAAGCAAAACGCTGCGTTACGACCACCAACCAACATACAATTTCAAATTGAATCGAAATCCAAATTCGACCCGGGAAAACTGTTGCCATGGCGAAGCTGCCGACATTCAGAAGCGTTGAATGGTTGAACCGGCAGCAACATCCGGAACGCCGCGAGCGCACCGAAAGTCCGCGTTGCGATCAACCAACCCCTCTCGCTTGCAGTGTTTTTCACGGCAGATGTGTCGGTGTTTCACGATCTCCCTTTTCTTTTGGCTGGTGGGCTGACACAACTAGGCAGGAGAGAATTCAAGAGGGGTCACCGGTCGTGTTTCCTGCCCGCTATACTGTTTTTGCGCTTTGCATTCTGGTGACGTTTGTCACTTTCGTTTTGATGTTCGCCGTCAATATTCATTTCTTTTGGCCGTTCCTCATATTCGGCATCCTGTCGCTGATTGGCTGTTTCGACCTGCAGCAGACAAGGCACGCGGTCCTCAGGAATTACCCCGTTATCGGGCATTTTCGTTTCTTGTTTGAAGCGATCCGGCCGGAGCTCAGACAGTACTTTTTCGAAAGCAACCAGGACGGCCGGCCGTTCTCGCGGGAACGCCGGTCGATGGTCTATGACCGCGCCAAGAACATTGAGGACGTGCTCCCGTTCGGCACGGAACTTGACGTCTATAACGACCACTACGGATGGGTGAACCACTCCATCACGCCAAAACCGGAAAACCACGACGAGCTCAGGGTTACGATCGGCGGGCCGGACTGCAAACTGCCCTACTCCGCATCGCTCTACAATATCTCGGCGATGAGCTTCGGCTCTCTGTCGGGAAATGCCATTCTCGCGCTCAACAAGGGGGCGAAGGCCGGACACTTTTACCACGACACGGGTGAAGGCAGCGTTTCTCGCTATCACCGCGAAGGCGGCGGCGACCTCGTTTGGGAACTTGGTAGCGGTTATTTCGGCTGCCGGTCGGCAGACGGAAAATTCGATCCTGACAAATTCAAGGCCCAGGCGTCAGATCCGCAGATCAAGATGATCGAAATCAAGATGAGCCAGGGCGCAAAGCCCGGCCATGGCGGCGTCCTGCCCGGTCCGAAGGTGTCAGAGGAGATCGCCGAGGCGCGNGGCGTTCCGGTTGGTGTGGACTGCGTGTCACCGGCTTCTCATTCGGCCTTTTCAACGCCAATAGAGCTGCTCGAGTTCATTCAAACGCTTCGTGAGCTGTCAGGCGGCAAGCCGGTCGGGTTCAAGCTTTGCATCGGCCACCGCTGGGAATTCATGGCCATCGTGAAGGCCATGCTGAAAACCGGCATCAAACCTGATTTCATTGTCGTGGACGGTGCCGAAGGCGGCACGGGCGCGGCGCCGATTGAATTCGCAAACCGGTTGGGCACGCCCCTCCTCCAAGGGCTCCTCTTCGTCCATAACAGCCTGGTGGCCACAGGCATTCGCGACGACATCAAACTGGGCGCCAGCGGCAAACTGATCAGTGCTTTCGACATTTCCGGTACCATGTGCCTGGGTGCCGACTGGGTGAATTCAGCCCGCGGCTTCATGTTTGCCGTCGGCTGCATCCAGTCCCAAAGCTGTCACACAAATCGCTGTCCGACGGGCGTGGCGACCCAGGATCGCAAGCGCCAGCAGGCGCTGGTGGTGCCTGACAAGGCCGAACGCGTGACCAATTTCCATCGCAACACACTGAAATCGCTCATGGCTTTCACTGCTGCTGCGGGGTTGAACCACCCGCGCGAATTCAAGCCGGAGCACTTTTTCCTGCGCGGCGGCCCGCGAGAGATCATGTCGGCCAATGCGGCGTTTACCTGGCTCAAGAAAGGCGCGCTTCTTGAAGAAGCGCACGACCTTCCGGGCTATTCCGCGTTCTGGGCGATGGCCGAAGCAGATAGCTTCAAGCCGAGCAAAAGCCTCGACCTGGCCAAGACATTGAACCATCACAGGGCGCATCATTAATCGGCGCGTGTCGACCCTGCTTAAGCCAGACTCCTGAACAAGCATCCGTTTGACCGCGGCCAAGAAACACGAAATCCGGCAGCTTTCGCTGCCGGATTCTTCCTGTCAGGGACCTGATCTCAGGCTTCAGGATTGTCCGTCGCCTTCGGGGCGATTGCCGGCGCCGTCGGCTTTGCGACCGGCTTCGGATCGACGCCGTTTGACGCGCTTTCCGATGCACCTTCGGCTTCCGGGGCCGCGGTTGCGGCATCCCCGAGACTTGACGTCAGGCCCGACAAACCGGACCCGTCCAGTCCCACTTCCTTCATCATGGCGTCAAGTAGCGGCGCTTGTGAGCGGTATTTGAGCGCGGAGGAGACCATCTGATCGGCGAGGTTTCCGCCGCCGCCATTGCCGCCTTGCCCGTTGGCAGACGCTCCCGCACCACCAGTCATACCATCCACCTGGATGATCTTGATGCCGTCGATCTGCTCCATGGGCCTGACGCTTTCTGCAATGATTTCAGGCAATTGCTCAAGAAGCTTGATGCGAACCTGCATCGCGATCTGATCAGGCGACAAGAGGTTGGCGGCCTCGTTGATCGCGCGCTGACCGGCTGCTTCCACTTCGTAAAGCGCCTTTTCCGCCTCTGCACGGAGCTTGTCGGCTTCAGCCGAGCCCTGGGCCTCGATGCGCTGCTTGGCTGCCTCGGCTTCCGCCGAAATCCGCACAGCTTCCGCGTGATCGACCGCAGCCCGCTTCTGGGCCTCCGCGCCGACCGTGACCGCAACAGCTTCCATTTCGGCAGCCTTGCGGGCTTCGATCAGTTCGATCTGCTTGTCACGTTCCGCAACTTCCGTTTCGCGTGCCGTCGCAACCTGCTCGGCTGCACGGGCAGCGATGGCGCGGGCCTCATCAGCCTCTGCCTCGGCCTCGGACTTTTCACGCGACTTGGCAGCAACGGCAATGTCGCGGTCCTGTTCGGCAAGTTCGACAAGCTTCTGCTTTTCGACATTCGCCGACTCAACGGTACGTTCCTTGGAAATCTCCCGCTCGCGCACCTGCTGGTCCATGGCGATCTGGCGCTCAGTCACGGCCTGGCTGGATTCAATGTCCTTTTCCTTGACCTTCTGGCTGGCCAGAATCTTGGCTTCTTCGGCTTCACGCTCGCGCTCCGCCTGCTGTTTGGCAATCAGAGAACTCTGCTCCGCCCGGCGGATTTCGATCTCCCGCTGCTGCTCGAGCCGTGCAAATTCCTCTTCCCGGTTGATCTGCAGACGCTCCTGCTCAGCTTCCAGGTTCTTGCGCTGGATCAGGACTTGGGTCTCCTGCTCGATGTCGTTGCGCTTCTTGCGGCGCTCCTCGATCTCCTGGGTGAGCTTGGTCAGACCTTCGGCATCAAAAGCGTTTTCCGGATTGAAGTATTCACGATTGGTCTGGTCGAGCCCCGTGAGCGAAACGGATTCCAGCTCCAGGCCGTTCTTCAGAATGTCTTCCGAAACGGCGGCCTGCACCTTCTGAACAAAGTTCACCCGTTGTTCATGGAGTTCCTCCATGGCCATCTCGGCCGCCACCGCGCGCAGCGCGTCGACGAACTTGCCTTCGACCAGCTCACGCAGGGCCTCGGGCTTCATGGTGCGCTGACCCAGCGTCTGGGCCGCGTTGGCGATGGATTCGATTGTCGGCTGAACACGGACGTAGAACTCCGCCAGGACGTCGACACGCATGCGGTCCTTCGTGATCAGAGCCTGGTCGTTGGAACGACGAACCTCCAGGCGCAATGTGTTCATGTTGACGGGAATGACGTCGTGCAGCACTGGCAGAACCAGCGTTCCGCCATTCATGACGACGCGCTGTCCACCGAAACCGGTCCGGACGAACGAGACTTCCTTGGAAGACCGGCGATAGAGCCGCGAAATAATCAAACCGATGGCAAGCAGGGCCACAAAGCCGATGCCTACGAGGATCAAAATGCCTATGAGTTGCTCCATAACTCTCAACTCCTTTACTTACTTGATGAAATTTAATGCCCGGCGCGGGCGTTAAGGTCAGGACCCTAGTCACCGGCGCCGGTCAAAGTCGCGTTGGTATTCCTGATCGCGGTGAAGTGCGGGCCCTGCTGGCGCACGATGATAACCTCCGCGCCCTGCTCAAGCACCTCACCTTCGACATCCGGTTCCACAAGCACGTAGTGGCTCTGCCCGGTCGGGTCGGTTAGCCGCGCCTGTGCGGGAAGCCCCTTTTTGGCGTGGCCCTGGACCACCCGCGCAGGTTTCCCGACAAAGCTTCGACGTGAAACGGCATCGCTTTCGTCCTTGGGCATGATTTTCGACACGCCAAGCGCGGTCACCCGCGTAAAGGGCAATGCCCCTGCAAACGCGACGGCCGATGCAACGATGCCCGGAAGCAGGAAGCCTGAAACAGATTGAACCAGACTCTGAAGGACATAGCCGACAAGACCGAAGCCGGTGAGAAGGATTACCAGGATGATGAGCGCAGGTACCTTTCCGAAACACAGCCAACCAAGGATCTGGGAGAAGATCCCCTGCCCGGGTCCGGTCACTTCGGTCCCGGCGGCCACCGTCTCAAGATCGCCCGGAAGCGCACCCGCTTGAAGATCTGCATCAAAGTCTGGTGCTTCCAAGTCGGGCAAGTCTGCGTCCGGCAGGTCGACTTCCGGCAGCAGGCTGTCGATCATGCTCGACAGCCCCAATCCCAAAAGCGTTCCGACGCCTTCTGCAAGCGCGATCGCGATCATCAGGCCGAGAGCAACCGCAAAGGGTGTGTTCGGCCCGGCTAGGATGAACTCGATCATGTTCAAGCGTCTTTCGCCGACGCCTTCAATGCAGCAAGACGTTCAGACACCCTGTTTTTCCGCGCCAGATCGTCCAGCTCGGCCAGTTTGGTTGCGTCGGCCTTGTCGGTGGAAATCCCACCCGGCAAACCGGTCGCGCCCTTCATGACCCGGTCAAAGGCTTCTTCCGCTTTGCGGGTTTTGCCTTCGACGCTGTCGGACTGGGCAGCTGCGCCGGAGGCGGCGCTGTCCGTCGCGCTTTGCTGCTGTGCCCGGCGGAAGTTATCGAGCTCAGCTTCCATCTCGCGCTTCCGGGCCTGGAGTGCACTGATGTAGCCTTCCAGTTCCTTCTCTTCCCGGCTGGCATCCGCAACTGCGGTCTCCAAAACAGGGATCTGCACTTCAAGATCAAGCTGACGTGCGATCGCGGCTTCAGCGAGATCGTCGCGGCCTTCCTTCACGGCCAGGGCGATCTGGCCCTGCAGCTCTTCGTGGCGGGACGTCGTCTCGCCAAGGCGCGTATTTGCCAGATGCTTGTTCGCCAGCACGCCGGCCAATTCATCACGTACCTGGTCAATGGCCCGGTCGACTTCACGGATCGCTTCCGCCATGACGGTTTCGGGGGAAGTGTTTTCGATGGAATCCACCAGCTGGTTCACCCCGCCGGAGACAAGACGCTTGACGCGTGCAACGAGACCTTCTGCCATTTTCCTTCCTTTCCATTTCGTTCTAAGAAATTCAACAAATTGAAATCAGCTGCCTATGGGCGACCGCCACCGGTCGCGGCACATTCAAAAATACGAACACCACACGCTCCCCGAACGCCGGCTGTGTCAAGCGCAAGGTTGCACGACTTTTCATATTTCAACTCTTTGCCTGACGCCGCTGATCCAGAAGACGGGCAACTTCCAGGATCGGCTCCATTTTCTTGTCCATCAGCCCCGGGTCATAAGTTCGACTCGGCGTGGTCAGGCCCAGGTCGAAAATCTCTTCGATCAACGAAAACAATTCCGCGGACAATGCTGCCTCAAACCGGACCAGATCCTGCTTGTCGCCATCCGCCCCCGGTGCGGACGCGATCAGTTCGGCGACCATTTCGGGCAAGCGTTCATACAGTTTCATGACAAAGTCGGATCTGATCCCGCTTTCCCTCTGCAATTGTCGCAAGCCCTTTTCGGCCGGACGCACCATGGTCTGCAATAAATCCTCGCAGGCGGCAACATCCTGGACCCCCTCCTCGCGCTCGCGCGCTGCCTTGAGGATTTCCCGCATCTTGTCGCTTGGGGTTCGGGCGCCCTGAACCTCGTACCCCGCCAAAAATGCAACGTCGTCGTCACTGAGCCTTACGCTGATCGGGATGCTTTTCGGCATTTGCCTCACCAATCGTTTTCGTTTGTATCGATATGTTTACATATGTAATCAAAAGTAATCAATTGTCAAGAAAAATCGTCTCATGGATGTACGTTTTGTTTCATGCACGCGCCTTTCCAGAAAGCGGGCCGCCATTGAAACCGGCCCGGGTTCCGACCCGACATCGGCATCTGATCAAGCCCCCATGAAAGCAATGTTTCCATTCCGGTAAGCCCCGGTTGAGAATACAATAAAGCTGGATCGTTCAGGTGCGGGGTCACCAAATCACCAATCCAAAGCGAGAGAGAATGACACCCAAGGCAGTCGTGGAAGAGTGGGTAAAGTGCTTCAACGCCGGAGATGCGGATGCGTTGGCAGCGCTCTATGCCGAGAACGCCGTGAACCACCAGGTCACGCAAGACCCGGTCGAGGGGCGAGACGCGATCAGGACAATGTTCCAACAGGAGTTCGCAACTGCCGACATGACCTGCCTTGTGGAGTTCATTCATGAGGCGGGTGACGTCGCGATCCTGGAATGGCGAGACCCCATAGGCCTTCGAGGATGCGGTTTTTTCACCGTCAAAGACGGAATAATCGCGTTCCAGCGAGGATACTGGGACAAACTGTCGTTTTTGAAAATGCACGGGCTTCCGATCGAATAGCGGAAGCCCCTTGTTCTACCCGGTATCCAGGTCAGATATTTGCCGCCAGGCCCGATACAAACTCGCCTGCCTCGTGCGAGCGCACAACCGCATGCCGAACCAGATCGTCGAAATGCCATGCGAACAACTGGACGTGGCGTGTGTTTGAGAACGCCAGATATCTTTGTCCGAGATAAAGCGCTGCCCATTTCTGGCCGAAAACCGTGAAGGGCGAAGAATACCTGTCCGTTGCGCCAAACAGATGCAGCCGCAAAGAGGGGTAGAGATCCGACAGGCTCTGCCCCATGACGTTAAGCTGTTCGCGGCGCTGATCCCCTGACAGTCCCGCCCATAGCCCCTCGCCCCTGGCGAACCCCTCCAGCGCCTCACGGGAGAGCGCGATTTCCATGTCCGATTCCGCCCGGTGCAAGAGGGCACGCTGGTCCCTTGTACCGGTGATCGCCTGGCCTGCCGTGCGCAAGGTCTCGCCAGCATATTCATAGGCAAGAACGGCTTCGGTCTTCAGAACATCAGGCAGGTTGGCCGGAACATGGCGGATTTTCGCACCGACAGCGTCCCGGAACCAGGCAAGGAGGTGTTCATCGACCGGATGCCGTTCTGTTTCCGCGATCTGGACGGCCTGATCGAGGATTTCGGCTGCGGCCCCCCTGTGGGTCGACAGACCGAGGAGCCAGTCCGCGGAAACACCCAGCGCTGTTGAAATCGATGCCAGCGCCTGTCCGTTGGGTAGGCGCGGAGCGTCTTCGGACAGGAGCTGGGAGACGGTTGAGCGATCGAGCTTTGCGCCCCGTGCCAGATCGCTGCGGTTCATGTCCCGGCTGCGAATGGCGTCGGAAAGACGTTCCCGAAAGAGTTCTGCGCGTTCTCGCTTATCCATGCGGGAGTATTGTCAGCTCTATTTCTGAAAATCAACAGACCGCTGACAACAGTCAACACATCGACGCTATCGGTTCGTTTTTCAGCAGTACGGGGAATGCAGCGGCAGCGTTTTCCTCGTCATGCTGCCGGCCATCCGGCGCCCCTTTCCAATCGCTTGCTCGCCCCTACGACGCACGCATGGCCGAGCATACCTGACGGATGGGATTGGGCTGCCCCGGCGCTCACGCATGCAGGTGTCACCTGAGGCCTTCAACACGACACGAAAATGCGCAATTCTGCAATGAACGTATAGCATCAATGACGAAATCAAGCTTGGGGGGCAACATGCCAGAGACGGACACGGACGGTCGTTCGACCGAGGGAATGGTCGACTACGATGCAAACTCCCTCGCGCAAAAACAGCATGCTTTGCGAAACTCGGATGTCATCTCCGAGCTTGCCGCACGCATTTCGTCACTCCCTGGCCTCTTGAATTTCACCGATTATGGATGCGGTCCCGGGCAAAGCGCGATCGAGACGGTCCGACCGGCGCTGACGACATGGCAGAAATCGCACCCGTCGCGGCCATTGTCGGTTTGCCACGCAGACCTTCCCGGCAACGACTGGAACGGGCTGACGGGTTTGGTTTTCGGCGAGACCGGCTACGCAGCGGGTCCAAACGCGCCTTTGGTCCAGACCGCGGTCGGGTCGTTTTACGAACGGATGGTGCCAGATGCATCGGTTTCGCTTGCAACCTGCTTTTTCGCCGGCCACTGGCTGCGGACTTCCGTCCGGTTCCATGCACCCGAGACGATCTGGTTTGCCGACCTGACGGGAGATGCACGCCAGCAGATGTGGCAGAGGGCAGAAGACGACTGGACGCTTTTCCTGCGTCTGCGGGCAGAGGAATTGCAGCCCGGCGGTTACTTATATGTTTCGTCACTGGGCGCTGTGCCCGAAGAAGGTGAAATCAACCAGACCGCCGCCTCCGGGCGTGGAATTTACCGTGCCTTGCAGGCGGTCACGGCCTCCATGGTGGAAGACGGGCTGCTGGACCGTGATGCGGCCGATCATTTTGTTTTCGGATTGTGGTTCATGACGGAGGCAGAAGCCCGCAAGCCGTTTGAAAAACACGCGGATCTGGACGAAGCATTCGAAATCGACACCATTGCCGTCATTCCGCTCGATGACGGCGGCGACCTCTTTTCCGCCTATCTGAGCGATCCGGTGGACTATGCCCGCCGTTACACAGGCTATACCAAGGCTTTCGCTGCAACGTCGCTGCGCGCCCATCTATTTGAGCCAGGCGCGGGTGCCGGAAAGGATGCGCAATGGCTGGAAGACGAGTTCTTCAGGCGCCTTGATGCGCTCTACCGGGAAAAGACAACCATTTACGCCTGCGAACAATGGCACACGCGCGTGATCCTTCGACGGCGATGACGAATAGGGTTATTCCGCTGCACTGAGCGCCAGAAAACCGCCGGATTGACGCTCCCACAGCATGGCGTAGAGACCGCCATTTGCAAGCAGATCCCGGTGCGTGCCTTGCTCGATGATGCGGCCTTTGTCCATTACGACCAAACGGTCCATCGCTGCGATCGTGGACAGGCGGTGGGCAACAGCAAGAGTTGTCCTGCCCTCCATGATGCGTGCGAGATTTTGCTGAATGGCAAGCTCGGCCTCGCTGTCGAGAGCAGAGGTCGCCTCGTCAAGGATCAGAATAGGCGCATTTTTCAGGAGCACCCTGGCAATCGTGATGCGCTGGCGCTGCCCGCCGGAAAGCTTGACGCCTCGGTCGCCGACATGGGCGTCAAGACCTTCACGGCCCTTGCTGTCCTTTTGGTCCAGAATAAAGTCGAGAGCTTCCGCGGCTTTCGCAGCGGCGAGGATCTCGCCCTCTCCTGCATGCGGCTTTCCATAGCGGATGTTGTCGCGAATGGAGCGGTTGAGAAGAGAAATGTCCTGCGTGACGACGCCGATCTGGTTGCGCAGCGACGCCTGCGTCACCTCACGAATGTCCTGGCCGTCAATCCTGATGCTGCCAGCGGAAACGTCACGCAGGCGCATGAGCAGTGAAATCACCGTCGACTTGCCGGCTCCGGACAGACCCACAAGACCAACACGTTCGCCCGGTTCGATGGTGAGATTGAAGGTCTCAAGAACCGGTTTGCGGTCTTTCTGATAGGTAAATGAGACATTTTCAAAGTCTATACGGCCGCTGGTAACATCCAGTTCCGATGCCTCCGGGTCATCCGTAATCTCGGGCCGGCTGGTCATGATCGGCATGGCATCCTTGATGGTCCCGAGCGTGCTGGTGATGGATTGCCCGACGCCAATGAAGCTGGAAGACGCCGCAGCCAGGCTTCGGGTAACCGTCAGGCCGGCAACAAAGTCACCGATCGTCACCCATCCGCCGATCATGCCCCAGAAGCCGATCACGACAACCGCGAGCATCATGAGAACGTTGAGGAAATAAACGCCGCTGTCGGTCAGGATGTAGGACCGGTTCTCGCTATGCCGGGTGTCAATCGTTTCGCCAATGACTTTCCGGATAGCACCGGCCTCAGAATCCTCGGCGGCAAACAGCTTGACCATGGCTATGTTGGAATAGACATCGGTCATTGCACCCGTGGCGCGGGAGTTGGCTGCGGCAACTTTGGCAGACCGTTGCATATAAGCGGGGATCGCCAGCCAGGCGACGAGCGAATTGGCGACGATCCAGACGAATACCGGCAGCGCCAAAGGCCAGGACAGCGCCAGCAACAAAATGAACGAGCCGCCAAACTGAATGATGAGATACGGAATTCTTTCAATCGCCAGCATCATCTGCCGATGCACCGACATGGTGACCTGAGCAATCCGGGACGCGACCTGGCCGGCGAATGTGTCCTCGAAAAACGCCAGATCCTGGGCTTCTACGGCCTTGTGCGCCTGCCATCGCATTGCCGCTGGAAGCAGGATACGAACGGTCTGAAAGGCAAATGTTTGCCGCAGGAGGAATGCCAGCGGGTCAAGAAGCACAAAGAGCACGAAAAACCCGACCAGCATCCAGCCATGATCTGACAAAAACGCCGAGGCTCCAGATGTCGTGACCCCGTCGACAACAAAGGCAATTGCCCAGATGCCGGCCAATCCAAGGGCGGAGGAAATCATCGCCAGCACGGACACTATGACGAGCTGCCAGCGGAACATCTTGGCAAAATGCCACACCAGCCGCAGCGGCCCCTGGTCCGGCAGCGGTTCGACCGGCAGGTCTAGCGGCTTCAAGTGCGTTTCAAACGGACGAAAGTACCGATCGATCAATCCCGCAAAGAGCGGTCTGGCGAATGCCACGCCTTCAACTCCTGAAACTGTGTCCGTACCCTAAAAAGGATCCCTTGACTTATCGTGTGGCGCAATTCTGTACATACAGCGGCGATCACCCGACAGCAGATGCTCGATCCGGCTGACGGTTACGCCCGGCCCAAGCACTTCCCGGAACAGATTGAGCTCAGAGCGGCAGAACCCTTGATTGGCGGTCGCAGCCGCGCAGATCGAACAATGATTTTCCACCAGGAGAAATCCGTTTTCCTCTTCGATCACTTCAGCCATATAACCCTCACGGCTGCGAAGTTCGGCAAGCGCCTGCACCCTGCCGCCAAGATCCGGGGCATCCTCCATGGCATTCCGGTAGGTCTGACGCGATTTCGCCTCTCGGTGTGCAATCAGCTTTTCCAGTCCCTCTTCGCCGTAAAGGTCGCTTACGCCGCTCAAGAGGCTCACAGCCAGATTGGAATGGCTGTCCGGAAACTGCTGGTGTCCATCGTCCGTCAGATCCCAGATCCGTTTGGGCCGCCCGACAGAGCCTTTTTGGTCCGCGAACCCGACAAGTCCGTCCCGATGCAATCCGCCCAGATGCTGCCTGACGGCAACGGGCGTTACATTCAGGCCCTTGGCCAGATCTGCAGCCGTCTGTGGACCGGTGGCTTTCAGTGCATGCAAAAGGCGGTTGCGGGTTCGATCTGCCATGCGGCTAATATAGGGTCATTCACGCATAAAAAAATAGATCTCTTATCTTATTGATGCGCGCTGGCGGGATAAGCAAAACCGTATTTTCGCCGGGATCGAGGCCCAGGCCGTGGACGTATCATCGCTGAGCCAATTCGACCATTGGATTGAGTTCAAAGCCTCGTTAGGATACGTCTCATGAACGCTCGGCACCCATGCCGAGCCACGGAGATTTTATGTTCACGATTGCGGGCAACCGCTAACCCCATGCATTGGGGTGGCCGATTTTGAAAACGGGCTGACGGTTTGCCGTTTCAGCCGAGTGTAATTTTGTGGCCTGAACACCCTCACCCTTATCGAAAATCAGACATGGGCAACAGGCCCGAAGTCCGTTTCTGCAAGCCAAAGAGCGCAGTTGCGGCTGATTGAAAGACAGTTTCAATGAAAATTCGACCCACAAAGTCAGAAGACATTCCAGCCCTCAAGTTGGTACTGGATGGAACTCACCTCTTTCCGAGCGATTTGCTTGCCGGAATGGTGAGCGACTTCCTTTCAGGTGATGAAAACGGGAGCGTATGGCTGACCGCCATAGAGGATGGAGACGCTATTGGCTTTTGTTTTGCGACACCCGAAACCTTTACCGACGGTACATGGAACATGCTCGCGATCGCAGTGCTTCCCGAAAAGCAAGGTGGTGGCGCAGGCGGCGCTCTGGTCACCGCGTTGGAGAAACTCCTCTCTGACCGAGGCAACCGGGTGTTGATCGCCGATACGTCCGGCACNGATGAATTTGCTCAAACCCGCGCGTTTTATCGCAAGTACGGTTACACCGAAGAGGCCCGAATTCGGAACTTCTGGGCTGCAGGTGACGACAAAGTCGTCTTTTGGAAAGCTCTCTAGAGTCCGGCCCTGGCCAAACGAAGGCGGCGCAGCATAGGTTGCGCCGCTTTTCTCTTTGTCTCGCAAATCAATCATCGCCCGCCGCTCGACAACACTCCTGTGACCAGCCGACAGCAAACGAGCCTCTCTTTTTGGGTCACAGCTCCGTAGTCAAATCTGACCGCCGACGCCCGTTCTAGCCGCACTCCTTGATCTCACGCCAGCTGCCAAGCAGATCGACGATCAAGGCAAGGACAATCGCGCAGATGGCGTTGCCGACTTTTATCGCTGGTCAGACCACGCAAAAGGATACATTGTGATCCAGAGACAAAAATACTGCGCTCCGGAAACACTTCGTTACAACCTTTTGGCGTCCGGAAGATAATAAAGTCGACCATTCTAACTCTTCTTTTAGTTTCTTCCCTTTAGAAACGAATAAATTTGGAGGGATTGATGGACAGGATCCGGGCTTTCCTTAGATGGATGATGATTGACCCAAGTCATCCCGAGGTCGCTCAAGCGCAATACAACGAGCTGAAAACCCAGGTCCCTTCGCTTTACGCGTTGTTGATGGTCAACGCCGTTGCGGTCGCCTACACCCATTACGATGTCGCACCGTTTTATCTGACCGTCGGCGTTCTCATTCCGATGCTCTTGCTCACCTCGGTACGCATGGTTGCATGGCTGCGCGCGCAACGGCTGACGCCGGAGCCCGAGGAAGCCATCCGCAAGTTGCGCCAGACCGTTATCCTGGGCAGCCTCATCGCCGTCATCTACATCACATGGTCACTCAGCCTGGACGGATATGGCGGTCCGGAAGAACGCGGGCATGTGGCGCTTTTCATCGCCATTACCGTGATCGGTTGCATCTTCTGCCTGATGAACCTGCCACAGGCAGCGCTCATGGTCATGATCATCGTGACCGTGCCCTACCTCATCTACTATGCGATGCAGGACCAGGATGTTTATCACGCGATTGCCATGAACATTTTCCTGGTGTGNCTGGTTGTGTTGCAGGTNCTGATCAGCAGCTANNGAGGCTTCGTCAAGCTCGTCAGATCCCAATTGGAAGTNGCAGCCAAGCAAAAGGAAACCGAGCGGCTGAACGCGGAGAACGAGCGGCTTGCGCAAACCGATGCGCTCACCGACCTGCCGAACCGNCGCTATTTCTTCAACCGTCTCGAAGCTCTGATTGACGACCTTGAGGACGCNGACAGGAAATTTGCGGTCGGCGTGATGGATCTCGATCGCTTCAAGCCGGTCAACGATACCTACGGACACAAGCTTGGCGACCAATTGCTCATGGACGTTGGGCTGAGGCTGAAATCGCTCGAATTTGCGGATATCGAAGTTTGCCGGCTTGGTGGTGACGAATTCGGAATTCTCTTTCTCGGCGACCCTGAGAAAGCCGCTGCAACCGGTCAGGCGATCTGTGACCGCATCAGCGAGCCTTACCGGATTGGCGAGCTGCAATTAACGGTCGGCGCCTCCTGCGGCATTGCGCTTTATCCGGAAGCCGGCAACACCGCGCATGTCCTCTTCGACCGGTCCGACTATGCGCTGTACAACTCAAAGACAACGTCGCGTGGCAAGGCAACGGTCTATTCCGCAGAGCACGAGGCCCGTATCCGGTCCGAACGCGCCGTTGAAAACGCAATGCAGAGCGCGGATCTGGACCAGGAATTCCAGGTCTATTTTCAGCCCGTCGTTTCACTGCCGGAACGGCTCATCGTCGGCTTCGAAGCTTTGGCGCGCTGGAACAGTCCGGTTCTTGGCTGCGTTCCACCGGACACGTTCATCGGCATTGCCGAGCGCACCGGCCAAATCAATCGGCTGACGCTCTCGCTTTTCGAGACGGCGGTCCGGCAAATCAAGATGCTTCCCGGCGACTTGTGCCTGTCCTTCAATCTGTCCGCTCAAGACATCACGTCGGTCGAAACGGTCGACGCACTGCTGGAGATCGTTTCCCGGCACGATCTCAATCCGAAACTGATCACGTTCGAAATCACCGAAACATCGGTCATCGACAGCTACGAAGCCGCTGAAACCTGCATGCAGACACTGCGCAGCGCGGGCGTGACCCTTGCGCTTGACGATTTCGGAACAGGCTATTCGAGCCTCGGTTACCTTCACCGGCTGCCGATCGATTGCGTCAAGGTTGACCGAAGCTTCGTTGCCGGCATTCACGACCCTGTTGCGAGCGGTGTCATCACGTCGATCATTAATCTGTGCCGCTCGATGGAGATGCTCTGCGTTGTTGAAGGCGTTGAAGACAGAAACCAGCTCGAGCTGCTGAAAGCCCTGCGGTGCAACCTGGTTCAGGGTTATCACTTTGCCCCGCCCCTGCCGTTTGATGAAGTGATCAACAGCGTACGTGCAAGTGCGCACGTCGTCGGGCTGCCTCTTTCCAGCGCCGAAGGCATGGAGGAGTTGAGGCTTTCGCGAGCCTGACGGGACAGTTCTGCAAAGCTTCCGGCGCAAATGAGACGAGTGGCATGAGTGGTGGCACAAAGCGGCAAAAGGAAATGCGCAAGGCCCTCAGGGCCCTTCTGCCGCGCGTACCGATGCATGACGCGGAAGCGATCCTGACGATTGCACTTGCCGGGCACCTGCGCCACCTGCCGCCGACCATTTCGCTCTGGCAGGCAACGACCAGCCACATCCGGCACGAACTCACCGAATACGATGCTCTTTTGGATGAAGGTTATGACCGGGATTCCGCGCGTTTCTTCGTCCTTGAGACGATGAACGAAATCCTGCGCGAATGGGGCTGCAATCGCGAAGTCACCAACGCAGCCGAGGATGAGGTGAGCTGACAGGGATATCAGGGTCTTCGGGCTACCAGATCGATCTCGACAAGCGCATCGACGGCAAGACCGGAGACACCCACGCAGGTTCGTCCCGGAAGCCTGTCCGGCGGAAAATAGGTCAGGTAAGTTTCGTTCATCGCCTTGTAGTCGCGCTTGAATTCGGTGAGATAAACGCGCGCAAAAACAACATGTTCCAGCCCCAGGCCAACACCGGCAAGCACCAGTTTCAGGTTGTCCATCACCCGCCTCGTCTGGGCCTCGACACCGTCCGGCAACGGTGCACCCGGATCATCCGGATCGGTCGGCATCTGCCCGGTGACAAAAACCCAGCCATCCGCTTCGACTGCGTGCGAAAACGGGGCGACGGGCTGCGGCGCATTGCCGATCATGTGATGAATGGGTAGCACGTTACTCTCCCGGGACGTTCGATTTTGAGATGCCTGGAAGCATACCGCGTCAGCCGCGCGGATAAATCCATTGTTCTGGGATATGTGCGGTCACGGTTTCCCCGCCTTTGATCACGCTGGGTTTTTCGACATATCCGACCAGTCCACGCAGGCCGCGGGCGACCTTGGGAAACAAAAGATCGAGACCTTGCCGATCCGGATAATTTGCAGCGATCGCCGCGCCCGCGAAGCGGCAGGGGGCGTTGTCGCCGTCGACGCGGATCACCAGGCCTCCCTGGAAAACCAGACGGGTACGCGGCGGTATTCTGGTCAGGTTCGGGATCGCGGACAGGAGAATGTTGCCGCCGATCCACTCCGGCCTCAGATCATCGATTTCCATCTTGCCGGCAATCACCGACAGTTCTTCAACCGACAGGATAGAAACCTGTCGCTCGTTGCACATTTCCGTCCCGCGCGGATACCAGGGTTCCCGGCCTCCCGACTTGCGCGTGAAGCCGGCATGGCGGTCGCCCGGAACACCCTCAAAAGAAAGCTCAAGATCTTCAATGGCGGTGGTCTGAAAATCATCCGGAGAGGTTGTTCGAAAGACACCCTCTACTTGCCCATCCACCTTGAACTTCGGGGCAACCTTGAATTCTTCGGGAAGCAAGGTGAGCTGGTCGGTCATCGGGTTCTCCTGTCCGTCGTGAACGAGAAGACTTAATTCTGTCCGTCCATGGACGCCAGCAAATCAATTTGATCAAAACATCAAATGTCTTGATCCTTTTGGTGTGCCTTCGGATGAGGACAGCGAATCCAAAGGAACAAGCAAAAGGCCCGCTACACTGTGCGGGCCTTTCTTCATGCTTTACCGTTTACTGCAGCGGATATGAGCAAACCATCGAGGTGTGCTGTGAGTTGATCCAGCAGTTCGGCGGCAGCTGGCCCGTCGGGATCGGGTAGTAGTAGTAAGTCGGCTGTTTCGACGCGTTTGCTATGGCCGCTCCGGTCGCAACACCCGCTGCGTAGGCACCCGGGTGATAGTAAGGCCCGTACGGCGGGTAGTATGGGCGATACGGCGGATAGTAGGGGTGATACGGGTGATGCCAGGCCCGGCAACGCGGATCCTGAGGCGAGTGATAGCAGTACGGGCCATAGGGCTCGAAGCCGACCGAACCGGAATGATGCACCGCTGTCGTGCTGTGATGGCGCGGCGGACGGGAACTGCGGTCAATGAATAGCGCAACGCCTGTTGCACTCTCCGGCAGTTCACCGCGCAGGACCTTTACGCCATAGACAACAGAAGATCCTTCGATTTTCGCGGACGTCAGCTCCACCAGCGCAGGTGCCTTGTCGGTCGCGCTCAAAACCGAAACAACTGCGTTGGGAGGGTCCCCCTTGAATCCGTCTTCGGCTGTCCAGAACGCTGTGAAGTCTTCGTTCGAAATCTGTCCGCCAACGCGGTAGGGGCGGTCACTGAAGAACAGGACGCCGGTATTGGCATCCGACAACGTAAGCGAGCTGCCGTCGTATGACATTTCACCTGCCTGCTGCACGAAGTCGTATGTCGGCGGCGGCGTCGGGTCCGCATTCACGGGCTGAGCGTTCTGGGCGCTCGCAGTTCCGGTCGCCATCGCGGCCAGAAGGCCTGCGCCTATCATCATACCACGTGGAAATCTCAAGCAATTCATCTTCAAGTACCTCCTCCGGGCCATGCGGGGTGCCCGTTTGCTGATACGCAAACCTTGCACACACCTCCCGTTCAGATTGTGACATAGAACACAGTCTTTGTTGCTAATTGAAGCCGGATGAAGGCCAGGAAATTAAATATCGGTAAGTCTCAACCTGATCCGGTGGCAGGCTCAAGATCGGACGCTGCCGACCAGATGTGCTCCTGCCTCAAGCCATCAAGGCAGCGAACCACCTTCCTTGCGTAGTAGAGTGTTGCGACCCAATCGGTCATCAGCTTGATGTCAGCTTTTTCCGGTGGTGGCATTGCCGCCAGCCACTCTTCAGCAAGGCCAGGGACCGTCTGCCGCGCCTTGTCCTTTAGAACGGTTTCGAATTCATCGAGCACGCGTTTGTCCATCCGTGCGAGCAGATCCTCCAGCGTGGCGTCGGAGGGATTGCCCGCTGCTTCCTTGCGAACAGTGGCCCGGGCCTGCCGGTACAAAATCACATAGTCGGCAAGGACGATCACCAGAACATCGAGATCGGCCGTTGCGTGGCCGAAAGACGACCACGGGACCTGTTCGGCGCGGTAGTTCTTGGTGGAGGCAATGAGGTTCATCGCGTCTTTTCTGAGCCTGGCATAATCCTGCCTGTCCTGCGCGGGCGTTGTGCTGCCGGACTTGAGAAACTCTTCACAAGTCGTCAGGTAGCTGCCAGCGAGACCTTTGACGCTTTCGCCGCTGCGTTTGGGAAACAGCAGCCAGGCCGCCGTGAGACCGACGGCGGCTCCGATCATCGTGTCGTAAAGCCGCTCCCAGAAGCCGGACACCGGCAACCCCGTCAGCGTCTCCAGACCGATCAGAACCAGGAAGCTGATGAAACCGACAGCGACGCCGTAATTGCGTTCGAACAGGATGATGATCGGCGGCAAAAGGGCGACGATCAGGAACAGCCGGACTNCCGGCAANTCNGCCAGAACCGGTTCCAGGGCAATGGCAAGNATGAAGCCCACGGCGGTTCCCACAGTNCGCTGAATGGTTTTCTGGATCGTTGCNCCCAGACTGCTGCACATGACCACGATGACCGTGATCGTGATCCAGTAAGCATGCGACAGCTGAAAATAGGTNCCGATGCCGTATCCGACCGTTGCCGCGACACTTGCCTGTACGGCCAGGCGCCAGGAGAGCCGTTGAACCAGCCCTGCATTCGAGCCTGACTGCGCCGGAGCCTTGGGACACGTTTCGATCTCTGCATCGCCGTCGGACAGTGTCCAGAGGCGGAAAAAGGCCTGCGCAATGCGCAAGATCTGGAACTCGTCTTCCTTGCGAAGACCGCTCTCGCCCCGGACCCACTCGAGGTCGGGCTTCGTCATGCCCTTCACATCCTTGCCGGACCTTATGCGCATGAGTATGCCGCGAAGCGCTTCACGATAAGCCTTGTCCGCGATGAGAGAAGCCCGGACGTCCTGCGGAAGGACAGCGACTGCGTCCCGGACGACTTCAAGCGCCAGACGCATCATGGTGGCCGATTCAGGCGATAGGCCGCGCAGATCATGGCCCGCACCGGCCAGATCGGCGCAAAACTCAAGCTCGGATCGCAGGCCAGCGAGATCGTGGAGCGTTACGCGGCGGCTTCTTTCGTCGGTGATCTTGCCGTTTGCAGCCAGGTCCAGATATTCCGCGATCGCTTTGCGGTTGGTTTTTTCCACCTGCTCGAACGTCCGGGAGGCAGACGGTCGCCAAAGGCCGATGCGGACCACGCCGGCGATCGCCACCCCCAAAACCGTCATTGCGGGCAACCAGATACCGGCAGAATGCGGCAGACTGGACATGATCACGAACAACCAGAAGATCGAGATCATGCGCCCGGCCCGCATCCAGAAAGGCCCCAGCCCGTCGAGACCGAAACCGACGGCGATCACCACGATCCAAAGTGGCTGCAAGACCTTGGAGGCCGAGGCCCCTGCAACCGTCCCCAGCGCCGCACCGACGGCCGTCAGCAAAACCAGGATCGAGCCGAATTTCGCGATCTCGATGGCCTCGTGCCGGCGCGTCGAGATAGGTGTGAACAGAAGGACGTGCGCGGTGGCGGCAGCGCAAACAACTGACAGGGTAAAGCCCGAGATACCGTCCACATAGGATGCAAGGTGATCTGCAGCCAGAGCGGCAACAACGACGGCCAGCGTCAGATGCAGTCCGCGCACGACGCGCAGCCCACCAGGGTCGTAACGCATGATCCGTGACACGGTACGGGAGACGATCTGGTGCATGACGTGGCTTGAGCTTATCCCGGTAATCGACTGCAATGACTAAACTAAATGGAACGGAAACCTGCCGATCTGGCATCCGGATCGCATGATGACAGAATGCCGTCATTTTGCGCCGCTCGTAAAGGTCCGTTGGATTGGATTGCTCTGATCTTCAAGACCCCGGCCACTATGGACCCCGCCGACTGTTCCATTCCCTCCAAGGGAATTGCGTTCCGGCTGCCTTGTGGCACAAGTCAACCGTCTGAAACGCGGAAAATGAAGTGCAATGAAAACCCTCTATCTTGCTGCCGCCATCTTCGGAACGCTGGTTCCCTGGCTCTTTTTCGCTGGCTTCATCGCCGAGAACGGCGTCTCTCTTCCTCTTTTCGTCGCCGAAGTTTTTGCGACCCGACCGGCGACCGGGTTTGCCGCCGATCTTTTGATCTGTTGCGCCGTCTTCTGGATCTGGTCGTGGCGGGACGCGCGTGAAAACGCCGTACCGGGCTGGTGGCTGACACTCCCAGCCGTCTGGCTCGTCGGGCTCTCGCTTGCCCTCCCCCTCTATCTGTGGATGCGCGAGCGCGCGAGGGAAAGTCACGAATGACCTTGAATAGAATAGCGCGCTGTGACGAGGTCGTGAGACAGAGCGTCAGGGAACGAAGTGTTCTTCGATTTCCCCGCCCATCAGGCGACCGGCTTAGCCGGTCGCTTTAGGCTGCTTTTTTTGCGAAAAGTCCAAACGCTCAGGCGACCCCATCGAAATTGGTCCGATTGTTTTGCCCCAGAGCAACCCTGTTGGTCCGCACGAGGGTTGCCAGCTCGTTCAATGTCTGTGTCTGGATGGCTTTTGTGCCAAGAAGCTGCCTGGCAACTTCGTCCGCTTTCAGGAAGATCGGGTTGAGGCCCTGGGTCGCCACCGACGTTTGAGGATCGGTTTGGGCACCACCGGTAAGAATGTGGTGAAAGGTGCCCTGGGCAACGTGGGCGATGGTTTCAGATTTGTCTCTCGAAAATGCCGGCCCGGACGGGTTGCTGCCGAATGCACGGATATCACAAAAGGCATGCGTTGCTTCGTGAACCACCACGGCCCTTTCATGATCCGTGGTAATGCGCGGAACAGACATGGCGAACGTGTTTGCTCCGACAATCACGTCGCCGGTAAACTTGTTCAAGGCGTCGCGCGCGAAATAGACTGCGGACACATTCGGCGGCAGCACGTGCTGTTCCGCGGTGATGTCTCCAATTTGGATCGCGTCACGTACTTCCTGAAAACTGCTGCGCGAAATGTGGGTACCCTGCACAATGAAATTCACGTCGGCCAGGCGCGGGTGATCAAGAACGCTAATGATGGACTGGGCGAGGTTTGCGTTGGGGTCCGTGGCATCGCCCATGGTCGGGATGCGCGCCAGCGTCACCGGCGTGCGCAGCAACTTGTCGAAAACCCCCATTGTCTGTTCACCGACGATACCGTCGACACCGAAATCAGGATCGGACTTTCGCTGCTTGCGCTGAAAATCGATAACCGCGCCCTTGGTTTCAAATCCGAAATCACCGTCTGGCGAGCCGTATTTTGCCGTTGATTTCGGGAGCGGATGTTTCAGGTCTATCAAGGCCTGCTGCACGTGGCGGACATAGAGCCCGGTATCGCCGAATTTCATCGGCGGACTGTTGTCCGCGGTCTGCTGCAGCCGCATGTTCCAGTTGAAGCGCGGAGACGTCAGTCGCATCGCTGTCATCCTTCTGTCTGCCGGCAGACTGGAAACGGCTTCAGGCCCTTGCACATGAAATTCCGGAGGCCGTCGGCGCAAGCCCGACGGCGGTCCTTTATGTGCTCTGCGGGGCCACGCCAAAGTTAGCGCCGGCGGTAAACCTCAAAAAAATGTCTAAGCACCCGAACAGTTTTTCGGTCGGTCACACAGTCGCTTCCGGCGCAATTTCACCGGGCTAGGCTTTAATGTGGTGCTTTTTTCCCCGCTTTGCCAAAAGGTTTTGGTATCAATTGTATCACCCGTCAGAGTTGCCGGTGACAAAGCGTCAGCTTCACTCATGCGCTGTTCCCGGATGCGCCGCTGCTTGGAAAAAATGGCCCGGAAAAACCGAGTTTCGCAGTCGCCCTCATCCTGAGGAGGACCGCAAGGTCCGTCTCGAAGGATGGGCAGAGACCTCCGAAGCACGCCGCCAATCCTTCGAGACAGCACTTCGTGCTTCCTCAGGATGAAGCCGCGTAAACGCGACCCTGTGAGCGGTTCGCTTGTGTTGGAAATAAAAAAAGGGCAGTCATTTGACTGCCCTTTTCAGCATTTTTTTGCGCACGTTTTACCGGGTCAGCGGCTTGTACTTGATCCGGCGCGGGTCGGCGGCGTGAGCGCCGAGGCGGCGGACCTTGTCCTTTTCGTAGTCTTCGAAGTTACCTTCGAACCACTCCACGTGGCTGTCACCCTCAAAGGCGAGCATATGAGTGGCCATGCGGTCGAGGAACATACGATCGTGGCTGATCACGACAGCACAGCCGGCATAGTTCTCAAGGGCATCCTCAAGCGCTGCCAGGGTTTCGGTGTCGAGGTCGTTGGTCGGTTCGTCGAGCAGGAGAACGTTGGCACCCTTCTTCAGCACCTTGGCAAGGTGCACCCGGTTGCGCTGACCGCCGGAGAGGTCGCCGACCTTCGCCTGCTGGGCCGGGCCCTTGAAGTTGAACGACGAGCAATAGGCGCGCGAATTTATCTCCTTGCCGTCGAGATAGATGATCTCGTTGCCGTCGGAAATCTCTTCCCAGACCGTCTTGTTGGCGTCGAGCTTGTCACGGGACTGGTCGACATAGCCGAGATTGACACTGTCGCCGATGGTGATCGACCCGCCGTCGGGCTTTTCCTGACCCGTCAGCATCTTGAAGAGCGTCGACTTGCCGGCACCGTTCGGGCCGATCACGCCGACAATGCCGCCGCGCGGCAGCTTGAAGGTCAAATCTTCGATCAGGAGGCGGTCGCCGAAGCCCTTGGAGACCTTTTCCAGGTCGATGACATTCGCACCCAGACGCTCGCCTACCGGAATGAGGATTTGCTCGATGGTCGGCATGCGCTCTTCCTGCATGGCGACGAGATCCTGGTAGGCGCGGATACGGGCCTTGGACTTGGTCTGGCGGCCCTTGGGGCTCATGCCCATCCACTCGCGCTCGCGGGCGATCGCCTTGGAGCGGGCCATGTTCTCGCGGCCTTCCTGCTCCATGCGCTTGGTCTTCTTTTCAAGATAGACCGAGTAGTTGCCCTCATACGGGATGCCCTGGCCGCGATCGAGTTCCAGGATCCAGCCGGTGACATTGTCCAGGAAGTAGCGGTCGTGGGTGATGATCAGAACAGAGCCCTTGAATTCTCTGAGGTGACGTTCGAGCCAGTGGACGGTTTCGGCGTCCAGGTGGTTGGTCGGTTCGTCCAGCAGCAGAAGGTCCGGTTCGGACAGGAGCAGCTTGCAGAGCGCAACGCGGCGGCGTTCCCCGCCGGAGAGGCTCTCCACGCCACTGTCGGACGGCGGACAGCGGAGCGCTTCCATCGCCATTTCAACCTGGCTTTCCAGGTTCCACAGGTCCTGTGCGTCGATCTCGTCTTGAAGCGAGGCGGCTTCGTCAGCGGTCTCGTCCGAGTAGTCCATCATCAGCTCGTTGTAGCGGTCGAGCTTGGCCTGCTTGTGGGCAACGCCTTCCATGACGTTTTCCATGACCGTCTTGGTTTCGTCGAGCTGCGGCTCCTGTGGCAGATAGCCGACCTTGGCGCCCTCGGCAGCCCAGGCCTCACCGGAATATTCCTTGTCGAGGCCTGCCATGATTTTCAGAAGCGTCGACTTACCGGCCCCGTTCGGACCCAGGATGCCGATCTTGGCGTCCGGGTAGAAGGACAGGTGGATATTGTCGAGGACTTTCTTGTCGTTATAGGCCTTGGACAGGCCATGCATGTGATAGATGAACTGGCGCGCCATGGGGCTCCGCTTCTCCACTTTCGAAAACTGACGGGAATCTTTGGAATTCTGCCGCGTCTTTTAGGGGAAACGGGCGCCGGGGGCAATGGGGATCTGTCCGCATTCCGTGTGATTTGCTGAACGCTGCGCACAGAAGGTCTTTGGCCAACGAATAGACCGCAGGGAACTGGGCCGTGGCGCGTAGCACCTCCATCGGTACAATCCGGATACCTCATCATAGTCATCCCCGACTTGATCGGGGATCCATTGGTTCTTGTATCGTTGGCGTATTCCCCGCCATGAGCGGCTTCGCCTAGTGCACCAAATTCGTTCGGCATTGATAAATGTGTGGATCGGATCCCCGATCACGTCGGGGATGACCGCTGCGTGAGGCACTCGGCTTGCGCCTTTTGCAAGTTCGACAGCCAAGCTTTTGTCGCTGCGGGTGTTCCAGCGTATGCCTCGTTGAGCGTCAATCCAGATCGCGCTTCCAGGGTATCCGGTGTGTTCACCTCCCAGGCGAGCCCAAGCCGTTCAAGCCCTCTTACCAACCACCAGCCCAAATCGGTCTGCCCCGGAAGAAAGCCAAGCTGTGCGGATTTCGGGAAGGCGTGATGGTTTTCGTGAAAGGCTTCGCCGAAGGTGACCAGACCAAAGTGCGGGAGATTGTACCCTTGGACGCAGGCGCCTTTTACGTAAAGCAGCTGCTCCTTCGGCTGATGGGCATAGTAGCCGACAAGCCAGTGACCGATCAGCGAGACGGAAACCCGGCAGCATATGCCCCAGACGACGAAAGGCAGACCGCCGAGGAGAAAGAGCGGAACCGCGATCACAATCTGCTGCGCCATCCAAGTTTTTTCAACGACCCGGTAGAAGAGATCGTGAGCGATATCGTCTTCGATCGCGAAGCGCGGTTCCTGCTTCAGATTGATGCCGCAGCACAATTGCCAGTAAGCATCTTTCCAGAACCCGGCCCGGTGGGCGAAAAAGTCGTGACAATCCGGTTGCCGCTGGCCCCAGTCGCGGAAATCATGCAGGCGGATCATGCCGAAGGGACCGGCCATGCCGACCAGCACGCCGAGATAAACCAGCAACTTTTCGATCCACGGCACCGTCTTGAAGGAACGATGGATCAACAGCCTGTGCATGCCGACGGAATGGCCACCGCAAATCGTCACCGCCGTGAGCAGAACAAAGACAGCGAAGGCCGGCCAGGTGAACGTCAGCGGTCCGGCAATCAGTGCGACCGCGGTTATGCCGGCGATCCAGACAGTTTTGACCGGTTTCAGAACAACTGTGCCGTGGACCGGATTGGCGCCGCCATCGGCAAACACGCGTTCCGTCGATACCGCTTGCGAATGCTCGTTGCAGGTCAAAGACATAACTTCCCCTCCTCCGCCCGCAGCCGGGCAGACGCTCTCGCAGTCCGGGGCTGACCCGAACCTCAAAAAAGGTTGTAAATCCGCCCACCGAAACCGATGAGCTCTTGCCTTCAGAAGGGACGTCCATTATTTAGGCAGTAAGCTAATTACCATCAATTATATAATTAGGCAATTACCTAATTATGAGATGATTAACGCCTTCTCGCAGGAGCACCTGATGCCATGAGCGACCAGCCGGACATCTTGAGCGCAGCCGAACCCGGCGGCATCCAGAAAGTCTTTGAAGCGCTGGCATCTGCGCCGCGCCGCAAGATCCTTGCCTATCTGGCCCACAGTTCCCTGACAGCTGGAGANATCGCGGACCGNTTCGACATGTCGAAGCCTTCGATCTCCCAACACCTCAACGTGCTGGAAAGCGCCGGTNTGGTGCAAAAGGAAAAGCGCGGCCAATACGTGCANTATTCAATTGTTCAGGAAAGCCTTGCGAACACGCTGAACGGCTATGTGCAAGAGGTCTGCCCGGTTTCGCGGCCGCTGAAGAAGGAAAGTGCCTCTTTGCGCGACAAGAAGGCTTCCGAAGAAAGCTGAGCGATTGAATGCCGGAAACAGTCAGTGTGTGCGCCGGTATGTGATCGTTCACATTTCCTCTTTCGTGAACCGTCATTTCTTGTAAAGTCCGGCATAAATTCCAAGATTTCAAATTCTCTCCACGCTCGGACACCCCCATGCAAAAACCCGACATCCTGATGACCAAACCGATGCTGCCTATTGTCGAGGAGCAGCTGGACGCCGAGTTTAACGTGCACCGACTGCATCAGGCGGAAGACAAGCAGGCAATGCTGGCGGAGATCGGCGACAGGATCCGGGGTGTCGCGCTTTCCTGGGCGCGGGTTGATGAAGCATTCCTCAAACAGCTCCCCAATGTCGAAATCGTTTCGAGCTTTGGCGTTGGATACGATCATGTCGACACCGATGCGTGCCTGAAGGCCCAGGTCATGGTCACCCATACCCCCGATGTGCTGACAGAGGAAGTCGCTGATACCGCTATCGGCCTGATGATCATGACCGTGCGCGAGTTGGGACAGGCTGAGCAATATCTCAGGAACGGACACTGGAAGCCCAACGCCCCCTACCCGCTGACCCAGGCCACCCTGCAGGGGCGCACGCTCGGNATTTTCGGGCTNGGNCGGATCGGCAAGGCGATTGCCAAGCGCGCCGAAAGCTTCGGCCTCTCCATCCACTACCACGGCCGCTCGCAGCAACCAGGCGTCGACTATCCCTATCATGCGAGCCTGGAAGGTCTTGCGGCTGCCTGCGACACGCTGATGGTGGTTGCGCCCGGTGGCGCGGAGACCCAGCACGCTGTAAACGCCGAGGTGCTGAAAGCGCTCGGCCCTGCCGGCGTTGTCATCAATATCGGCCGGGGATCCGTCATCGACGAAGCAGCGCTGGTTGCCGCTCTCGAAGACGGCACGATTTACGGGGCCGGTCTCGATGTTTTCGAACATGAACCGCGCGTCCCGGACAGCCTCCTGAAGCTGCCGCGCGTGACCGCACTGCCCCATGTCGGCTCCGCCTCGCAGGCGACACGCAACGACATGGGCCAGCTTGTCGTCGATAACCTGAAAAACTGGTTTGCGACCGGGCGGCCGCTGACACCCGTCCCGGAAATGAAGTAACCGGCAGGCGCCGAAAGTTTTTCCCGGCGCCAGACGGCCTTTCCGTTAGCGCAGGCTGTTGGCAAGCGCAGCGCCGATCCCGGCAATCGCCTTGTTTCGGGTTTCGAAAGCCGCAGTGGTCTGGGTGATGTAGACAGCAATCACAAGGGGTGCGTGTCCTTCCGGCCAGATGACGGCGATATTGTTGCGCGATCCGTTGGCGCCAGCGCCTGTCTTGTCCGCAATGCGCCAGGTCTTCGGCAGTCCTGCGCGCAAGGTCTTGTTGCCGACCTTGTTGCCTTCCAGCCAGTCCGTGAAACGTGTTCTTGCCGTCTCGGTCAGCCCCTCTTCAAGGACAAGTTTCTGCAGCGTTTCAGCCGCGGCACGCGGCGTCGTCGTGTCTCTTTCATCGCCCGGGATGCCTGTGTTTGAGTCTGGCTCCCATCGGTCCACCCGCGTTTTGTCATCACCGATGCTTCTCAGAAACGCTGTCACTTCCTGTGGTCCGCCGAGCGCCTGCATCACAAGATTGGCCGCGGCGTTGTCGCTGATCGTGACGGTGATCACGCAGAGTTCTTCAAGGGAGATACCTTTGCCGCCGACCAACTTTTCCGTCACTGGTGAATAGGAAACGATGTCGCTTTCCTCAACAATGAGGGACTGTGTGCGATCAACCGTTCCTTTGGAGTCGGCGTCCAGAAGAGCGGCGCAAAGAAACGCCTTGAACGTGCTGTTTGTCGGAAACCGCTCATCGCCCTTGTGCGACCAGGTCGTCCCGCTTTCGGTATCGATGATTGTCACCCCGACCCTTGACGAGAGCCGGCTTTCGATGTCTTCCACGACAGATGCGATCGGTGCCGGATCGAACTCAGCAGCCTCCGCCGGGGCTAGGGCCGCAAATGGCAACAGGACGCCCAGAAGGGCGTGTTTGCAGATGCCTGATCTCATGATGGTCTCCTGAAGAGGTCTTCTAATCTGCTTGCCGAACCAACCCCCCGGTCGGGTGTCGAGCAAGTGAGTTCGACAGTGCCCTCCCTCGACACATTACACAAATGATGATTAGTGGGGTCAGACATGAGAAAAACTTGGCCGTAGAGCACACCCATGGAATTTTCAAGAATACCTCTCAACGCCTTACGGGCATTCGAGGCCTCCGCACGGCTGCAGAGCTTTACCCGCGCTGGATTGGAACTCAGGGTGTCTCAAACTGCCGTCAGTCATCAGGTGAAGGTCCTGGAGGAAATCCTGCAGGTGTCCTTGTTCAAGCGTCAGCCGCGAGGCGTGACGCTGACCGATGAAGGCCAGGCTTTGCTGCCTGTTCTCAGTGACGCCTTCCGCCGCATGAGCGATGCGCTCAGCCGATTTGAAGACGGCAATTTCCGGGAAGTTCTGACAATTGGTGTTGTATCCAGTTTTGCGAACGGCTGGCTGCTGAACCGCCTCGGCGATTTCTCGTCTCTTCATCCCCACGTGGACCTTCGCCTGAAAACGAACAACAACCGCGCCGATTTGCTGACAGACGGGCTGGATTGCTTCATTCGCTTTGGAGACGGCAGCTGGCATGGCACGGACGCAATCCGCCTTTTCAGCGCCAGGCTGTTTCCGGTCTGCGCACCTGATCTGGCCAAGAAGATTTGCGAACCGCCGGATTTGCTGGAAAGACCCTTGCTCCGCTCCTACAGACTGAATGAGTGGGCGCTCTGGTTTCAGACGGCCGGCTTGCCGTCTCCACGCAGTCGCGGCTGGATGTTCGACAATTCGCTTGCCATTGTCGACGCGGCGGCAAAAGGAGCCGGCGTCGGCCTTGTGCCGGTCCGTCTGTTCGAACGCGACCTGGCAGAGGGACAGATTGTTCAGTTGTTCGATATCGGCATCGAAACCGGGAACTATTGGCTCACCTGGCTCAAGTCGCGCCAGGAGACGACCGCAATGCAGGCATTCCGAAGCTGGATTACGAACCAAGTTGCTGCAGAAACATAAGACGCTTCAGCCCTTGCGACCGACGACCATTTCGCGCTTGCCGGCAAAACCCTGTTTCTTCTCAACGGAAAAACCGGCGGATTGAAGATTGCGCCGAACCCAGCCTGCGGCCGTGTAGGTGGCGAGCGTTCCATCCGCCGCCGTCAGGTCCGCGGCCCTTTTCAGGAGGTCCGCGTCCCAAAGCTCCGGGTTTTTCGCCGGGCTGAAACCATCCAGATACCAGGCATCCACGGCTGGAATCACGGTGCGGCCACCTGCTAGCGTTCCGCTTCCCTCAACGAGATCCGATATCATGACCCGCGCATCGCCGATGCCGAGCAGAAGCTCCGCACCGGCTACCGTCATCCGGTTCCAGCCCGGCGCCGGTGACCAGGCGCGAAGCAGTTGGTCAGACAAGCCGGTAAGCGCCGGAAATGCAGCTAGCGCTCGCTCCAGCTGATACGCGGAAAGCGGGTAGAGTTCGAAGGACAGAAACGTGAGGTTCGGGGCCTCTTCCAAAGCGGCGATCATGTCCAACGTCGTCAGGAAATTCAGCCCGGTGCCGAAACCGAGTTCGGCAACGGTGAAAGACGGTCTGCCCGGTAAACGCTCCAGCAGCCGGTTGCCATCGATGAAGACGTGCCGTGTCTCTTCCAGCCCTCCGGCTTTTGAAAAGTAAGTGTCACCAAAGCCCGGCGCATGCGGAACATCGCCTTCCAGCCATTCAAGTTCGGGTGCCCCTTTCGACATGAAGTCCGCCTTGCCGGTTCCCGCATTCCTTCCGCACCGGTACAGCACGGACATGCGGTAAAGTCTTTGCCAAATCCGATCTGTTCTCATAAGAGAGCGGTCCATTGCTTTCAATCCCGGGATCCGCTTGACCATGTCATCCCCGTCCGACGCCCCTTTTGATATAGCGGTAGCCGGTGCCGGTATTTTCGGACTTTCGATCGCGCATCGCGCGATCAGGAAGGGACTGCGAACGATCGTCTTTGAGGCTGCGCATGTCGGCGCCGGGTCGAGCGGCGGTGTCCTTGGCGCCCTGATGCCGCATATGCCGGCGCGCTGGAACCCCAAGAAGGAATTTCAGTTTCAGGCCCTTCATTCGCTTGAGGGCCACATCCGCCAGCTGGAGGAGGAGACCGGCCTGCGCTGCGGGTATACGCGCTGCGGCCGCATCCTGCCGATGACCACGCAGGACAAGCTCGACCATCACCTGGAACTCGCCGAAGAAAGCAGGCAGCGCTGGCATCCGAACCTGACCGGGTTCACCTACAAGGTCGAACCGGCGGGCAGCCGGTCGGACTGGCTAGATGCATCCGCTGCCCCGTTCGGCATTGTCTATGAAACACTCGCGGCGCGCACCTCACCGCGCGGCTATCTTGCTGCACTCGCAACCTTTGTCCGCCGTCACGGGTCCCTGAGCGAAAACACAGAGGTCGCAACCTATGACCAGGCATCATCGACGATCCGCCTTGCCGATGGTGCAACGATTTCGTCCAGGACCCTGGTGCTGGCGGGCGGATTCTCCGCATTCGACCTGATCGAACACTTTACCGGCGAAAGAATCGGCCGGGGAGAAAAGGGACAGGCCTTGCTGATGGACGGCAAAGGCCTTGAGGACAGGCCGGCGATCTATTGCGACGGGCTGTACGTTGTGCCGCACGGAGACGGAACTATTGCCATCGGCAGCACGTCCGATCGGGAATTCGCCGATGCGGCCCCCTCGCTTGCGCGCAGCGCCGAACTCGTCGAGCGCGCGACCCGTTTCTGCCCGCAGCTTGCCGGCCGGAAAGTGCTTTCGAACTGGGCAGGCATTAGGCCGCGTTGCCACAAACGGGACCCTCTCGTGGGCCGTCTGCCCGGCTCGCGTTCCCTCTATGCGGCCACAGGCGGATACAAGATTTCCTTTGGTATCGCCCATCTCGTAGCGGAGTGCCTTGTTGCTGAGATCATGCAGGAAGGTGCCGGTCAGAAACTCCCACAAACCTTTGCACCGAAACATCATTTCGGTGAAAACCGTCTGGTAGCTGACGGATATTGATTGTCAATGGAAAGGAATCTTGGCGCTGTGCGCGCGATCCAGCAGACTTCCACAAGCAAAAAAGATTGCCGGACTGGTTACAGGCGGGAAACTATCGAGTGATCAAAGAAGCGTCACGGCCGTGTAGAGGCCGTAAAGGCTCAGGGAAATGGAACCCCAGAAAAGGATGTTTTTCGCCAGCAGGAACGGAAGAGTTGCAACTCCACCGCGATCCTTCAAAACGGCAGACTTTTCACACCCACCCAATTTGGGGTTGTGAACTTCTCTGGCAGCTGTCATCGCTCTGGCCATATGGGCGTTCCTCGAACCTTCGCGCCCTCAAGACGCTTGCACGTATTTCTCCGTCACATTGTCAATAAGCATTATGGAGCAAGTGTTTAACTCTCGTTTAAATTCAGTATGAACGCTTTGTTAATTTCGAACAGGTAAATTTTAATTTAATTCACAAGTAGTTTTCGTGCCTCTTGATTGTTCTCAAACCTGAATAATGTCAATTTTTACGATCTCATTACTAACAATAGCTGCCTGAAACAAATGAGCCTAGCCAGCGTACGCCGACACCTTGAAATTGCAGCGCCGGAACTGACCATCATCGAAACGGACCAAAGCAGCGCAACCGTGGAGCTGGCGGCGGCGGCCTATGGCGTTGCTCCCGGCCAGATTGCAAAGACGCTGTCATTTCAGCTGAAGGACCAGGTCTTTCTTGTCGTGGCGCGCGGGGATGCCCGCATGGACAACAAGAAGGCCAAGGCGGCCTTCGGCGGCAAGGTGAAAATGCTCGGCCTTGAGGAGGTCGAAGCGTTGACAGGTCATCCCGTCGGCGGTGTTTGCCCCTTTGGGCTGGCCCAGCCATTACCGGTTTACTGCGACGTTTCCCTGAAGGCGTTCGACATCGTTATCCCGGCAGCAGGAGCGACCAACGCTGCCGTCAGAATCAGTCCCGAGCGTCTCGCGGACATCACGGATGCACAGTGGGTCGATGTGTGCCAGCCGCCACCGGAGGAAGACTGACGCTCAGATCTGATAATATTCCCGGTACCAGGCGACAAATTTGGCAATGCCCTCGCGTACGGAGGTTTTCGGTGTGTAGCCGGTGAGCCTTTGCAGCAGATCGGCATCCGCCCATGTCGCAACAACGTCGCCGGGCTGCATCGGCATCAGGTTGCGGTCGGCGGTCTTGCCGGTCGCTTCTTCGATCGCGTCGATAAACTCGGTCAGCTGAACACTGGTCGAGTTGCCGATATTGACGATGCGCCACGGGGCAACCGGAGACAGACTGTCGCCTTCGGGAACCGCTTCCCCTTCGGCCGGGCGAACCGGAACCGCGTCCATGAGCAGGCGGATGCCTTCAACAAGATCTTCGACATAGGTGAAGTCCCGTTTCATATCGCCGTAGTTATAGACGTCGATCGGTCGTCCCTCGAGAATGGCCTTCGCAAACTTGTGATGCGCCATGTCGGGCCGGGCCCAGGGCCCGTAGACGGTGAAGAAGCGGAACATGGTGATCGGAAGATCATAAAGATGGGCATAGGAATGCGCCATCGACTCCGTGGCCTTCTTGGTTGCGGCATAAAAAGACACCTGATGATCGGCCTTGTCCGTCTCCCTGTAAGGCATAACCTCGTTGGCGCCATAGGCGGACGAAGTCGACGCCAGCAGCATATGCTCGGGCGGATACGCCCTTGCGGCCTCAAGCAGCTCGAAAGTGCCGCAAATGTTGCTTTCCAGGTAAGACCGCGGGTTTTCAATCGAGTACCGAACCCCAGCCTGCGCTGCTAGATGAATGACGAAATCGGGCGTTTCGGTCCGGAACAGTGACATCAGCAGGTCTGCCGTCTCGACCCGGTCATTCAATGCCTCGAAATGTTCATGCTGAAGCAGCATTTGCTGCCTGCGCTCCTTCAGCCGGACATCGTAATAGTCGGTCATGGCATCCAGACCGATGACCCGGAAACCATCCTTCAACAGGCGTGTGCACAAGAAGTATCCGATAAATCCGGCTGAACCGGTTACCAAAACGGTTTTCATCTACGCACGTCGCCCTTTAGCCGAGAGAGAATGATTGTTGCTCGTGTCTTATAGGGCTTCGGCATTGCGGGCAACGGCAAACTCCTGTTCCACGCCCATCGACGGGCCAACCCGGACACCTGGCAAGAAACGCGACCCCACTGGATGAGGCCGCGTCTTTGAATTTTCGTCCAGTGTTCTCGCCGAAAGACGATCAGCTGCCCAGGAAGCCGCCCTCGCGCAGATACGTGATCACATCTTCTGCAATGTTTTCCGGGTCCCGGTCCACGTTCCGAATGTGGATTTCCGGGTTTTCCGGCGCCTCGTACGGGCTGTCGATGCCGGTAAAGTTCTTGATCTCACCCCGATCCGCCTTGGCATAAAGACCCTTGGGATCGCGCTGGCGGCAGATCTCGATCGGCGTATCGACGAAGACCTCGACAAATTCCCCTTCGCCTAGCAGATCCCTGGCCATCCGGCGCTCGGACCTGAATGGTGAAATGAAGGAAACGAGCGTGATCAAACCGGCATCGGTGAAGAGTTTTGCAACTTCGCCGACACGGCGGATGTTCTCGACGCGGTCCGCGTCGGTAAAGCCCAGATCCTTGTTGAGGCCATGACGGACATTGTCACCGTCGAGCGTATAGGTGTGTTTGCCGTCGATATGCAGCTTCTTTTCCACGATCGAGGCGATGGTGGATTTGCCCGACCCGGACAGGCCCGTGAACCAGAGCACCGCCGGCTTCTGACCCAGTTTCTCCGAACGCGCTGTCTTGTCGACGTCGAGCGCCTGCCAGTGGATGTTGCTGGCCCGGCGCAGTGCGAACCAGATCATGCCGGCGCCAACCGTTGCGTTCGACATGCGGTCGATCAGGATGAACGATCCCGTGGAGCGATTGGCCTCGTAGGGGTCAAACGGGACGGACGACGACAGCGCGAAATTGCAGAAGGCAATCTCGTTGAGTTCAAGCGTCTTGCCCGCCATATGCTCGAATGTATTGACGTTGATCTTGTGCTTGATTTCAGAAACCGTCGCAGTGACCGTCTTGGTGCCGATTTTCAATAGGTACGGACGGCCCGGAAGCAACGGCTCGTCGCTCATCCAGATGACATGGGCAGCGAACTGGTCGGCGACGTCGGGCCTGTGTGCGGCCGAAGACAAAAGATCGCCGCGCGAAATGTCGATTTCGTCCTCGAGCGTGATCGTGACCGCTTCGCCGGCCTTGGCTTCGGGAACTTCCCCACCCGGACCGACAATGCTCTTCACCTTGGAGGACTTTGCAGGTCCGGCAACCACTAGCTCTTCACCGACCGACACCCGTCCGCTGGCAATCGTGCCGGAATAGCCGCGGAAATCGAGATTGGGCCGGTTGACCCACTGCACCGGGAACCGGAAGGGTGCTTCCAGGGCATGTTCGCCGACCTCAACGGTTTCCAGATGGTCCAGCAGCGTGGGGCCGGAATACCAGTCCATGCTCTGGCCCCTGGCCGTCACATTGTCGCCGAAGCGGGCCGACATCGGAATTGCCTGAAGGGTTTCAAAGTCGAACCCGTTCGCGAAAACCTCGAACTCCTTGCGGATTTCCTCAAACCGCTCCTGCGAGTAGCCGACAAGGTCGATCTTGTTGACCGCCAGAACCACATGGCGAATGCCGAGCAGCGATGCGATGAAGGCATGCCTGCGGGTCTGGACCATCAGTCCGTTGCGGGCGTCCACCAGCAACACCGCCAGATCAGCCGTCGAGGCGCCGGTTGCCATGTTGCGGGTGTACTGCTCGTGACCCGGTGTGTCGGCAACAATGAACTTGCGCTTGTCGGTCGCAAAGAAGCGATAGGCAACGTCAATGGTAATGCCCTGCTCGCGCTCGGCTTCCAGGCCGTCGACCAGGAGCGCGAGATCGATGTCTTCGCCGACAGTGCCGTGTTTCTTGGAATCGCGCTCCAGGGCCGCCAGCTGGTCCTCGAAGATCAGCTTGGTGTCATAAAGCAGCCGGCCGATGAGCGTCGATTTGCCGTCATCGACGGAACCGCAAGTGAGAAAGCGCAGCTGGTCCTTGGATTCTTGCGCAAGGATATAGTCGGTGACCGCCGTTTCGGCGGCTTCCTGAACGTTTGTCGTGCTCATCTTAGAAATACCCTTCCCGCTTCTTTTTCTCCATGGACGCGCTTTCGTCCTTGTCGATCAACCGGCCCTGCCGCTCGGAGGTGCGGGCAATCAGCATTTCACGGACGATGGCGGGGAGCGTGTCGGCATCTGATTCAATCGCGCCGGTCAGCGGATAACAGCCGAGCGTGCGGAACCGGACCTTTCTTTCCTGGATGATCTCACCCGGCTGCAGCTTCATGCGGTCGTCGTCGACCATGATGAGCATGCCGTCGCGCTCGACCACCGGCCGGTTGGCGGCAAGGTAGAGCGGAACCATTGGAATGTTCTCCGTCAGGATGTACTGCCAGATGTCCAGTTCGGTCCAGTTGGACAGTGGAAAGGCGCGGATGCTCTCGCCCTTGGCAACGCGGGCGTTATAGAGGTTCCACAATTCCGGGCGCTGGTTTTTCGGGTCCCAGCCATGGCTGGAATTTCGGAAAGAAAAGACGCGTTCCTTTGCGCGCGACTTTTCCTCGTCCCGGCGCGCACCACCGAATGCGGCATCAAAACCGTATTTGTCGAGCGCCTGTTTCAGGGCTTCCGTTTTCATGATGTGCGTGTGAACCGAAGAGCCGTGGTCGAACGGATTGATGTTCTTCTCGACGCCTTCGGCATTGGTGTAGACTAGAAGATCGAGCCCCAGGCGCTTTGCAGTGTCGTCACGGAACTGGATCATGTCCCGGAACTTCCAGGTCGTGTCGACGTGAAGCAGCGGAAACGGCGGTTTTGACGGATAAAACGCCTTCATCGCCAGGTGCAGCATCACTCCGGAGTCCTTGCCGATGGAATAGAGCATCACCGGATTGGAGAACTCGGCCGCGACTTCCCTGATGATGTGGATGCTTTCCGCTTCCAGGCGCTTCAAATTGCTTAGGCGCTCGGGCGTGATCCCGTGAGATTGCATATTCATTTTCACTTTTCCAATTTGTCCGGCGAGCCGGCTTTATCTTTGTGTGACCTGTCTTTTTTGTGGCAGCGCATCACACCGCCGGCACCGGTTCCGGCAGGAGTTCCCTTGAGCTGACGGCGATGAAATGCGGGTTTCTCAGATCGTCCTTGGAAGCGCCTTCCGGCACTTCGTAGACAAAGTCCTCTCCGTTTTCGGCCAGAACGACGCAGCCGCCCGCCGCACGCACCACCGCGTCTCCAGCGGCAATGTCCCATTGCATGGTCGGTGCAAGCCGGGGGTAGAGATCGGCCTTGCCTTCCGCCACCCAGCAAAGTTTCAGCGACGAGCCGACAGACAGACGCTCAGCGACGTTGAGCCGGTCAATCAGGGCGGATGTCTCTTCAGACAAATGCGACCGGCTCGCCAGTACGCTAATGCCGGCAGATGGCGGCGTCCTAACTTCGACCGGGGTCACGTCAACTGCGCGCCCGGCGTCAATCCGTGCCTTGAATGCACGTGCGGCGGTTTCATCACTCGCCGTCACCCCACCCCAGAAAATCTCGCCGAGCGCCGGCGCCCCAACGACTCCAAACACCGGGCGTCCGTGTTCGATCAAGGCGATATTTACGGTGAACTCACCGTTTTTCTTCAAGAATTCCTTGGTGCCGTCCAATGGGTCGACGAGGAAGTAACTGTCGCCAACCGCCGGCAGGTTGCCCGCCTCGACGGATTCTTCTGCGACGACCGGGATTTCGGGAAAGACGTCCGAAAGGCCCTCCAGGATGATCTTTTCCGCGGCAGCATCTGCCTTGGTCACCGGCGACCCGTCCGCCTTGCTCTCGGCTTCAAACGGCTCGGCATAAATTTTCAAGATTTCCTCGCCAGCCCGGATAGCAAGCTGGATCAAAAAGGATATCCGGTCTTCTGTCATAGACGCCTCTGGTTGCCCGAAACCTCAAGGATTTCGGGCGGGTTCGGTAATTCCTGCATGGCCGTAAGTAACGGGAACGCATGTATCAATTCAAGAAACCACGTTCCACGAATATGCTGGAATGGAAAATGCTTCGGTTATCGGCCGCCCCTCCGGGGGTGTTTGTTCCTCGCACACGTGTCCCATNGAAGGAACCGGGCACGGGTAGATACNAACAGATACGGCGCTTATCGCCATTCCTCCCGGACGGCCGCACAAACAGCACCANGTCGGCGGATGACCTTGCGGCCAACGCTCCCCTTTCATGCTGCGTTGCGACAGCGCGTCTTTTGGCCAGTCTAAAATCTGCGTTNAGAAATCGCAACAAGACTCTTGTAAAAATTGCAANNGATGGCGAGCATTCAACCAGAAATTACTTTGATTTTTATTTCATTTTTATCTTTTTACGTTAACAAACGAATACAACGNTCAAGACGTGGAAATATCTTCATTAAGAAACTAATATAGTCCTCTATTTACGCGACGGAAATCAATAAAACGCAGATATCCCTTCGATTCTCGAATTCGATTCACTTATTGGCAAGAGCTTTCAAGTAAATTTGTAACGGAAAAGGGGCTGACCGTATTTATCTAGCCAATGCGAGATGACCATGTCGAATGTTGATCCTGCACCGCAGCAAAATGCGGACCCACAAGAGGCAGAGGACTTTGTGCCGCGCGCCCGGCGCGCCCGTGTCTACAAAAAAGGCAAAATGGTCTTTCAGAACGGGTTGAGGTCCATCCCCTGCGTTGTCCGGAACATCTCCGACGGCGGGGCCATGCTGGAATTCGAGCAACCTTATATCCTTCCAAAGGACTTCGAGGCCGAAGGACTTCGAACTTTATATCGATCTGGAAGACTATGAAGTGTCCTGCGAGCGCCGCTGGGAAGAAGGCCTGAAATGCGGGGTCATGTTCACCAGCTCAAAGCGGCATGTCAGTCAGCAGCGCGCCCAGGTTCTGAAATCTTCCGAAACGGCGCTGCAGGCCCGTCTGGACCCGGCCTGGGGTGACCTGGAAAAGCCTCTGGAAGCTGAGGAGCACGAGCAGGAGCCGGATGCCTCGGAAGACACTGGACGCCGTAACACTCCGCCGGCTGGTGGCAAGCCGGCCTTCGGCAAGCGCCGCTGATGATCACGCCGTCCATTTGGATACCCTCCGCAGATTCACCGAATGACAAGGTATTCCTGTTAAAAAGAACAGGTTCACGGGTGACCTTCACCCCTGAATAGCCTTGAGATTTGGAACGACCATGTCAGACACGATGCCAGAACCGCAGCAGACCCCGGAAGACAAAGACGGCGACCCGACCGAACGTGCCAGGCGCATGCGCGCGCTCAAGAAGGGCAAACTGGTCTTCAATCGCGGTTTGAGGTCCGTTCCCTGCATCGTCCGGAACCTGTCGGAAAACGGTGCCAAGCTGGAGTTCGAGCAGGCCTATCTGCTGCCGCCGGAATTCGTACTGCAGATCGATCTGGAAGACTTTGAAGTCACCTGTGAACGCCGCTGGGAAGAAGGTCTGCGCATTGGCGTTGAGTTCGTCAGCGAGAAACGCAAGGTCAGCCAGCAGCGCGCGCAGATCCTGAAATCATCCGAAGAAGCGCTCAAGGATGACATCGACGAGGTGCGCGATTCACCGGACAATTTCTTCTCGCGCAAGCGCGTTCAGGACGAAAAGAAGAAGATGGCTGAACAGCCTGTCCGGCGTACCCGTCCGGCCGCGGTTGACAAGCCGGGCTTCGGCAGACGGCGGTAGGCCTTCGACCGCGCAGGCGCTACACGACAAGCTCATTTCCCGTTTTTTCTGAAAAGCTGGCTGGGGTGGCTGGATTCGAACCAGCGCATGGCGGTACCAAAAACCGCTGCCTTACCGCTTGGCTACACCCCAATGCCGTGGGAACGCTGTATAGCGAGGTCGCCTTTGAAGCGCAAGCCTTCCCCTGCCCTAACTTATAGGGCGCAGTTGGAGTTTTCCCCAAGCCAGACAGGATATGCGGCCAAAGGCTTCAAAGAGCTTGGCTTTTTCCACTTCAAGGCGCCTGCTAAATCTTGTCTGCGGCAACAACCTGAACCCTTTCCACCCAGGTTGTTCATCGTCTCAAAAAAACGGCGCGCGGGCTTCCAAACCACTTGCGGGATCAGATGAGCTTTGCTACATGACCCTCCACGCAGCGCGGCCTTGCCCTGCTGTTCCCGATGGATCTATGCTAGATCCAAACAAGGTGTCGGAGTGTAGCGCAGCCTGGTAGCGCACCTCGTTCGGGACGAGGGGGTCGGAGGTTCGAATCCTCTCACTCCGACCATTTT
>JGI12316J14372_10000954_pt1 | contig 42934 bp, 43 predicted proteins | sample MarCyaLeptolynsp_FD_14372 | JGI IMG/M metagenome (IMG submission 14372)
CCCGCTTCCCCTATCTCAAGGCCGGGCAACCTTCATGCGTTCTTCCTCAAACCGGTCAACCGAAAGTCGGTTTGACCTGGTCCGGAAACCGGGAAAAACTGGACCGAAGCTGCCCCTTTCCGAACTTTGTCAGATTGACGGAAGTGGCCGGTGTGGACTTTTACAGCTTTCAACGCGGTGCTCCGCAAGGCGACATCGAAGAACACGGAGCTGAAGCCCTGATCGTCGATCTTGCCGGCGACCTTGAGGACTTTGCCGACGACGCCGAGCTGGTTCAGCAACTTGATCTCGTCATCACGATTGACACCTCATTCTGTCATCTGGCCGGAGGCCTCGACGTGCCGTGCTGGACCCTCCTCACACCCAGGGCAGACTGGCGTTTCATGACCGATCAGCTTGAGACGCCATGGTATCCCGGCATGAGATTGTTTCGCTTCGACGGAAATGACAGCTGGTCCAGCTTCATTTCACGCGTTCGCGACGCGCTTTCCGCCTGGACGGAGCAGTGGCAGGAGGTTTGCAAACCGGCCGAAGAAGACGCTATAGTGCGCGAATTGAGTGAACGAACACATTTTCCATGACCGAAATTTTATGGCGGTCGACATCAAGCGATAGTGAGCAAACAAATGTCCGATGACAAAAAAGATTCAACCGAAGACAAGCCCGAGCAGCTGACCGACGAAGAGCTGAACGATGTGGTTGGCGCCGGCAAGTTCGCCCAGGCCCGTGTCACGAAAGCGATCAGCGTTGACGCGTTGGTGAACAACGATACCCTGTTTGCAGGGCCTGGTGTTGTTGGTGAAACAGTTTTTGCGGGCCGCGGCAACACACTGACGACGCCCGGCGTCAAGGGCATCGACAAACTGAAACGCTAGGATCTCAGCTGACAGGTCAGCCTGCAGTCCGGGTCCGGATATAGGTTTCGGGACCATCGATGCCGGTTGGCTTGCCTGCTAGGAAGAAACACTCGCCCGGCCTCGATACCTTGAGGCTTGGCGTTTTCGTGCGAGTTGCAAAGCGATCCACAAGGCGACATCGAAGAACAGGAAGCAGACGCCCTGTTATCCCATTGTGAGCACCGGGCGAGGCTCGTCTCGCGCGTCTGCAATAGGCTGTCCGAGGGGACCGAGCGAAGGCACGAGGTTTGCCAATCGGCCGAAAAAGGCGCTATAGTCGGTCCATTGAGCAGCTGACCAAATTTTCCATGACCGAAGTTTTATGGCGGTCGACATCAAGCGATAGTGAGCAAAAAATGTCTGACGATAAAAAAGATTCAACTGAAGAAAAACCCGAGCAGCTAACCGATGAACAGCTGGACGATGTGGTTGGAGCCGGAAAGTTCACCCAGGCACGGATCATGACAGCAGCGACGGTAGGCGGTGGCGTGGGCAACGACACCATTTTTGCAAGCCCGGGTACCGGTTCCGTTGGTCGCACGGCCTTTGCGGATATCGCTACCACGGTCGACGCTCGCAGCATCAAAGGCATCGACAAGCTGAAGCGTTAGGACCTCAGCTTGTTATGAGCCGCCAATCCGGGGCAGGTGTATGAGTGCCAATAGCGATGACCCCGGCTGGCTTGCCTACTACGAGGAAACGCTCGAGCGGCCTCGGTACAGCGAGGCCGGGCGTCTACTTGCGTCCGGCGCAAAGATCTATTCGCAAAATGACGAAGACGGCATTCTGCAGGAAATCTTCCGGCGCATCGGCATCAAAAATCGCCGTTTCATAGAATTCGGCGTGCAGAATGGCCACGAATGCAACACCCTGTTTTTGCTCTTGACCGGCTGGAGCGGGCTCTGGTGCGAAAGCAATGCATCAGCGGTTGAGGACATTCGCGGTACATTTGACGTTTTCCTGAAAGCTGGCCGATTGCGCTGCCAGAACGCCGTGGTCACGCCCGACAATATCAACGAGCTGTTCCGCGACGATGGCGATGTGGATCTGCTTTCGATCGACACGGACTACCATGACTACTGGCTTTGGAAAGCGCTTGAGGCAATCCGGCCCCGTGTCGTTGTCATTGAATATAACGCCACCTTGAAACCTCCCCTTTCCCTGACGGTGCCGTATGAACCGCATGAACATTGGGACGGGAGCAGTTTTTTCGGCGCAAGCCTCTCCGCATTGGAGAAACTTGGAAGCGAAAAAGGGTATGCGCTTGTGGGCTGCTGCTTTTCCGGCGTGAATGCCTTTTTTGTGCGAAATGATCTGGTTGGAGATCACTTTTGCGCACCCTACACCGCCGAAAACCACTACGAGCCTCCCCGATACGGTATGCGATACCCGAGGGGCCATCCACCAGGCCTGGGTGTTTACGAAAATGTGTGAGGCTCAAATCGATGGACGGCATGGCCGGTTTCGATTTCTGCGTCACGACACCTGGATCGGTGCATCGCTCGCCAAATACGGCGAATTCTCTGAGCTTGAAACGGCCTTTCTGCTCCGTTTGTGCAAACCAGGACATACGGTTGTTGAGGTGGGCGCTCACATCGGAACGCAAAGCGTCCCGCTGGCACGCCATTTGACCGAACGCGGCACGCTGCACGTATTTGAACCACAACCACGGCTTTTCCGCCTGCTGGAAGCAAATCTCGCGCAAGTAAAGCCCAGCAATGTGACGATCCACAATGTCGCGGTCGGGGATAGCGCAGACGCGCTTTGCCTGCCAGAGACCGACTATACGACAGAAGGCAATTTTGGCGGTGTTGCGCTTTCGACTTCAACCAATGGCGAACAGATTGCCCAGATCCGCCTCGATGACGTCCTTGATCCTGGCGCTCTTCATCTGATGAAGATCGACGTTGAGGGAATGGAGCTTGCCGTTCTCAAAGGTGCATCCGGGTTGATCAGCCGGTACCGGCCGTTGATGATGATTGAAAACGACCGGTCGGAGAAATCCGCTGAACTTATCGGGCACTTGTTCGACCTTGAATATCGGCTCATGTGGAGCACGCCGCCGCTGTTCAACCCCGACAATTTTTTCGGAGAAAGCGAGAATATCTTCCCGGAAATATTCTCGGTGAACATGTTGTGCATCCCGGCGGAACGGTTTGGCGGCGAGATTGGAGAGGGCGAGATCACCTCACGGCAAGACCGTCCCTGGCCATAGGAAGACATGGGTGAAACCGTCTAGCGGTATGCGAAGGACAATGGCTCACGCCACAGCATTACAACGGGGAGACCCGGTGGAACCCCCGTGTGCCGGAAAACTTCGATGAGGTACGTCCCATCTGGCTGGAGGCCTGCCGCACCCGGGCGCGAAATGCCCGCGTGGTCGTTGAAAATTAACATCATTCAAACCTGACCCAAGCGTCAAGCATTTCTGACCCAGATCGAGAAGCAGCCGTTCGTTGTGCGCGTGGCGAATGCGGCCATAGAGCCCAAATTGCGTGACGCTGCGCGTTTCGCCAAGGCCAGCTTTTCCGGCCCTTGCGATCTTTAGAGTTGTAGCGGAAGCTCCTTTCAAGAAGCGAATTTGAGGTAGAGATGTCAGTGATAGTCCGGCCAGTAACGGAGCATGATCCAATGCGCCGCATCGACTATCGCGCACCCTAAGAAACCAGCGCAACAGTCCCGGAGGACAACATGACAAAGATGATCAAACTGGCCCTAGCTGCCTTACCCTTTGTAGCCATGAGCGGGCCGAGCCTTGCGCAGGATGTCACAATCACCCTGCAATCGGCTTTTTCGACCAGCCTTCCGGTCATTAAAACGATCCGGCAGTTCGAAGCAGAGGTCGAGGCAGCCTCCGGCGGGACGATCCAGATCGAGCTGGCCGAACCTGGCGCGATTGTCCCACCGTTCGACATTCAACACGCGGTCTCTGACGGCGAGATCGAAGCGGGCTATACCGCTGCGGCCTACCTTCATGGGTCCTTGCCCGTTGCGTCGTTTTTCACGTCGATGCCGTTCGGTCCGCAGGCGCTTGATTATATGGCCTGGTTCTACGAAGGCGGCGGGCTCGAGCTCAATCAGCGTATGTATGACGATGCGGGCTTTAACCTTGTGACTATGCCACTAACCTTCACCGGCATGGAATCGGGCGGCTGGTTCAACACACCCATCGAAGGGACCGACGATTTTGCCGGGCTTAAGCTGCGCTGGACGGGGCTGGCCTCGGAAGTGCTGGCAAGCCTGGGTGCGGACACCGTGCTGATCCCAGGCGGAGAGATCTTTCCATCGCTTGAACGTGGCGTCATCGACGGGACCGAGTTCAGCTTTCCTCAGGTGGATCTTGCGCTGGATTTTCCGCAGGTGGCCTCTTTCTACTATTTCCCAGGCTGGCACCAACCCTCGACGATGATTGAGTTGGTTATCAACCGCGACGTTTGGGACGGCCTGACAGACAGCCAGCGCACGATCATCGACATGGCGGCCAGAACCAACGCGATGCGTTCGCTCCTGCGGATGGAATACTCACAAGCCGCCGCCGTCGCGCAACTGGCAGAACAGGGCGTGGAGGTCCGCCTTTACAGCCCCGAGACCCTGGACAGCCTCCGGGCAGCCTGGGACGCGCTTGTTTCCGAGATGGCCGCGGCTGACCCCTTTGTGGCAGAGGTCTGGGACAGCTTGCAGGCCGCGCGAACGCAAGAAGACGCCTGGGACGCGTTGACCGAAACACCTATGCAGCGCCCATGATCGGACGTCCCTGCGCGATCCTTGGGCCTCTGCGCCAGGGGGCTGAGATGAGTCTTTTGCACAACATGAGCCGGGCCACAAAGGGCTCAGAGCGGACATTTTCTGCATTGCGACATGAAGTGAGGCGGGGCCGATGGTCGTGCCGCACTTGTTTTTGGGCCAATGGGATTTGGACAAGCCAAACGCCCCGGCCACCGGAAAATTCCGATGAAACCGTCTAGCGGTATGCGAAAGACACCCTCCTGGATTTTTGTCGGAACCCAGCCCAGTTCCGGGTCCACTTTGCTGGCCCGTCTTCTGACCTCCGTGCCGGGGTTCACGGGCATTGAGGACCGATGTGAAGGACAATGGCTCACGCCACAGCTTTACAACGGGGAGACCCGGTGGAACCCCCGTGTGCCGGAAAACTTCGATGAGGTACGCCCCATCTGGCTGGAGGCCTGCCGCACCAGGGCGCGAAATGCCCGCATGGTCGTTGAAAAATCCCCACCGAACCTTTGCCGGATGCATCGCCTGATGGAAGCGTTTTCAGACTTCCCACAATCCCTGGTCTTGCTGACACGGCATCCTCTGGCACTTTGTGCGAGCTGGTCGCAGCGCTATTCTCCTGAAGTCGTCCAAAGCAACTGGTGCCCGTACGGGCGTGTGGATCTTCCGGATGCGTCGACTTACTTTCGGCTCTTGGGGAAAATTTGCGGAGAACGGTTCGCGATGCAAGCCGACCTGCATGAGGCCAGCGACATTTGGATCACTTATGAAGATCTGGCCAGCGATCCCGAAACAGTCCTGGGCAGCGTGTTGGACGCAAGTAAAGTGCGCGAGCGGCGCGAACCGATCGGAGCGGTGATCGGAGACATTGCGGATCGAAACCACGGTCTCATCGAAACGCTTTCAACCAGTGCCCGAGCGTCGATCGTGGAAGGTCTGGCACCTTATGCCGGAGCGCTGGAGCGCTTTGGCTATCGTATCGAATGACTGTCTTGTCGACTTTTGGTCTGCATCCGAGGTTCGTTGCCCAGGCCGGAGTTCATTCTTCAGTGAGATCGGGAAAACTGGCAAAGGTAGCCGTAACCGTGGCCTGTTGCTCCGGGGAGAGCTCCCGTCGCCAGCGGCCAATTTCGCCTGACTGGATGTGCCGGTCGTTGATGAGGCTGTGCGCGTCTTCGCGCAAATCGCGGTGCCTGTTTTTGCGCACGATCAAGTGGTTCACATTGCCGGCGCGAAGCCGCTCCATGATCGCCCGGTGCCTTGCAACCGACGTCGCATCATCGATTTGGTGAGCACGTTCTTCGGAAAGCTGGAACCCAAGATGCTTCGCAATACCGTGGATCTGATCCAGCTTGCTGCCTTGAAGATCCCGGTAGTCGATCGTGGGCCATGCCGTTTGAGAGCGCATTTCGTAGAACAGCGAGAGATTGCCCAACGTGAACTCGACCGCCTCTTCAAAAGTCATATCGTGCAGACCCATCAAGGAGACACAAACGTCACGGGGATCACGATGGCAAAGGAACCCCGTGACGTTGTCATTCGCCAGAAATTCATGCGGCAGCACATCCGGCCAGCCATGCGTATGGATGAGGTCGACCTGTGCCCCCTCTGAACGTGTTTCCAGAAGCTTTGACAAGAGGACGGCCAATTCCATGCCATGGGGGTTATGCTGCGTGACGGTTGCGCCCTCACCTTCGAACATGGCGCGGACAATCGCTCCCACCAACACAGTTCCGGATCGTGGGAGGCCGGCATTGAACACAATCATATCCGCTCCTCCGTGCTGGAAATCTGCACCAGATTGAACTTGGCCAACCAGATTACCGCGGCTGCGATCTCGTCAAAGGAGTGATCCAGCGTCTCTGCCAGTCCACCAACAGAAACCGTGCCGCTGCGAACCAGTTTATGGCTGACCTCCAGCAGCAGATTGGGGGAAACCGGCATGAAGCCGGGCAAGGTGGCTCCGGTCAGCCTGATGTGATCGAGCATCTGTTCACCGGTCAGCGGCTTCGCGTTGCGAAGCAAGTGGTCGCTGGTCAACTGCGCGCTGGAATAGCCACGATACTGCAGCAACGGGTTCGGATGGGATGGAGGCGTGCCCTGGGGCGCCATAAAAGGCTTCGATCCGGCGCCACGCGCACGTTGTGCCATGGCTGCCCACAGTTCCTCCAGCTGCGGGACAATGACCGACCAATCATAGGCCTCGCGGGCCCGGCGACGCGCTGCGGCTCCCATTGCCTTGCGTTTTTCCGGATCTGCAGAAAGTGCGACGATCGCATCGGAAAAACGTCCGAGATCGACCGCCACCCTTTGTTGTACGCTTCCAAGATACTGCGGATACGGGGCCGATCCGTCCGTGTACCTTTCTGCAAGGCCATCGCCGGTGCGTGGCGGCGCCATAAAGGTGGCAGCCTTCAGTCCGGTTTCACCATCCACGATCGTCTCTGACAAACCGTTCCAGTCCGAGGCCACGACCGGTAACCCGGCAGCCATTGCCTCAACGGGCGCCAGCCCGAAGGTTTCCTGGATATTGTCGACCGGAAAAACGAACATGTCGGCCGCCTGCAACAGACCCAGCTTGGTCTGTTCGTCGCGGCCGTCCGGGAAAGTTACCCGGATGTCGGGTGCAAAGGCTGCTGCCATTTCCCGATGTGCCTGCTCTTCACGGTCATCCTGAAACCAGCCGCACATCATCAGATGCAGTTTTGAAGATATGCTTGATGAAGCCCGCTGGACAGCTGAGAACAGCGGTGCGGGATGCAGTTTCTCAAACGTTGCCAAGCGTCCGATCGAAAGCAGCATAATGTCGTCCTGCTCTAGCTTCAGTCGCTCGCGCCACAGGGCTCGATCCTTCGGACTTGATGCGAAGCTTGCGCAGTTGATGCCGAGCGGTATGACGGGCAGATCCGGAGCATGACCGGCAGGTGCCCAACCTGTCTCGATGGCGCGATCGAACTGATACCGCACAACGTCACGCACCGCCTTTGACGTGCATATGATCGTGTCCCCCGGCATTAGAGGAACGCAAAACAGTTGGTAGATTTCGCGGACCATTTGTGCGGTTGCCATCGTGTGGGTGAGCCCGCAAAGAGCATGGCGGGACCCGATGGAACTTGCCCGTCGTTGCGCGAACGGCGCAAGGGAAGGACCGGGCAAGACCAGCGTCCCTTGTCCGGTTTGTTCGAAAAACGTATCCAGGCCGTGGAGCGCGACCTCGCCTTTCCAACCCGCCTGAGCCGCGAGGTCGGTGAAATGATCTGCGTGGCTAGGATGTTCGGTCACCGCATGCAAGGACTGTTGAACGGTGTGCTGAAAAATACCATCAAGCATGCCGCGCCCGGCCACGTGCCTGCCGATGGGGGGCAAACCCGGCCGTTCAACAATGTCGGGATGATGCAAAAGGGCATAGGGCGCAGCAGTACGATGAGCATCATTCTTGGATGGTGAGGACATCATCGAGGGCCTAGGGTCGAGGCTCATTCACTTGGTTGAATTGGCTCATCAAACGGCGATGAGCTGCAAGGAACGCCCGACAAACGGTTTTCCTGCAGCTTTGCGCTTCGTATCCGAGCAAATTCATCCCTACCAGTTGAGCCAAATGAATGGGTCCGTACCCTAACAACTTTCAAACAAAAACATCGCCATCAGACGCGCGCATTCAGGTTTCAGCGCCAGATAATCAACTGAAGTATACAACATCATCCTGTTGATGCATGTTTGGATAGCAGCGGTTTCGGTCAGCCGGATTTTCCGCCTTTCAGGATGACGGAGACAACAGTGCAATCTTTCCGCGATCACGTCTTGTCCCTGTTTCCAGAACATGCGGAAGGCGCTGAAGTCGGGGTCTGGAAAGGCGATTTCAGCGAACGCATCCTTTCAATTGCAAAGCCCCGCCGCTTGCACCTGATCGACCCGTTCGAAACCCGTCACGAACCGACCTACGACAAGGCCTGGTATGGCGCACAGAGCGCTGAAGACATGGCTGCGATCAGGTCCGGCGTCGAAAACCGGTTCTCGGAAGACATTTCAACAGGCCGTGTGATCTTGCATGCGGAACGTTCGGAGGACGCACTCGCAAAGCTTCCGGACGGTTCCCTGGATTTCATTTACATCGACGGCGACCATACCTACGAGGCTGTTGCCGCAGATCTTGCGCAGAGCTTCCGGGTTTGCCGGGACGGCGGTTTGATTTGTCTCGATGACTACGTTTTGGGACGCTGGTGGCAAGACGGCGTCGTTCGGGCCGCAAATTCCTTCTTGGGCGCGCACGCAACAAAATGTCAGATCGTGTTGTGTCATGCCGGGCAACTGGTGATCCAGAAACGCGACGTAGCCTCACAGGACATGGAATAGGACCTGCCTGCACCAAGGCACACTCAGTTCAACCCGTCGATACCGAGGCGATTTTCACACCCAAGGGCTCCCTGGCTTGTTGCGTTGGAGCCTCAGTTTCCGAAGCCGGGACCTCGGCCGCGTGCGATGCCAACCAGTGTTGGTGCTTTTCCTTGAGTGCATCCATCTCGTTGGAAAAAGCTGCCTGCATCGCAACGAAGGCATCGAAAGGCATATGAACAGTGGTGCCGGCATAACTGGATTGGTCGCTCTCTAGACAGAAGCTCACTGTTCCACCGCTGTATTTGAGGCGCACACATGCGTCTGAGAAGATATTCAAAGGTTACGTCCTCGCAAAATCAGTGTTTCCAGATCGACTAGTTCCCTGGGAAACCGGGGCAGGCTCAAATTTCGAGCGTGTCTTCGCAGGCCGTAGCCGCTTGCAAACTTTTTTCTTGCGTCCTCGAAGTCCCGGTTAAATCTCCTCAAGCAACTTTTCCGGTCTGTATTTTTCAATCTCCTGGAACAAACTTTCGGCATTCGGCGTGTATTGTGCGACGCCTTCAAAGCGTGCGCGGTAAGTTGCCAGCGCCTGTGTCATCTTTGCCGGAACAAGTTCTATCTGACCGGCGGGATCTTCCGTTTCCGGCAGCAGATAGCAAAGCGGTTGCCCCCGCGACATCTTAAAATCGACGTCTTTGTCGCTCCACTCGAACGCGAAGTTGATGCTGCGCGGCCACTTGTGCATTGGGTAGCGGCCGGAAACCAGCATACCCGGCGCCCTGACCCCGTCGGGGGACGCAAAAGCCGGCAGCATGTTCAAGTAGCAGACAGTGTCGCAGACAAAAAAGTGCGGAATGGAAATCTGGACAACAGGAACCTTGGGCGTCCGCCACCCGTGAGGCTCATGCACGTAAAACAGGTCCTTGAACCGGTCCGCGGCGATATGCGTTCCCTGATTGATGAGATGAAAATCAAATGTGCCCGGCTCTGACTCCACGCATCTGATCTGAACTGAATAGGGTGCAAGAACCTCGATCACGCGTTTTTCAAGCACGTTCACCGCCGGACAGGCCTGAACGCCCTTACGGCTTAACGGTTTGTTCCGAGACTGCCGCAAAATCCTCGGCTCCGGGAACGCAATCGAAGATTTGAGGATTATCGGCACGAACCCAATTCGGGTCGCCGGGGCACCATTTTCCAAATCCTGTCCACCTCCCGAAATGCCTTGCTGTCAAAAAAACTGCGACAGCCTGAACTTGAAACACAGATCCGCAAAACCGTTGACGTGAACCGAAGCGCGCAATTCGCTGACGGACCTTCAGTCCAAACCGTGCGCAGATATCATTTCTGTCTTTCGCTGAATGTGCAACCGCGACCGACAGTTCGACGAAACAGCGGAGGTGGAAAGACTTATCGTCTTTGATCAAGAGTTCGGGTCAGTTCTTGAAGACACTAAATTGCAGGCGCACGCCCTTGCAACCTGTTAACTGGGACCACGCGGCAGTACTTCTACAGTATCGACTTTGAACGTGAGGCGCTGCAGGGCAGCAAACTTTAAGGCTGGTCTTAACAAAGCAGCGCAGGCAGGGTTACCATGCGTAGCGTCCAAGCACACCAGATCTTTGATCGCCGGTGAATTTTTCCAGCCGGATTGTGCTTGGAAGCGGCATTGCCGGAACGTTTGAGAAATTGATACGGTCATGACCAAACAAATTTACAGACAGGCTGCCCTCGACAGACTTTCGTCGCCCGAACAGCTGGACCGCCCCTATTCACTCGTTTCCGCAGGCGCGTGGATATCGCTTCTGATCCTGATTGCGTGCATCCTGCTCGCCTTTGTCTGGGCCCTGTTTGCAGATGCCCCTGTCAAGGTCAGCGGTGGCGGTATTCTCCTTCAGCAACAGGGCTTGAATGAAGTCTCCTCGGAGGCAGCCGGGCGCATAGACCGGCTGAACCTTGCCGTTGGAGACTATGTCGAAAAAGACCAGGTCATCGCCAGGTTCAATCGCACCAGGCTCAAGCTGGAGCTGGCGAACGCCGAAGCCGCCCTGGAGGATTCCCAACAACGCCTCGCCTCCCTTGTTGCCTTTTCCCGGGAACAGGAAGAGCTGAAATCCAACGTGAGGAACTCCAGAATCGCAGGGCTGGATCAAGTTGAAAAAATGATGATCCGCAGGAAGGAGTTGCTTGAAAGCCGCGTTGACAGCATCGCTGCGCTTGTTGAGAAACAGCTGACGACACCGGCGAGCCTTATCGCGGTCGAGCTTGAGCTGGCCAACGCCCGGGAAAGGTTGCTGGGACTGGAAAACGAACGCCGTTCCATGCGGTCAAGTTTTCTGGAAGAAAAGGTTGAGCGGGATCTCGCCCTGCTTGATGAGAACCTCAAGATCGAGCAGCAAATCCGGTCCATTGAACGCATGAAGCGCCGTCTCAATCTTGAGCAGGCGATTACAAGCCCTCATAGCGGCCAGGTCCTCGAGGTTCGGGTCAATGAAGGCGACGTGATCGACGCCGGTGAAGCGATTGCAACTCTGGCAGTCGAGATGCCCGGCGACGAACTGGAAACCGAGGCTCTCATCTATGTGTCTTCCGTGGACGGCAAGAAGATCAAACCAGGCATGCTTGCCGAGGTTGTTCCCAGCCTGTTCAAGAAATCCAGATACGGGTTCATTCGCGGTCACGTCGTTTATGTTTCCGCGTTGCCGGCCAGCTTCGAGAGCATTCGCACCAATTTGCGCAACGAACGACTGGCCCAGGAACTTTCAGGCGGGTCGAGCTCGTTTGAGGTCCGTGTTCGGCTTGAAAGAGATCCTTCGACGGTCAGCGGGTTGAGCTGGTCCTCAAGCCAAGGACCTGATGACGAAATCCGACCCGGCACGCTTTTGACCGCAGCTTTCGTTGTCGCCCGCGAACCGGTTGCCGATATCGCCATGCCCGGCCTCGCTGACCGGCTCCAAGCCCTGTGGAAGGACTGAGCGGGTGGGGTTTCCGGGCTGGGTGCGTAATCGGCGAAAGGTACCAACCGTACTGCAAATGGAAGCGGCAGAATGTGGCGCAGCTTCCCTTTCCATGGTCCTGGCACATCACGGCCGGTTTCTGCCGCTGGAGACCTTGCGCGAAGCATGCGGCGTCTCGCGAGACGGGTCCAAGGCCACCAATATCCTGAAAGCAGCACGACAAAACGGCATGACGGCGAAAGGCTTCAAGGCGGAGCCGGACATGCTTGCAAAGATCTCGCTGCCGGCAATCATCTTTGTCGACTTTTGCCATTTCCTGGTTCTGGAAGGCTTCAACAAAACGCACTTTTTTCTCAATGATCCGGCCAATGGCAGACGCAAGGTGGATCAGGAACGTTTCGACGCGATGTTCACCGGGGTCGTGCTTGTGTTCGAGCCCGGTCCCGACTTCGTCAAGACGGACGACCGTCCAAGTCTCGCAAAGGCGCTGTTCGCACGCACGAAGGGGCTGCGAAGCAGTATCTTTTTTGTATTTCTCGCGAGCCTTGCACTTATCCTGCCCGGGCTCGCCATTCCCATTTTCTCAAGCGTTTTCGTCGACCAGATCCTTGTCCAGGGCCATGACAACTGGCTTTTGCCGCTGCTTGGAGGAATGGCGCTGACATTTCTGTTGCGCTTCGCTTTGTCGGAGCTGCAACGACTTCAGCTCATCAAAGCGCATGCGCAATTGGCAGTTCGGGAAACACGCAGGATGTTCATTCATCTGCTGAAGCTTCCGATTGCGTTTTTCGGAACGCGCTTTGCCGGTGACATTGCCACGCGGCTTGACCTGAGCACGGGGCTGGCCGGGCTCCTTACCGGTGATATTGCTGCCAGTTTCCTCAGTCTGATCACGGGCGTGTTTTTTCTGGGGCTGATGTTGAGTTACAGCCCGCTCATCACCGCCTGCGTGGTTTTGCTCTCCCTGTTCAGCATTGTTGCTGTCGTCCTGGCGGGAAAACAAGCGGCCGAAGGCCACCGCAAACTGTCGGTTGAGGGCGGGAAACTCCATGGCGTGGCCTTGTCCGGACTGGCGGACATGGAGAGCTACAAGGCAGCAGGATCGGAAGATGCCTTCTTTCAAAGGTGGGCAGGCTCTCAGACAAAAATTCTCGATATCGAGCAGGACCTGGGAAAACGCCTTCTGCTGACCCAAAACCTTCCGGTGCTGCTCAATGCGCTGACAACGGCCGCCATTCTTGTGCTGGGTGGGCGAGCCGTCATGAACGGATCGATGACCATCGGCTCGCTGGTTGCATTTCAAAGCCTGGCGGTCAGCTTTTCCGCTCCCCTGCTCACGCTCACTGGCATGGTGACATCGTTTCAGGAAATTCGCTCCTACACTGACAGGATCGAAGACGTTGTGCGCCATCCGGTCGACCGACGTTTTGAGCCGACCCTTGAGCGAGGCATTGCCCCCGAAGACACGGGCACTCTTGAGGTCGAAAACATCAGCTTCGGTTACCTGCCCCTGGCCGATCCGCTCATAGAGGGGTTCTCCCTTAGGGTAGCGCCTGGCGGCAGTGTCGCGCTCGTGGGCGCATCCGGATCGGGCAAGTCGACAATCGGCCGCCTGGTGGCTGGACTTCTGACGCCGACAGCCGGAGAGGTCCGGATCGGGGGAATGCCAATCCGGTCCTGGCCTCGAAACAAGTTGGCGAATTGCGTCTCCTATCTGGACCAGGAGATTGTCCTGTTTGAAGGCTCCGTCCGGGAAAACGTGTCCATGTGGGACGAAACGCTTTCTGAAGAGCAGATCATTGTTGCCGCCAAGGACGCTCAGATTCACGACGTTATTTCGTCACGCGCCGGCGGGTATGACAGCCTCGTCGCACAGGATGGTGTGAACTTCTCGGGAGGACAAAGGCAGCGGCTGGAAATTGCACGCGCACTCGCTACAAACCCGGACATTCTCGTTCTGGACGAGGCAACCAGCGCACTGGATGCAATCTGCGAGGTGGATATCATGCGTGCCATCAAGGCGCGCGGTATCACCCTCGTTGTGATTGCCCACAGACTGAGCACCATTCGCGACTGCGATGAGATACTGGTTCTCGATAACGGCAACGTGGCGGAACGTGGCACCCATGACGAGCTGATTGCATTGAACAATCGCTACGCAGAACTGATCGAGGCCTAGCAGACCATGTTGCAACAGCCCGATCAGGACAAACGAAGCGGTTCCGAAGCGGCGAGCCTGGAGGCGGCCCGGCCTGCGAAGCTCAGTCAATCGGACCGTCTTGAAAGAAGTTTTTCCCGCCTTGATCGAGTTGTCGAGCGTCTTGGAAAGGTCACTTTCAGACAGGATTTGCCTGAACAGGCGCAAGTCGTCGACCTTATATTCAGAGCCAATGGGCTCGAGGCGGTTCCGCGCACCCGATCCGCGTTCAGCGGCCTTAGCACGGTTACAATTCAAGATGCTGCGCATGTTTTCGGCGCTAGAACGCGGCAAATCGTTCTTCCCGCCAATTGGTGGGAGAAGGACCATGGAAACCTTGCAGGCTTGATGATTGAAGCTGCCGAAAGCGATGGAACAGCGCCAGAAGAACAATCGGCTGTTGCCCTCATTCGGCGCCGGTCAGGCGGCTACGACCTTGTTGCTCCTGGTAATCCCGAACCGATCAAGGTAACCGAAAAGATCGCCCGGCAACTAAAGCCCATCGCCTTTGAAATTCATCCCAGCTTGCCACAAAACATCAGCTCCCCCTTGTCGCTGGCCTGGTTCATCCTGCCTTCGATCCGTTCAGAACTGATCGGCGCGGCAATCTTCGGGGGTTTGATTGCAGCTCTGGGAACCCTGGTTCCGATTGCCACCGCAGTCGTTGTCGACACGCTGATACCGGGTCTTGAGCGGAACATGCTCTCTCAACTCGGGGTGGCTTTGGCGGTCATTGCGGTGCTCAACTATCTGCTTTCGGTTACCAGACAGCGATTGGTCCTTCGGGCCAATGGCAAATCGAAGCAACTGTTTGCCTCTGCAATCTGGAACACGCTGCTTGCCCTTCCTGTCAGCTTCTTCAACACCCACTCCTCCGGAGACCTGCAAGCCCGGTATCATGGGCTTCTTTCTTTGCGCGAGATGTGCGTTTCGATCGTACTGAACAGTCTGGTTACGATTATTTTTTCGGGGTTTTACTTCGCGCTGATGTACTTCTATAGCCCGCAGCTCGCCTTCATCGCACTCGGCTATGTCATAATTCTCGTTGCTGCAAGTATCTCTCTCGGCCTCTATCTGAGACGAGATCATCTGAAAATCGCGGAGCTCAGCGGCTGGCTTTCCGGCTACGTCTTTCAGGTGTTTACCGGCATCGCGAAGTTGCGGGCCTCCGCCAGCGAAGTCCGGTTCCTCGCCCGTTGGGCGGACAAATTTGCCAGTTCCCAGGCAGCCATCTTGCGCACGCAACATCGTTCCGGACAGTTTGCCGGCTTCCTTGAGCTGTATGCCGGCTTCGGCCTGATTGCCCTGTTCTCGGCGAGCATTCTCGGGTCTTCGTCCCAGAGCTCGGCGGGGACTTTCATTGCCTTTCTGGCAGCCTTCGGAAGCTTTCAATTCGCGTTCCAGGGACTGGCGACACTGGCGCTGGATCTCGTTGCCTTGCAGCCGGAATGGAAACGCGGTCAGATTATCTTGCAAACGGAACCGGAAGTGGGGCATCAGGCTGCAAAACCCAAAAAGCTGAAGGGGTCCATCGAACTCTCATCTGTCAGATTTGGTTATCTGGAAGGCCTCGAAGTCATCAAGGGTGTCTCCTTCAAGATTGAGGCGAGCGAGCACGTCGCCATCGTCGGCTCTTCCGGCTCCGGCAAGTCGACGGTCATGCGTCTGATGCTCGGGTTGGAAAAACCCTTTTCCGGAACGATCACGTTCGACAATCAGGACATCTCAAAACTTGATCTGCCGCTGCTTCGACGGCAGATCGGCGTTGTGACGCAGAATGGAAAAGTCCACGCCGGAACAATCCTGGACAACATTCGCGGTGCAACGAATATCGATCACGAACGCTGTCTGGAAGCGTGTTTGGCGGCCGGCTTGGAAAGTGATCTCAAGGCGTTTCCAATGGGCTTGCACACACCCCTTACCGAAGGCGGGTCAAGCCTTTCGGGAGGCCAAAGGCAACGGGTTCTGATCGCAAGGGCCCTGGTCCTCAATCCGGCCATTCTGTTTCTCGACGAGGCGACCAGTGCGCTCGACAACAGAACGCAAGCGGTCGTCACCGAGAGTTTGGAAAAACTCAATATCACCCGAATAGTGATCGCCCATCGATTGAGCACCATCAGGAACGCTGACAGGATTTTTCTCATGGACGACGGGCGCATCAAGGCAAACGGTTCTTTTGAAGAACTCCTCGAAACCAGCCCCTTGTTCCAAAAAATGGCGAAGCGGCAAACGGTTTGAACCGGATTTGGCAGAGGAGCCAGACAATGAAAAAAGTCCTCTATATCTTGGGCAGCCTGAATGAAGAAGACGTCGTCTGGTTTGCGTCCGAGGGGAAAGTTCACGCGATTGAGGTCGGCGACAAGTTGGTCGACGCGGGCGTGCCTCTGACACACTTCCATATTTTGCTGGAAGGCAAGTTCGGGGTTTTTCTGGGAGAAGGTCCCGCCGTTGCCAGTCTTGGTGCAGGTGATGTTGTCGGGGAGATGTCGCTGGTCGAAAAGAAGCCACCGTCGACATCCGTGATTGCTGAACAGCCAGGACGATATCTGTCAATTTCTCTGCCGCTGATTCACGACCGCCTTCAAACGGACATTGCCTTTGCCGCCCGCCTATACCGGGCTTTGACCCTCTTTCTCTCCGACCGGTTACGCGAAACGACCCATCGGCTTGACCTCAGCTCAAGGAACGAGGCGTTGGAAGACAGCCTTGGTGGTCCAGCGGAATTGTCGGAAAGCGACGAGATCGACGAAGCGGTGCTTGATAACGTCCACCTCGCCGGCTCCAGAATGCGGCGCCTGGTTCAACTCATCGAAACTGGCGCCAGTTAAGGTCCTTTTGAACGACACGGGGCTCACATCCCCTTTTCTTCGAAAAGAAAGTCTCAAGCGTCAAGATTGTTCAAGACCGCACCACTCGGCAACAAAGAGTGCCGTGGTTTGCGTAACACGGCGCAACGATTCCAGATCGACGCGTTCATTGAAGCCGTGGATTGCTTCGGCTGTGGGGCCATAAACAAGTGCGGGGGTTTCGGCATAAAGCCCAAAGAAGCGCGCATCGGTTGTCGCGGTAGACGGGCGGCTTTCAAGTGAAGTGCCAAGCACGGCGTGATGGGCTGATGCGAGCGCGCCGATTGCCGCCTTCGCCCTGGGTGATCTGTCATCGGAGAGTGCATACCCCTCGGCCTGGAACCCGTGATAGACGACTTCCGGCGGGTTGGACCTTAAAAATGCCTGGGATCGGGCAGCCTCACGAAGGGTGGCTTCGATCTCGGCCTTGGCTGTCGCCAAATCCTGGCCCGGAAACAACCCCATGCGAATGTCCAACGTACACCAGGCAGGAACAGAACTCGTCCAGTCACCGCCAGCGATCTTGCCTACATTCAGGTTCAGGGCATGGGTGTGTGCAGCATATTCCGGATGCCTGCGATCCGGTTCGTTCCAGCGCTCTTCCATCGCGTGGAGCGCAGCAATAATCGGCATTGCAGCGTCGATCGCATTGCCCCCCTTCTCCGCATAGGCAACGTGCATCGGGACACCTCTCAAATGAACCTGAAACCACAACACACCCACCTGTGCACTGGTCAGCACCTCATCAAAAGGCTCCGGAATTAATGCAGCATCGGCTTTATAGCCACGCTGTAGACACGCAAGCGCGCCGTTGCCGGTGCATTCTTCTTCGACAACCGATTGCACATAGACATTCGCAGCGGGCTGAAACTTCAATTCACGAAGCGCATCAAGCGCAAAGAGGTTCGCAGTCAGCCCCGCTTTCATGTCGCCAGCCCCGCGCCCGCGCATCCACTTACCGTCGATGACTGGCTTAAAGGGTGCGGTGTGCCACATATCCAGAGGGCCAACGGGGACAACATCGATGTGCCCGTTCAGGATCAGACTGTTTCCTTTCTGCGTGCGGCTGAGATGGCTCCCAACAACATTGACGGCATCCTCATGGTTTCCGTGAACTGGCGAAAACCCTGGCAAATGGGCAATGTCATTCACATCGATTAGCCAGCGATCGACATCGTACCCTCGTGCTCGAAGCGCATCTTCCATTAACGCTTGCGCAGACTGTTCGTTGCCGCGTGTCGACGGCTCAGCAGTCAACGCCTTCAGAAACTCGAGCTGCCGCTCGAAGCCGGCGTCGACGGCGTGCATGATTTTCGTTTTCAGTTCGCTATCCATGGCACCTCAAACAAACCGCGCGCACTGCTCCATGAACCGGTGCGGTTCATGTTCACTTCTCAAATGAGATTTCGCTGAAGACTTGATCTACAGTCAGGCCGACCAGATCCACGATCTTGTCTATTTCGTCCGCCGTGACATTGAAGGGCGGGGCGATCAAAAGGTGGTCGCCATTCACACCATCCGCGCATCCACCACTCGGATAGATCATGAGCCCCAGATCCATCGCCGTATCTTTCAGGCGTTCGTTTATTTTCAGCGAAGCATCGAAGGGGGCTTTTGTGTCGCGATCGGCAACCAATTCAAAGGCTTGCAAAAGCCCTCTGCCTCTGAAATGGCCAACATAAGGGTTAGCCTCAAGCCGGGTTTTGAGCCCGCTCGCAAGCCGATTTCCCATCTCGCCAACGTTTGAGAGCAGGTCCTGTTCCGCGATTTCCTGCTGGACCGCGAGCGCGGCGGCGGCAGCAACCGGGTGGCCCGAATAGGTCAGGCCGTGCTGAAACGCGCGGCTGCCCCGGGCGAGCGCGCCATAGACACGATCTTCAATCATTACCGCGCCGATTGGTTGATAGCCTCCAGCGAGACCCTTCGCCAAAGTGACCATATCCGGGACGATCCCTTCCTGCTCGAAGGCGTGCATCGTGCCCGTGCGCCCGAGACCCGACATCACCTCGTCCAGAATGAGCAGAACGTTGTGCTTGTCGCAGATCTCTCGAATGCGGCGAAAATAGCCTGCTTCCGCTGTTGCAGCTCCAAGGGTTGCTCCGACGACGGTCTCTGCAATGAAAGCAGCCACATTCTCGGTGCCAAGTTTGGCAATCTTTATCTCAAGGCTGTCCGCGGCACGCCTGCCGTAGTCCTCGGGTGTTTCTCCGGGTTCGGCGTGTCGATAGAAGTAGCAGGGATCGACATGATGAAATGGCACGAGCATCGGCTCATACATCTTGCGGCGCGCACGATGGCCGCTCGCCGACAAGGCACCGAAGGTATTGCCATGGTAGCTTTGGCGCCGCGCGATGACATGGCGGCGGTCCGGTGAACCGGTTTCTACATGATATTGCCGTGCCAGCTTGATGGCCGACTCAACCGCCTCCGACCCGCCACTCACAAGATAGGTGTGATTGATCGTGTCCGGGGCATTTTCGGCCATGACCCGTCCCAATTCCTCGACAATCGGAGTGGTGAAGCTGCCGCTGTGCACATAGCAGACAGATGCCATCTGAGCTTCCATCGCAGCAATGATCTTCGGGTGGGAATGACCCAGACAAGCCACAGCCGCTCCACCTGATGCATCGACAATGTCCCGCCCGCTCGTATCACGAAGATAGATCCCGGAACTTGATACGATCTGCGGTACCTTCGCACCTATTATCCGATGCAGAATTTTTGAGTTAGGGCCCGACATAATTCTCCTCTATCTCAGACGTCCCGATGCCGGCTCGGTTACCTGTTGTGGGTTAGATCGAATGAACGGCTCTGTTTCATAACACTGGCAGGAGCTGGAAGTCGCTCAGACACGCAGGACATGGACAGAGCAGTGTGCATGACGCACGACCCGCGCGGCGGTCGAACCGAGGAAAAAATCTTTCACGCCAGGACGATGCGAGCCGATCACGATACAGTCCGCATCGTGGGTGTTCGCGTATTCGGTGATTGTGTAACCGGCAGATTGTCCCTCAAGCAGGACCGACGCGATGTCAGGCTCATCCTTGACCCGGTCGGCAAGCTTGTCTTTCGCCCTTTGCTGCGACTTTTCGACAACCTCTTCATCAAGGTAGACAAGGATCGAGCTGTTGGGCGGCTCATAAACATGAGCTGCCGTGATCTTCCCATCCTCAGAAACCAGGCTTCGGGCGACCGTGAGTGCAAGATCGCTAATCCCGTGCTCCAGCGAAAGCGCCACAATTACCTTCTTATACACTTTTCTTCTCCGTTTTCGGCACTTGCGCTTATCGTCCAAGCAGCAGGTCAGGCAGCCAAAGCGCGAGTTCGGGTACGAACGTGGTCAGTATCAGCGTCGGCAACCACGCAAAAACGATGAACACCAGTGTCGGCCAAAGCATCTTGGAAACCGGCGTGTCACAAATCTGGGCACCGAGATAGAGCAAGGGTGCCGTCGGTGGAGTGATGTTTGCCATGCCGAGATTGACGCCAATGATGGCAGCGAAATGGATCGGATCAACACCAACGCTTTGAGCAATCGGAAGCAGGATGGGTGTCGCCAATAACAGTCCGGAAATGTCGTCCATAAGCATTCCGATCAAAATCATCACGACGTTGATCATCAAAAGAATGACAATTGGATTGTCCGAAACCGAATAAACCAGTTCCTTTGCAAGCTGCGGAGCGCCCTGAGCGATCAGGTTGTCGGAAACGATCAGCACCATGAAGATCATCACCATCACAACGCCGATGGTCACTCCGGAGTTGCCGACGGTCTGGGCCAATGATTTCCACGTGAGTCCGCGATAGAAGTAGATTGCGATCGGGATCGCATAGACGACGGCGATCCCGGCCGCTTCGGTCGGGGTCATGATGCCTCCGTAGATGCCACCCAGGATGATCACCGGCATCATCAGGGCCGGCCCCGCCAGGCGCCCCTCGCCTATGAACGCGGGGATGAAAGGTTTGGGGCGGTCCTTGAGTTGGATATTGTCGTATTTCCGCAGCATGAACTGATTGGTGATGATCAGCAGCGTGATCAATATGATCGCCGGGATCACCGTGGACAGGAAGCACTTCAGAACGTGCTGCTGAGCAACCCAGCCATAAAGAATGTGCGACGCACTTGGCGGAATCAACAGTCCTAAAGGGCTGGCGCAAACAATGAGCGCGGCGGACTGCCCGGCCGGGTATTTGTTCCGCACCAGGTGCGGCATCATGATCCCGCCGATACAGGTGAGTGTCGCGTTCGCGCTTCCGGAGATCGAACCGAACACACCACAGGCCAGAACACCCGCTGCACTCAACCCACCTTTGATATGGCCGATGAACATCTCGGCCAACGACACAAGTGGCGCGGCTATCCTGCCCTTCTCCATGATGCCGCCAGCGATCATGAACAGCGGAATGGCAAGCAACACGAGTGACCTGACCCCGGTCGCCCCTGTCGGCAGGTAACCCGAAATGGACTGGTCCCCGACCAAAGCGATGAAAATCAGAACAGATCCGAACGCAACAAAGACGCTCACGCCCAGAAGAAGCATCAAGCAGACAATAAGCAGACTTCCGGTGATAATCATTTTGCAGCCTCCGATCTAAGAGGAAGCCCCATACCCTTGCGGATATGGACGTAAAGATGGGCAGCGGAGAACATCGCCATGAAGCCAAAACCGATGGCGATCGCGATCCGCCAGGAAACGAATGGAATGCGCAGGACGGGTGTCGAGCGCAGGCGCGGAAAGGAGAAATCGTCGGCCAGAGACACGTAACACGCATAGACGATGAACAGCGTTACGACGAGTTCGATCAGGAGCACCGCAAAGCCGCGCCACCAGATCAGCTTGGGATCGCTGATGACGATGCCCAGGATATCCGCGTTGATGTGAAGCCTTCGCTCCGAAGCCAGCACGGCACCGGCAAAGAAGCCGACGATGCTAATCGCCAGAAGCCATTCTTCGTACGCAAACAGATCGCCGCCGAAGCCGTAGCGGATCACCACCACCAAACCAAATGTGAACGCCATCAGGAAGCCGGAGAAGATCACAATCGCCTTCATCGCAACGAGCATCCATCGCATTGGCTTTCCGATTATTGCCGGCAGCTCATCGGTTACATGTGTTGCCATTGCCCTTCCCTTCTTCGGTCCCGGTGCTGAGGCGAAAGCGAAAAATGGGGCCGACATGAAAGCCGGCCCAGTTCGCTCGGGGAGGTTCAGTTCTTCGCAGCAAGCAGGCGATCGATGACGTCCTGGCCGACGTTGTCGGCCATCATCGGCCAGATGTTTTCCTGAACATGGGCAGCCATGGCCGCCTGTTCTTCGTCGCTGAGACTCAGGATCGTGTAGCCGCTGTCGATCAGTTTTTGACCGAACGCAGCATCGTTTTCGCGGTTGTAGTTAAAGAAATCGTCTGACGCTTTGGACATCGCCGCCTGAAGCGCCTCGCGTTGCGCGTCGTTCAGTTTGTCGAGCGAGCGCTGGGAGGCGTAGAATGACGTGAGTTCGGAGATTGAGTTGTACTCGACAAAATGCGTGCCGACATCAGACTGGGCAAAGATCGAGTAGGTGGCTGTCTTGGTGCAGCAGATCGCGCCATCGACGATTCCCGACTGGATCGCCGGAAAGATGTCGCCCCAGGCCATTGTCGTTGCCTGAAATCCGAGGGTCTCAACCATGGCCTTGACCGAGGGTGACGACCAGACGCGAATGTTCATTCCCTTGTCGTCAAAATTGTTCCAGTTCGTGGGCTCCTGCGTTGCAACGATGCCGACGAACCCTTCCGGGTTTTGCGCCATCACGCTTACACCGTACTCGTCGGTGATTTCCTGGAGGATCTTGTTGTACTCAGAATCCATGTTGCGCAGGATGTTGTTCATGTCGTCCCATCCACTGACGAGAAACGGCATGGACAGAAATTCGAGCCGCGGGTCCGTGTCGGCGTAGATGAACGCGGCGGCAAGATCGATATTGCCACGCGCAACATCCTCAAAAAGCGCTTCACCGGAACCAAGCTGGTTTGCGGGGAACACGTCGATTTTCAGGCCGACATCGGCAGCTGCCACGTCGGCGGCAACCTGCTCCATCATCTTGGTACCCTGGTGATCAATCGGAAAGACGCCTGCAAAGCGCAGCGTAACGTCGTCAGCCAGTGCTGCTGACGCCACAAGGATGCCCAGCAAGCCCGCCGTCAGGCCTGAACTCAGTTTCGTGATACTCATTGGAAGGTCTCCTTTGTTTAACGTTCTTAAGTCTGTTGTCTCTGGTCTGCCTTTGGTTGGTGTTCCCGCTTCCGATCGATCTGGGAAGCGAAAGCATCAGCGGGACGAAGACACCGCTAGGTGTCGTGGATGCGATCCCCCGCCCAGGTCCCGTCGGAACCCGATTTGGTCTCAAGTCTCTGAATTGTCTGGAGTGCCGCCGCCCATGGCTCTGGAATCGCGCGCGGCTTCCGGTAGGCGCGGTCAACCAAGACATGTGTGAGATGCCCTTGTGCAGCCGCCTGGTCAGCCTTGCCAAAAAGAGCAAACCTGTAGGTGATCGAGGTACGGCCGATGCGCTCGGTGCGCATGCCTGCAACAATCTGCTGAGGATAGGCCAGTTCGGCAAAGAACGTGCAGCCGGTTTCAACAACGAGCGCTATGACATCGCTGTGTGCCGGATCGAGCAAACGGTTCTCAATCAGCCAAAGATTCAAAACTGTGTCGAACAGCTTGTAGTGAACGGTGTTGTTCAGGTGGCCGTAGACATCATTGTCACTCCATCTGGTTTGCACATTCATGAGAACCGGGAAATCGTTTCGATGAAGAGGGGTCTGTTGGGCCATGTGTTCACCAGGCCGCTTTGTAGATGGCCAGTGCGTCCGCTTCGGCGACAACGCGCGGATTGTTGACCAAAAGACGTGTCTGCTTCATCGCTTCCCTGGCGAGCAGAGCAAGATCGGTTTTGGCAATGCCAACATCCCGAAGCCGGCTTTGCAGACCAAGCCTCTGGCAAAGGTCTGCCAGCGATTCAATGAACGCGGCGCACCTGGCAGAGGTATCCTGAAGCTTGTCCAAATGAGGAAACGCCATCGGTGCGAGCCTTGAATACAGCTGCATCGATCCGTTGGCGGTCTCATCGGCGTTGAACCGCAAGACCTCTCCCAAAATCAGCGCATTCGACAGCCCGTGAGGCACATGGAAATGGCCGCCGATCGGGTAAGCGAGCGCATGAACAGCAGCGACGGGAGAATTCGCGAAAGCAGCGCCAGCAACATAAGAGCCAAGAAGCATATTGCTCCGAGCCTCCATATTTCCCGGATCGAAAACGGCCGTCTCGATGTTTCCGCCGAGCAATTGAAGTGCCTTTTCGGCCAGCAAGGCTGAGAACGGGTTGTTGTTGGCGTTCCTTGAAGAGTAAGCCTCGATCGCGTGTACCATCGCATCGACGCCAGTGGCGGCTGTTGCCGCTGCAGGCAGGCTGAGCGTAAGTTCCGCATCAAGAATTGCGATATCCGGTAAAAGGAGCGGCGATGACACGCCGCGTTTTTCTGCACCCGACACCGTAATGATAGATACGGGGGTCGCCTCCGAACCGGTTCCTGCAGTCGTCGGGATCAGAACGAGCGGCAGCCGTGGCCTCTTGGCATTGTTCACGCCCCAGACGTCGTCTATGTCTTCATTTGACCCTGCAAGCAGCGCCACCATCTTCGCAACATCGAGCGACGACCCGCCACCAAGAGCGACGACCCCGGAACAACCGGCGGCAAGCGCCATCTCGGTCGCGCTCTGTACTGTGCCGATGCTCGGGTCGGATTCGACCTTGTCGAACATGCAGACCTTCATGGCGTGTGCTTCGAGCGAAGCGATCGCGCGAGATTCAAGTCCTGCTTTCCGGATGCCTGCGTCGGTGACGAACAAAACACGGGGCCCAAGCAAGTTTTCAGCCAGGGCACCAAGGTTCCCTGCAGCTCCGGGAGCTGAAACGACACGCTGCGTTGTGTTGAAGGTGAACGCGTTCATTTTCTGTCAGAACCCCGTTTTGTCCCCGCCCTTGAGCTCAAGGATTTCGCGCACTTCAAAGGGCCTCGCGACTGTCAGTCCGAGCTCTTCAACGATCCGGCGGATTTTCTGGACTTGCTGCGCATTGCTGTCGGCGAGCTTGCCGCGTTCGATCATCAAGCTGTCTTCAAGACCGACGCGCACGTTGCCGCCCAGGACGGCCCCCATCGTGCCGAGCGGCATCTGCTGGCGGCCTGCGGCCAACACGGAAAACCTGTACTGGTTCCCCAACAGCCGATCGGCAGTGGATTTCATATGCATCAGCGTGTCGGCGGATGCGTCTGACCCGCCCAGAATGCCCATGACGAATTGCAGGAAAACCGGCGGCTTTATCCGTCCCTGGCGAAGATAGAAAGCGACTGCGTTTATGTGCCCGGTGTCATAGCACTCGAATTCAAAACGCGTTCCCTGTTCATCACCCAGCTTTGCCAATATCGTGTCGATGTCGCTGAAAGTATTACGAAAAAACGTGCTCCGCGTATTCTCAAGGAACTGTTTTTCCCAATCATGCTTCCACTCCGAATACCGCTCAGCCATGGGGAACAGACCGAAATTCATCGACCCCATGTTCAAAGAGCACATCTCCGGGGAAAGCTCGAAAGGGGCAGCGACCCGCTCTTCGACGCTCATCTGTGAACTGCCACCTGTTGTCACGTTCAAAACAGCGTCGCTTGATTGCTTGATCCGCGGCAGAAACTGACGAAAGAGCTCAATGTCTCCATTGGGGGCGCCCGTTTCCGGATCCCTGGCATGCAGATGCAGAATTGCCGCTCCTGCCTCAGAAGCCGCAATGGCAGCCTCAGCAATTTCCGAGGGCGTGACAGGCAGGTTAGGGCTCATGGTCGGCGTGTGTACCGACCCCGTTACCGCGCAGGTGATGATGACTTTCTGCTGCACTCGTTCCCCCCGATGTGCGTGAGACACCGAAAGGGTAGGAAATCAATCATCATAGACAAAATAGATAATGGTGATTACCATCATAGGCATGGATGATCATGACTTGGCTGCAAAAATTGACAGGATCACGCGCGAGCTCGACTGGAACTTGTTGCGCACCTTTATGATCGTGGTCCAGGAAGGCGGTGTAACCAAGGGCGCGGCCAGGCTTGGTCTTCGTCAGCCCTCCGTCAGCCAGGCTCTCAAACGTTTGGAAGACCGTGTCGAAATTCGCCTGATAGACCGGAGCCCCTCAACCTTCCGCGTGACACCGGCTGGACAGCATCTCTACCAGGAATGTGTTGACATATACGGGACCATTTCGCGTGCAGTGGGCGTGGGGCAGACCGTCGAAGACGAGTTGACGGGCAACGTCACCATTGCTGCGTTCAGCACCATTCAGAGCGCATTTTTCAACGACGTCCTTCACACGTTTCACAAACGCCATCCAAAGGTCTGTTTTCAGATCGACGTCATGGCGAGCGGCGAAGCGCACCAGAGCGTTCTGGAGAAACGCGCAGGCTTGGGGATTTGCCAGATCTACGAAAAGGATCCGCGCCTGAACTACGAACTGTTCTACCGCCATTACTTCGGCTTCTTCTGCGGCTCGACACACCCCCTGTTCGGCAAATCCAATCTTTCTTTGAAGGACCTGCGCGGACATTCTTCCGTGACCTTCAAAACGGACCAGCTTTGGGATGCCTTGCGTCCGGTCGCGCTTATGCGGGCGCACCATAAACTCGACGAGAGCGTGACAGGCTACACCTCTCATCTGGATGAAGCGCTTCGAATGATTCTTGCCGGTTTGGGATTTGGACCGCTGCCCGTTCACTTTGCCCGAAGATACGAAGAAAAAGGGATCCTCTGGCGTCTGCCCCCTTACGAGGACACGCTGGAAATTGACGTGCAGTTTGTCACGAACCCGAAAGCGCGCCTTAAGCGCGCCGAACAGTCTTTCATTGACTTCGTCAACCAGAAGCTCGTCGAAGTTCCGCAAAGTGAACGTACTTACACATCCTCAAGCCAACCTGCAGAACAGGTGGAGAGACAGGTTTTCGATTGACGGTTTGATAGGGCAGCACGGTCAATCGTCTTGAAGGAGTTTCTGCAGACGCGTGAGCGCGGCGTCTGAACGCTTTTTGCAGAATTGATTGGTGGGGACATCGACGCTGCCGATCGCACGGCGGATCTGCAGGTCTCCGACCAGCAGGTCCAGGTAGAGGCCGACGGCTTCCTCGCTGCGCCGGAACACGATCAATCCTTCGCGTTTTGCGCGCTCCATGACGCGCTTCAGCAACGGGAGCACAGCCTCTCGGCCAGACTGCGCCAGTGTCGCCCCCAGCTCGCCCGAGCTATCGGCGGCAGCTGCCCTGTTCAGGGCGATCGCCCGCTCGCTGGTCAGAAGGCCAAGGAGTTTCGGCCCAAGGGTCGACAAGATTGATCTGGCATCGTGATCGGTCTGAAGTTCCGTTTCCAGATAGGTTTTTACCTTTTCCGCATTCCTCACCACGAGCGCGCGAAACAAACCCCGTTTGTCGCCATACCAGTTGTAGAGTGTTTCGTTCGAGGCGCGGGCCTTCTTGGCAACGGCCAGCATCGAGGCTCCGCTGTAACCCTTTTCCTGCAAAACATCATAGGCCGCGTCTTCGATCTGTCTTTGTCGAATTGTCCGGTTTTCTTCGCGCATTCCCACCTCGATTTTCAAAAACCGTAACAAGCATTACGGAAACGGGGCAAGCTGAAATTTCAACAAACGCGGAGAACTGGCCCTCAGCGAACTCATCGTGACGTGCAGCGCTTCAGGAACCTCCTCGCACAAAACGCTGAGTGCCTTTGTCAGCACGTTTGAAGCCTCTCACCTCGAAGCATGCGTGTTGACAAAAACCGTACACATCATTACGTAAATCAAATCCGTACAAAAATGTACGCCTTTAGAATTCGAGAGAGGGAAGTCAATGCACATCCTGAAGTGGACTGCTCTGGGCGTCGGCTTGATTGGTGCAGGGATCGCCGGCGTTGTCGCGACGGGCTCGTTTTTGACGGAGCGCGATATCTCGCGGTTTCGCGAACACGTGTCAGAAATCGGGCTTGCCGAGGTGCGTCAACCTGTCAGCCGGGAAGACATTGAGTCTCTGCCCGCCCCGGTTCAGCGCTATTTCGACTTTGTGTTTACGAACGGCGTGACGACGGCAAACATCGTGCGCGTGTCAGCCGAAGGCCAGTTCCGCCGCCCGCAAACAGAAGACTTCAATCTCACAACAGCCGAGCAAGTCATCGCAATCGGAGAACCGGCGCTCATGTTTTCAGCAACCACGCCGATTGTCCCCGGCATCTGGGCACGGGCCTATGATTTCTTTGCGGAAGGCGAGATGGAAATGAAAGCCAAGGTGATGTCGGTCCTCACCGTCGTCGACGAGGCAGAAACGCCTGAACTGAACGTTATTTCCCTTCGTCGCTGGTTGCTGGAAAGTGCTCTGTTCCCGCAAGCCCTGCTGCCGGGAGGACCGGTGCGCTGGGAACCGATCAACGAGAACAGCGCAAGGGCCATCGTTGAAGCTGATGGACTGCGCGCAACCATGATTGCCCATTTCGATGAAGACGGGCGAATGGCTTTCATGGCTGCTGAAGAGGACGGAGACCTGTCAACCTCGTATCACGGTTCGGGCGAACATGTGACGAGGTCTGATTACCGCGAGGTCGACGGCGTCATGGTTCCGCATCGCTTTGTAATCTCGCGCGCAAGCGGCGGCGAGATCTATCCTTTTTTCGACGCAGCGCTCACACAGATCGAATTCGAATAAGGCGCGTCCCGACGGGCACAGACTAGTTGCCGCATAAGTGCTTCCGCGTCGCAAATGAGCTCGCAGAGTTCGACCGGTAATTTTATCAAGCCTTGCCGAAATTTAACCGGCTAATCAAATAGATCTGTACCCGGCGCAAGACCTTGAGGGCTTAACCTGCGCGTGACCCGCGAAGCGTCAAGACACTGGCAGCAAACAAACAACTCGCGCCCGCGCGGCTGAAGAGCTTCAACACTCTTGGACTGTGAAAATGCCGGCGCATGGCACAGGCTGTCACGAGCCAGAGGACACAGTTGACGAATGCAACACCCATAAACGTCCCGATGAGGATCGTAAATTGCGGCAAGACCGGCCCGCCCGGATCCACGAATTGGGGAACGAAAGCGACGTAGAATGGTGGCCCCTTCGGATTCAACAGGCTGATGAGTGTGCCTTGCCCAAAAAGCCTGCCGAGCGGTTTGTGTTTGTTGGCACCATCGGACTGAAAGGCTTCGACAGGGGATGTCCAAAGAGAATAGGCCAACCACATCAGGTAAAAGGCACCAACAACTTTAAGGACACCGAACCAGAAGGCCGAAGCTGCGAGAATGGCACCTGCCCCTGCCAGGGAAAGTGACATGGCAATCAACGCACCGAACAACACGCCGGGAATGGTCGCAAAACCAGAGCGGGCTCCGTCACGAATGGCATAGCTGACGGTAAAAATGATGTTCGGCCCCGGGATCAACACCACGATCGCGCAGGCAACAACATATCCCAACCAGAGCTCAATGCTCATCATGACCTCCGATCGTGAGCGACGCTTTCGGACAAGACAACGCACTGCACCACACAGGCAGCAAATCTCTGCGGGTTTTCGATCATCATCGGGTGCCCCGTGTCCGGAATGTTGATCCGGGAGGTGCAGAGCTGATTGGCCCAATCGGGCGTGTCCCATCCCGCAGCGGACCGCGCACCGGCGATCAAGTGAACCGGAAGATCGCTTTCCATGAGCTTACGGATGCCTTCAAGGTATTCCGGGCCACGCGTTGCGGCAACAACGGCCGTTGCCTGGGCCTTGATCGTGGACGCGGGTTGGTTGGACAGCGGCTCGGGCGCAAGCCGGATGGCGAGTTCATCTGGCGCATCAATCGCGCCCTTGATCCATGTGACGGGGTCGGCCCGAAAGTCCTCAAGGCCCTGTTCGACATCTTCTGCCTTCTGGCCTGCGATCCTGGACGACCAGAATGCGTCCTTCAATGTGAAGTTTCCCTCAACGCTGATCAGGCTTTTCACCAGATCCGGGCGTAACCCGGCCACGAAAACGGCCACAGCGCCACCGACCGAATGACCGACCAGATGCACCGGACCGTCTGCCTCCAGATGCGCAATCACATGCTGCGCCTGATCCTCAATTGTGAGCGACGCAGTGGAATGGTCGGCGAACTGCCCGTAACCCAGCAGATCCGGTGCGCTCACACTGAGACGTCCCGCAAAGGGCTGCAGGATCTCCGGTGCATTCAGGGCGCCGATAAGACCATGGACCAAACAAATTCTTTCCAACGATAAACACCTGTGTTGACGGAGTTCAGATGCTGGGTGTGAACGAGACCTGCATTGGGCTCGCCCCTACTCCCAAGTTACCGAACCCTAGCCAACAATGAACCGGCCAATCTGACAGTTCACCGTCGTTTTCTGCCAATCTGCGGCCGCGCGTTGATGCCTCTGGCAGTTTCACATCAGGCGGATTGAAACCGGTCTCGATACTCAGTGGGTGTAACACCTACGTGGCGCGTAAACGCGCGTCTCAACCGCTCCTCGTTTTTGAAACCACAGCGAACCGCTATCGCCTTGACACCGGTTTTCGTCGTCTCCAGCAACTCCCTGGCGGTGTCGACCCTGATGGTTTCAACGGTTTTTGCAGGCGTAAGTCCAACCGTCGAGACATAGGCTCTGTAAAAACTTCGAACGCTCATGTTCTGATATTGCGCGAGCTGCTCGACACGCAGATCGTCAGCGAGATTTTGCGCAATCCAGGCATGAAGTTCATCAAAGGTCCCCGACCGATCTGCGCACTGTCTTTCCAGAACAGCACTGAACTGAGATTGCCCACCGGGCCGCACCATATAGGTCACGAGATATTGCGCGCGTCTCAGGGCAACGTCGCGGCCCAGGTCTTCGGCCAACAAAGCCAACGCCATGTCGATCCCGGCTGTCACCCCTGCAGATGTCCAGACTCCGCCGTCGTTGATGTAGACGGGATCGACCTCGACACGCACTTTCGGGAAATCATCCTGCAAACGCTTGACGGCGTCCCAATGTGTCGCCGCTCTTCGATGATCCAGACATCCCGCGGCGGCCAGCAAGTAAGCACCATTGCAGACCGAACCGACACGAGCCGCGTTTTGAGCCATTTTTCTGATTTTGGCGATAAACGCGCTATCCGCGGCGGCGGCGTAAACGCCGGTCCCGCCGATTGTGATGAGCGTATGGATAGGAACGTCAGTCCAATCCGCCGAAGCATCCGTCTCTACGGAAATCATCACGTCAGTTGGAACTGTGCCGCCCTCTGCGGACACAAGCGCAATGTCATAGCGGGCTTCCCCCGACGCCGTTTGATGCAGGCCCGAAAAGACGTTTAAAGGCCCGGCAAGGTCCAGAAGCGTGATCCCTGGATAAACGACAAATACAATCTGGTCAGCCAAGGCCCCTCCTCTTTCCGGCACCTTGGCAAAAAATGCATGGTTACAGCAAATCGTGTCAATCCATGATGACGATCAAACTTTCAAAGCAGTATTGAGGAAACGATGTTGCGACTGGACAGCTGAGTTTCTTCGATAGAGATAAACGCGCTGCAACTGGCAAAAAAATAAGTGGCGGAGCCAGGCTCCGCCATATTATCTACTTAACAAATTGATATGTAATGATTTTATTTTCTATTTTCTATTTGTGTCTACCTTGATCATTAGCGCTGTGCTCTATTCACGTTTTTGTGAATCCCTTTAGGGCCTGACAAAATTCGTCGGCTTTGCAATACGCCCTTCTTCAGTGCCACGAAGCCATCTCCTCACACTGAAGCGGGTTGAAACAACTTTTAACGCCAAGCTGATCGATATGGTGCATTAGCTCATCGGAAAAGTAGATGTCGCGATAGGTTGTCTTTTTTTTCTTCCAAAGGTGGCAACCTTGGGTTTCGTGTTTGTCCAGAACAATTCTGGAATTTCTTCCTTTTTTTTAATAACCAGGGCTTCGCCCCCATGATGCTTTTTAACAATGCGATGCATCGTACGCTCCAGGGTGATTGAATCGCGTTCAAAACCATGCTGAAAGAAGTAATAGGGCTCTTGTTGAACTTCGGTACTATTCACAACCAATTTCGTTGGGAGCCAGTTGTGAATCCCTGGCTCAAGACCTTCGACGATGTCTCTGAATCGCTGAGAGACAATCCATTGGCCACCGCCGCGACAAAGAACAAATTTCGCGCACTCCGATACATCTCTGTCCAAGATTACGCGCTTGGGTACATTCTCGGGCCTCAATCGCGGCTCAAAGCGATTCTGCTTGCCTAATGGGTACTTCCCCGCAGGTCCCCAAACTAACTGCATGCTAAACTCTTCAATTCGAACGTCGACAAGCCAAGCCATCGGTTATTTCTCAACGGGCTCGATCAGACTCGGATCGTTTTCGGTCTTGGACGAGTTGACCGCCCGGCCGACACGGTAGAACTCGAAGCTTGAGCCGAGGTTGTCGCTTAAGAGCGCCTTGGCGTCCGCGACAGGTGTTGCCGGATGCAACCAGGCGTCATAGTGCTCGGGCGAAAGCACGATTGGCATGCGGTTGTGAACCTGATCAATCGGTGCAACAGCAGCAGCCGTAAGTATGGTGCAAGAGGTGACCTCGAGGTTCGTGTTGTAGGCCCATAGTCCAGCGAAAGAAAAAGGCTTCCGCTCAGTCAAATGGATGAACCAGGGATCTTTCCCGCCGTCGTCGCCTTTCGTCCATTCATACCAGCTGTCTGCCGGGATAAGGCAACGCTTTGCTTTGTAGGCTTCACGAAAAGCGAGCTTGTTCTCCGCATCTTCCGATCTGGCGTTGAAAATCGGGTATTTGCTTTGCAGCTCCTTTGTCCAATGCGGCACAACCCACCAACTGCCTTCGGAGACCTTCTGACTGCCTTCCTTGTCGAGATGGATAAAGGGCACATTTTGTGTCGGAGCGATGTTGTAACGGGCCGCAGTGTTCCGCTCTGCGTGGTCTGACAGGCGATATAGGGCGTGTATCTCACGTCACGGTTTCACAAGTGTATAGCGACCGCACATTGCAGCAAGTTTCCCTTCTCAATCAAAGGAATTTGACGATTAGCCTGAAAAGTAGGTACCCCCACAGCGGCGACGTGAAGATCACAATCCAAAACGATGTGTCGTTCATGCAACTGACTCCATCTTTTCGGTTGTCCTGTATTTACTAACCTAACGCAATGTGATTGCATATATTGCATTGCAGCAAGTATGGTATTTTTTAGGTGCCCCGAGAGCTCATTAGGTAATGGCTCTCGGGGCTTTTAAGACTTTACTCGTCCACATTGCACCGCAGCGCGAACACGCTCCTTGGTAGACGCAGTTTAATTCGAAGGGGGTACCGGATTCGAAGTGGACCCGGCTTGCGGTTGGTTACAACTCACGCCGACATGACCTTTGAACGGTCACGCCCAACCCATGAAGCCTTCCACAATATTAGCTCCCTATGAGTCACACAAATTAGTTCGGGAAAGCTGCCTGCAGCTCTTCCAGTGTCAGAGGTGACCGCCAAACATCGAGACCGTCCATGGCGCTCTGCTGCCACGTGGCGCGCACGAGCTCAAAACGAAATGATGTCACTGTCCCAGTTCTGCAGTTTCTTCACGCGTCACAGCACCCGCAACAGTCAGTTTCCGCCATTACAACTTTTGTTCCGCGGCCTAAAGTTCGCGCGTACACGCACGGCGAATTTCATAGCGCATAAGCTGACCAAGGTCGCTCGGACCATCGACTTCGGTTAGGAGGTCGTTGCCGGACATAGCCGCGCACAAATGTTTTGCGAAACCGGCGGCGGAGCGATGTGACAGATAGCTGATGAGACGTGCGCCTTCATGACAGGCCATGATTTGGTCATGCACCAGAGCAGATGAAAAGCTCTTCGGTGAAATGATCAGGCTTGAACCGGATTCCTGGTTTGTTTCGTATTCCGGGAACTTTGTATTTAGTTCGTTCAAGATAATCGGAAGTTCATGATGCTCGTCTTCCCATTTCAGATGGGTTTTCAATTGTTCGGTCGTGGCCCGTGTGCCGGCAAGGCACACACGCAGGGTCGCCGGGCCGTTTTCGATCAGCGGCGCGACCTTGCCCGGGTAAGCGCTGTTTTGCACGATCTTGACCAGGTATTCGTAGAGATCGTCGGAAAAGCTGTGGTCTTGCCTGTCCAGCATTTCGTCACCGCTCCACCACTCGGCTCCCGACGAGACAAAAATGCCCCGAAAAACACGCCTGACTCTGGCCGGCAAGCGTGACATCAGTTCGTTGTAGCTGACGCTGGTCAACAGATAACAGGGCCTGTCGTATGCAAAATTACGCAGGTAATCGGCAAAGTCATGGTCCAGCGGGCCGAACTTGCCGGGGACGAGCACAGAGAGATCGAAAAGGAACACATCCCTTTTGTCTGAAACGGCATTCGCATCGGAGATCCGGTTTGGGGAAGTCTTTTCAACTATTGATAACATGAGATTTCTCCTAAAATTCTTTCCGCTGAAAAATCAACTGCCACCCTGCGGCCAACTCATACTTAGCGTTAGGTGATTTTTTCGCTTTGCTTTCAATTACTTACCTCGTTCTCGACAAATTCGGAACATCGGTAATGGTTAAACGTTCGCGAGAATCGAAAAAATCCTCGAAATCGAACACTTCATTTTCTTATAAAGTCCCGTTACGGCATTCTTTTTTTCTATTCATGTTAATTTATCGGAACTAGATTAATTTGTCACGAACACTCATATCAAGGATCGTTGGTATAAGCGTGACGTTTTCGTGCAACTCGCAACGAGTTGTCGAAATTGAAACACGCGTCTGCATTGGCGACCATGATGGCTAATTTGGCGGTAGTCTTTTCGAACATTAACCTGAGGTGGGCGATTATGTTGACGGTCACAGGTTCCGCAGAGGTTCCATACCGTCCAGGGACTGGGCCAACGTATTCGCCGGCTTTACCGCACCGCTCGGCACGCATGCGGTTTTGGGCAATCACGATAGGTGGGAAGACCGTACGGCACAGCTCACCGGAGCGGGACCAACCTTTGCCGGCCAGGCGCTGCTCGATGCCGGGATCAGCCTTTATCAGAACAAAGCCGTCGGGCCGCAAAAGAATGGACACCCGTTCTGGCTTGCCGGGTTAGACGACCAGATCGCACTTGCTCACAACAAGAAGGCTGGCCGGGACCATTGGCTCGGCAAGGACGATCTTGCCGCAACCCTGTCACAAGTAAGCGACGACGCACCTGTCTTGCTCATCGTGCACGAACCCGAGATCATTCGAAAGGTTCCTCCCCGCGTCAGCCTCACCTTGAGCGGTCACACTCACGGCGGGCAGATCAACTTGTTCGGCTACAAGCCCGCCAGCGGGAATGTTCTCGGCAAGGATCGAAATTACGGCCACATCATTTACGACGACGCCGACCCAACACACCCTGTCACACCTCTTGCGGCGGCACAGCGGCACCTGATCATATGAGGCGGCCTCGGCTGCTCCATACTGCCCGTGCGTTTCGGTGTTCCGTCGGAAATCACCCTTGTGCATTTGGGCGCGAACGTCGGTTCGGAAGAACTTTCCACGCCTGCCCCGCACGAACAGCGATCATTGCAACATTCGGTTTGAATCTGATTTACTTGGAAAATGCAACTTCTAACGCTTGAAGACGTTCCAGGATCTCCCCAGTTTCAATTGCCTTACGCTGAGCCTCGAGAATAGTAACGATCCCCTGAGCTTCTGAAGGCGCAACCTCACCAGCAGACACGGCCTTGGTAATCGTTTCCATCGCGTCCTTGATACCGTCGATTGCGGACGTGTCCGGCAGTTCGATTTCAATACGGTTTGCGAGCCGTGCCGGACGCGCATGAATNTAAGGCGCAGCCTTCTCCGCTGCCCAGGCGCGATCCTTTGCATCGGCGTTTTCATCTCTCATGATCGAGAGCATGTATTCGACGGACGTTTGACCAGACTCGGATTTGGAAGCAAGCATGTCCACATGCTTCTTTTTCAAAGAGCCTTTCGGGTGGCCAGCGCCCTGCCTAGCGCCACCTACTTTAGCCATGTCGCTGCTCCTGGAGACCGGAAAGCAGTTCTAGCGGAACATCGCTGACAACTGGTCCATTTGCGCCAGGCTCGATTGCCCGCATCTTGATAAGCATGGTGTCTTCGCCGGGGCCATAGCCTTGTTCTGACAGAAACTGATCAATCTCGTCGTCGGACTGCCTTCCGTATAAAAACGTAACGAAGCGAGACGGTCTGCCGACCGCAACGGCAATGCGCTGTTCCAGTTTCGAGAGGCGATGAGATAGGTTCCGCATCAAACAGCCCTTTTGTTTAACGGCTTGGTGTAGGCCAACTTCGCTCTTGGATAATCCGGCTCGATTGAACCGTCTTTTTTCTCATAGAGCGTTTGAAAGATAACGATCTGGTGCTTGGGATCATCTTGCTCAATTCCGTTTGCACGAAGTCGCTCATTTACCTCTTCGTCGTTCGAGCCCGCACGCACGACAACTAGCAATCCGCCGCTGGCCCCATCCAGTTGCTACTCAAGTTTCGAAAGTCTCTTGGCGACGGTGTGCATGAGATATCACCTGATTGATTTCAATGCTGGCTGTTCGTTTCGCCCCCACATGCGGACACAGCTTTGTTCGTCAGCAACTCAAAATTAGGTCCGACGTGATCACCGATGACGTAATCGAGGAAGCGATTGGCTATCTCGATTGGGTCACCATCCAAACCGCTACGTATAGCCAGTTCGAGATAATCGCGGCGTAAAGCCATTCCCTCGACGCCCATGATTTTGTTCCGGCGTTCGAAACCCGGAGATAGAGCCCACCACCATCGCTAATCCTGCCCGGTTTCTTCGCGGATCGTATTTTCACATCATTGAGCTTGTGAATGGGTCGAGCCATGTGGGTCTACCAAATTGTCTACCTTGAGGTCGCATTGTCGGGACGACCTGAGAGTAGCACAGAAAAGCGGCAGAGCCATTAATCCGAGAGATTTCAACACAGTTGATAAGCGCAGAGAACCACTGAAAAAAATAAGTGGCGGAGCCAGGCTCCGCCACTGAATATTCCTAAAAAACAGTCTTTATTCAAAGGTATGGTGCTTCAGACCCAAATGGACCTTTCGGCAAAAATGTCTGGTGCGGTTTCCCGCGAAATCAGTTGGTCAAACGATGGGATAACCATCGATGACGTTCCGGTAAAACCCGGCGATATCTTTCGAGGCTTCGATGTCCGGGTGGAACTCGTCCGTCCAGCGGCCTCGAACCACGTTACGGATGTCGACCAGCGTGACATTCGGGAACTCGTCGTCAACTTCCTGTAGGACATCATAAAACCGGTCAATCAGATAAGTCAGAATGCTCGTGATCAGGTCCTTGTCCGCCTCGAAGCGGAAATTGCGCTTCACGAAGGGCCGTCCGAACCACGGACCATCGCTGCGGGCGACAGGATAATCGTAGCCGTGGACCAGGAGCTGCGTGCGCGGTGCCCGTTTGGCAATGTGCTTGGCAAGGTCGACATAACCGCTCTTCAGCTTTTCAAGAACGGCCTCAAACCGATCCATATGAAGGCAGTCTTCCGGCCTCTCGGCGCCCAGTGTGGCGTCCCTTTCCTTCAGGAGCCTAGTCAGCGCAGCACCGCCCAGAAACTCGTTTCCACCACCCGAGAAGATGAAATAGTCATAAACACCGGTGTCGACATGAACCCTGAAGGGTTTTTTGTTGATCAGCTTGTCGAAGCAATGTCCCGGCCAGGCTGAACACGCTGTCTGGTAATACCCTTCCAGGATATCGAAAAATGTCCTGTTGTAGCCGTGGAACCTTGAGACCTCGACGACAATGTTGACCCATGAATCGCCGCTTGCGCAGACCTGGATCGGTGAGCGGTGCACCCGAAGCGGATCACACTCCTCACCCTTACCGGAGGCCGCCCATTCCACCGCGACCTGTTCCTCTGTGAGCGGCACGCGGTTGTCGTCCAAGAGCTGGTAGGCCAGGCACCTGTTCGGGTCTTTTTCGTACCGCGTGTTGTTCAGGACCGTCGCTTCCAGGATATCGGCGTACATGACTACCTCCAAAGCTCTCGTCGTTACGTGGCTCGAGGAAGAGACCGGCCTTTGAGGCCGCAACCGTTCACGATGGGACGGTCGATGGGGCTGTCTTCCTCATTTCGGCTTTTCCGGCAGCCACGCACCGGTTATCCGGTGTCTGGCGAGCTGCCTGGCATAAAGCCGAACTGTCTTTCTTCCTTTTTTCGAGGCCGTCTATTTCCGGCTCTTTCTGTTGCAGTCTTATTGTTCGTGATGGGCACTCACATGCGCCCTGCTGTTGAGGATTAGTCTTACAATATTCGTCGTGCCAGTGCGCGTGAGAAAAGCGTGAATTCAAATTCACACGAAGGAAAAAACCAGATTCAATCAAAGGTTGTTAGTATAATTTCGACTTTTATTGATTCAAGACATTGGAAATTTAGCAAGTAAAGACAGCACTTCTGGGTCCTGATTTTGCAAAGTGACTTTTCATACGTTTGCCAGTTGGATTTCTGCCTCGACATGCTTGGCCTTAACATCGGAGAAATACGTATGTGCTGCAGAAAGACACCTCACCTCATGGGGAGCTGCGGCACCCGCATCCTGGACATATTCCGAGGTCGAAAGGATGCTCCCGGCGACGAGTTTCGGTTGGATACAAGTAACAATCGCCAGGTTGGTGTTTTTGGACACCAAACATCTCTCGCTCCCGGTCGACCACACAGGTGCAGCCTTGGCAACATCCTGGCCAACGTTTCGGGTATGATCAAATTGGATGAGGTCTTTGCGATACATTCGTACGAGGGTCGCCCAGGAGAATCTAACCCGGTAACCGAAAAAATATTGAGTTAAAAATGTTCAAACACGCATCGCAAACCCGGCTGTGCATGCAACAGGTGTTACATACGCCAAGAACTGTTTAGAAGCGCGATGCAAAATGGCTAGTTCGATTGGAACAGCGTTTTATCACCGAGAATGATCAGCCATTCTACGATTTTGCAGAGATCTTCGTCTTCAATCTCCCCGCTTTCAATCGCCTGGCGAAGACGGCTGCTGATTTCGGGCCAATGGTTATGCAGATCCACTAAACTCTTTATTTCCAGAGAAATCTCGCCGATTTTGATCACATTGGCCTCGTTTTGCATTCTTTTAGCTCCCACGTTTGCCACCTTGTTTTACAGTTGTTTTCCTTCTCTACTGCGTTAAAAAAGTGTGAATCGGCACTTCGCATCTGGATTCACCTCAGTAACTTGATTTATCAATTGAGAGCTTGTCGGGGGTAGCTGTGGCCAATACGTTAATATTTATCAGGATGTATGGGACATTTACTTGCTCAACTTCTGAGAACGGTGACGTATTACCGCTCACGGGCAAAACGGCGGCCATGTTTGCTCTGCTGGCTTCGGCGCCAAATGGGCGCAGGACCAGATCATGGTTGCAGGACATGCTGTGGCCGAGATCCGGCGCGCAGCATGGCAGGGCAAGTTTGCGACAGTCCCTTGCCAACATCAAACGCGCTTTGGGCGACAAGTATGATCTCTTGATTGGAACAACCAATCAGGATGTCTGGATCAACCTCCCAGCAGTCCGGTTTGTCGGTTCACCGCAAGAAGGTATGTTGCTTGAGGGTCTCAATCCTTCTGGCGCAGACGGCTTTGAAGCTTGGCTCACGGAGCAGCGACAACAGATCGTTGCCGGATTGGAAAGCGACATCAGCACGGCTCTGCCGGCACAAGCTGCTGTCGCAACCAAGCAGGACGCTTCGCCACCATCACGGCTCAACGAACTGGTGAAATTGCGGCCCGCAATTGCGATTCTACCATTCTCGCATTCGGCGAGTGACGGCATCGATCCGTTCTTTGGTGATATGATTGCGGGTGATTTGTCCCGAATGATCGCCAGGGCACACGGTATTGACGTGATTTCCCATTTATCCTGCCGCGCGACCGGATTCATCAATGCCGACCTCGACCGCCTACAAAAGAGCTACGGTGTCGACTATGTCGCGACGGGGTTCTTGAGAGCCTCTCACGGTGACATCACATTGGATATCGAGTTCACCGACAGTGCCTCAGGCGTGATTGTCAATGCAAAGCGGTTCACACGTTCCAGCAAAGACTGGCTCAAGGGCAGCGCTGAGGTCCTTCATGAAATTGCGAATTACATCGTCGACTCACTCTTCAAGGGAGCAATGCGCGACATTCGCACAAGGAATATTGACGACGTCAACGCGCACACTCTGTTGATGTCGGCAATCGCCCTGATGCATCGGCAGGACCTGGCCAGCGTGCTGCGGTCACACAAGCATCTCAAGAATATCATCGAGCGGCTCGGCCCCTCCTCCCTTCCTTACGCCTGGCTTGCGCAATGGTACATTCTGTTTCTTGCGCAGGGCTGGGGCACGAATATTGAGGACGAAAGACGCACTGCTCGTGAGATGGTTGCAAGGGCGATCGACGCCGATCCGGATTGCAGCTTCTCGCAAGTGATGGATGGCGTCGTTTCCTATCAGCTTGAGCGTGACTACGAACGCGCCTCGGTGGTCTTTAATGATGTTCTGGCACAGAACGAAAACAATGCTGTCGCCTGGTTTTGGAAGGGCACGCTGTTTGCTTTTGAAGGCAAAGGACGTGAAGCAGTTGCCTTCACGGACCGTGGACGTTTTCTCTCTCCACTTGATCCTGGAGGCTACCTTTACACGACGCTTTCTGCCACCGCCCATCTTTCTGACCACAACTATCAGAAAGCTTTAAAAATTGCAGACCAATCCTTGTCGCTAAATCGGCACCACGCGTCAGCGCTTCGGGCAAAAATAATTTCTTTAGTCGGCTTGGAGCGTGTCGACGAGGCTCGCACTGCTGCGGAAGATTTGAGGCGAATGTATCCCGGCTTTACGATCAAGAGTTATGTCTCCACCCATCCTGCCGCAGAGCTGGAAGTGGGGCGCGAGTGGGCACGCGCCCTTGAAATCAGCGGCATTCCAAAAGAGTAACTGAGTGAGAAACTAGGAGTAGACACATGTCTTTTGAGAGTGGTGCAAGCGGCGCGTCGGGTGCGAGTGGGGCTTCAGGAGCGTCAGGTGCCAGCGGGGCTTCAGGGGCTAGTGGAGCCTCAGGGGCGTCCGGCGCCAGTGGGGCTTCCGGGGCATCCGGTGGGGGCGGACGCCAATTTTCCGGTTATATGGCACAGAGTATCGTCAACGCGCGCGACGGCATCGTCGGGCCGCGCTCCAGCTGGGACACACATTCCGTCACACACCTTGATTTTGAAGATCCCAAGGATACGAACCGTTGGCCTGGCTGGGCGCGTTCGATGGTGATCCATGGCGAATTGATGAGCGGCTTGCGCATCTCAACGGATGGGGCGGTGGCCGTTCAGATCGCGCACCGCGATGAAGAGCGAACCAATCCGTGTGCAGGCCCGGTGAAAAACCTGGCAACCATCAAGCGGCCAAGCGAGAACTTTTTCAAAGGACAGATGAATCTTGTTCTCTCCTACGCCGACCTGCGTGTCGACCGCCTCGCAGAAATAGTCAATCAGACCGGCTATCCAAATCACTATTTCGGTATCATCGTCTCACTCCATCCGGATCGCACAAAGCATACCTTGGAGTTGCTGGGTATTGCGCAACGCTTTGCCACAGCCGTGGTTCAAAACGTCAAAATGGCGCTGGCCTGCAAGCGACCGGACCTCTATTCAGCGTCGGTTCAACCGGCAATCCCCATGCCCGGCCATGGCGCACTGCCGTCCGGGCACGCAACAGAAGCAGCTGCGATGGCTTTGATGCTGAGCAAGATCTCCGGCAATCAGTCAAAGTCCGATACGGATGAAAATCACTACGAACGGATGATGATGCTTCAGGCCGAGCGTATTGCCGTCAATCGCACGGTTGCGGGCCTGCACTTTCCAGCAGACAGCATATCCGGAGCAGCGCTCGGACTTTGCCTTGCAGAATATTTCGAAGCGCGCGCGCAATCGACGGCCGGCAACCCCACGTCCATCAAGCCCTTCACCTTTGATGCCGCTGTGGCAGGCGAAGACGAAGCGGCAGAGCTCACCAGAGCGTCAACCACAGACTATTCGATCCGCGAGTATTACAAGACCGGTTCGCGCAGATCTGGCGAACTCGTCGACATTGGCACCGATCTTGTGACTGTCAATCACGCCATTCCACAATTGGCGCATATCTGGAAATTAGCCAAAGACGAGTGGAAATAAATCGAGGCCGTGTTGTTACAATGTCTGGAACCTATCAATGGCAGCCGGCCGTAAACTGGCCGATCACCGTCGATCCGTACACCAGGTGGCTGGTCGACACAGCACCAAATTGCCTGGATGTCGAACGCTTCACAGATTGCAGGGACAATCATTGGTTTCTCATCTTGCTCAAAAAGCCGGACAAGAAATCAAAGGGGAGCGCAGACAGACAGAATCTGAGCCAAGTCGACAAAAGCAACATTATCTGGGAACCCGACGGGTCGGCGTTTTCCTACCTTCTGTCGCGCAGTAGCTTCGACAATGTTTCTGGCACCTTGAAAGCTCCTGCACAGAAGGACACCAAAGAGATCTATGCGCAACTTGCTCCGCTGGATGACGCAATGGTTCCGTGCGACCTTGCTGAGCCGTCAGTTGGAGATTTGCAATCAATCGGCATCGATCCTGATAAAGCCGTGATCTGTGGTGTGATCGATGACGGGATAAACGTTGCCCATGAACGCTTTGTTGATGACGAGGGCAATCCACGCGTCGACTTCGCGTGGCTGCAAGATGGACGCTTGGACGCGGAGAGCTCCAATCCTTCAACCGTATTGTTCGGCAGAGAAATTTCCGCCGCACAGATCAAAGAAGCAAGAGCGCACTCAGATACGGAGGAGAAAACCCTTCGGACACTCGGGCTGGTCGACCC
>JGI12316J14372_10000979_pt1 | contig 42087 bp, 26 predicted proteins | sample MarCyaLeptolynsp_FD_14372 | JGI IMG/M metagenome (IMG submission 14372)
AACAGGGTCCGGCGGCAGATATCGTGGCTCACCGCGGATGAGATCACCATCAGCAATCCTGCCGCGGTCGAGAGAGCTGCAGCCAGACCACCGGCGACCACAAGCCCGATCACCCAACCCGGCAATTGGGCAATTTGCGGATTGGCGAGCACATGAATGTCAGCACTGAATGGCACGACTTCATTCTCGACGCCATCGGGAGGTTTCGGCCCGCGGAACTGTACGATGCCATCGCCATTCTTGTCTTCAAATCCGATCAGTCCGGTGACCTCCCAGTCGCCATACCATTCCGGAATAGGCGTGCCGCCCGCCGCTTCGATCTCCGCGGCGCGGGCCTCATAATCCTCATCGGCAGCGATATAAGTGCTCTCATTCACCGTATCGATGAAATTGAGCCGCGCGAATGAGGCCACCGCCGGGGCTGTCGTGTAGAGCGCCGCAATGAAGACCAGCGCCCAACCCGCGGACAGCCGCGCCGCCTTCGCGCTTGGCACTGTGAAGAAGCGAATGATCACGTGGGGCAAACCGGCCGTGCCGAACATCAACGCCCCGGTGATTGCGAACACATCGAACATGGATTTATTCGTCTGCGTATATTCCTGAAACCCGAGATTGGTGACCACCGTGTCGAGCTTCTTAAGCATGGACACGTCTTCGCCTGAGACGTTGCTGATAAAGCCGAGCTGAGGAATGGCGTTGCCGGTAATGATCAGCGACATGAAGATCGCAGGAACCGTATACGCGAAGATCAGGACGCAATATTGTGCCACTTGCGTATAGGTGACGCCCTTCATCCCGCCGAGCACGGCGTAGAAGAACACGATGAACATGCCGATAATGATGCCGACATTGAAGTCGACTCCGAGGAAACCAGAGAATGCGACGCCAACGCCCTTCATCTGCCCGGCAATGTAAGTGAACGAGACGAAAAGCGCACAGATCACAGCAATGATCCGGGCGAGATCCGAATAGTAGCGGTCACCGACAAAGTCCGGCACGGTGAACTTGCCAAACTCCCGCAGGAACGGGGCGAGCAGCACGGCCAGCAAAACATAGCCGCCGGTCCAGCCCATCAGATAGACCGAGCCGCCATAGCCCAGGAAGGCGATGAGCCCGGCCATGGACAGGAATGAGGCTGCAGACATCCAGTCGGCTGCCGTCGCCATGCCATTCACGGTCGGGTGCACATCATGACCTGCGACGTAGAAATCGTCGGTCGATCCAGCCCGCGCCCAGACTGCGATACCGATATAAAGGGCGAAGGTCGTAATGACGAAAAAGAGAGTCCAGTCCATGGCTCTAGTCCTCCACGCCATATTTGCGTTCGAGGCGCGCCATGGCGAAGCAGTAATAGAAGATCAGCGCGACGAAGACATAGATAGACCCTTGCTGCGCGAACCAGAACCCGAGTGGTGCGCCGCCAATGCTGAATTGGTCCAGGAAATCCCGGAACAGAATACCGGCGCCGTAGGAGACGACGAACCAGATTGCCAGGAGGGTCAATGTCAGGCGGATCGTTGCGGCCCAATAGCCTTTAGCGTCAGTCTTTTTCTCGTCGGACACGATAGTGGCCCTCCCTGAATGTTCTTTTGTGCCACGTTTACAGCAGATTCAGGATGACTCAATCGACCGCAGATTTTGTTGGTCTTTTTCTTCTGCGAACATATTGGTTCTGCGAATTCAGCGGTTAAGCTCGGCGGGCGTGTCAGCAAACGCGCTGGAGCTCCGCAGAGGAATTGCCCATGGCCCGACCCTATTCTGACGTCTATCGCGACTGGCGCAGCGACCCTCACGCCTTTTGGCGCGAAACAGCGACAGCCATTGATTGGATCAGGCCAGCCGACCAGGTGTTCGACCCGGATTCAGGCGTCTATGGCCGCTGGTTCCCGGGTGCGGTGTGCAATACCTGTTTCAATTGCGTCGATCGTCATGTCGAGGCGGGCCGCGCCAAGCAGGCGGCTCTGATCTATGACAGCCCGGTCACCGACCGGAAAACCACCTACACCTATCAGGATCTTCAGAAACACGTGTCCGACGTCGCGGCGGGTTTACTGGCGCTCGGTGTCGCAAAAGGCGATCGCGTGATCATTTACATGCCGATGATCCCGGAGGCGGTTTTCGCGATGTTGGCATGCGCCCGCATTGGCGCGATTCACTCAGTGGTGTTTGGCGGATTCGCCGCCAAGGAATTGGCCACGCGGATTGATGATGCAAAACCAAAAGTCATTCTGAGCGCCTCTTGCGGAATCGAACCCACCCGCATCGTGTCCTACAAACCGCTCCTGGATGACGCGATAGAGCTGTCGGCCCACAAGCCAGATACCAGCGTTATCTATCAACGCCCGCAAGATCCCGCAGACCTCGGGCAGGCAAGGGATTTGAGTTGGGACGATTTTCTCGACGCGGCCGAGACCGACCAGATCGTACCGTGCGTCCCGGTCGCGTCCACGGATCCGCTCTACATCCTCTACACGTCCGGAACCACGGGGGAGCCGAAAGGCGTTGTGCGCGACAATGGCGGCCACATGGTGGCCCTGCAGTGGAGCCTGAAACATATCTACAACACCAATCCCGGCGAAGTGTACTGGGCCGCCTCTGATGTCGGTTGGGTCGTCGGCCATAGCTATATCGTCTACGGGCCGCTCCTGCAGGGCTGTGCGACGGTCCTGTACGAAGGCAAGCCCGTCGGCACGCCCGATGCCGGGGCGTTCTGGCGGGTGATTGAGGAGCACAAGGTCTCGACCCTGTTCACCGCCCCGACGGCGCTGCGTGCGATCAAGAAGGAAGATGCCGACGGCAAGCATCTCGATACCTTTGATACCTCGTCCCTGCGCACTTTGTTCCTGGCGGGGGAACGCGCTGACCCGGATACGATCCAATGGGCGGAGCAGCTGCTCGATATCCCGGTCATCGACAATTGGTGGCAGACCGAAACCGGCTGGCCAATTGCCTCAAACCCGATGGGGATTGAGCAATTGCCGGTGAAGTACGGCTCCCCATGCGTTGCGATCCCAGGCTATGACGTGCAGATCCTGAACGATGATGGCGAGGCTCTGCCAGCGGGAGAGTTGGGCAATATCTGCCTCAAACTGCCGCTGCCGCCGGGATGCCTGCCTTCCCTATGGAACAAGGATGACCGCTTTCGTGAGAGCTATCTGAGCGCCTTCCCGGGCTATTACCAAACCGCTGATGCCGGGTTCATCGACGCGGACGGCTATGTCTCGATCATGGCCAGGACTGACGATATCATCAATGTCGCCGGGCATCGCCTGTCGACCGGGGGGATGGAGGAGATCATTGCCGGGCATGGGGATGTGGCGGAGTGTGCGGTGATTGGGGTGGCGGATGCGCTGAAGGGGCAGGTGCCGGTGGGGTTTATCATCGTCAAAGACGGAGCGCAGACCGCACCGGCGGAGATCGAGGCCGAATGTGTGCAGCTGGTGCGGCAGAAACTCGGGGCGGTGGCGGCGCTGAAGACGGTGATAAAAGTTGAACGATTACCGAAGACTAGGTCCGGAAAGATCCTGCGTGGGACGGTGCGCAAGATGCTCGACCGCGAGCCCTGGACGATGCCGGCGACGATTGATGACCCGGCCATTCTGGAGGAAATGCAGCAGGTTTTTCGCACCCGCGGCCTGCTCTGACGCGGCCTCTAAACCGCGGCTCAAAACGGGATGAAAGCAGATGTGAGCCGATCCAGGCTGGACGCGCGCGTGCTCAGCCCGCTGCTCAAAACGAGCAATACCACCTCGCCCCTCTACATGCCCCCTTCCATGCCCCCCGCGCGCCCCCGCGCGCCCGGATTTCCCGGATCCGACCCGGCGTGTATAGTCCGCAAATGAGGGACGCATGGAACCCTGGGACATCTCGAACGGGGGGACACGGCGAACGGAGGGACATGGCGCAAGGACGGACCCCACATAGCAGACTGCAGACCGCCGCCAGGTTCGCCCGGCGCGCCGCGCCTGCGCTCGTCCTGATCTTCATCGCTTGCCCCCTCGCCCTGCTCTATGTCGGCGCTGAGGACCAGATCTATTACTGGGACTTTGGCGGCTATTTCAAACGCTTCCAATATCTGGGCGACGCGGCTGCAGCAGGCCAGTTCTCGATCCGCGAAGTGATCTGGAACATCCGCCATGAGGACTATAATTTCGCCCCGGTCCTGGCGCTGGTGCCGGCGCACCTGCTCTTTGGCGGCGCGCGCGAAGTCTATGTCTGCGCCGTGCTGATCCTATACTGGCTCCCCGCCTGCCTGCTCGCCGCGAGCCTCGCCGATTATGCCCGCACCGGCCAGGCGCGCGCGCCGCACAGGTTGCCGCTCTGGCTCCTCGCCGCCGCGGCGCTCTATTGGCCCTTCCTGTCGACTGTGATGCGCGGCTTTCCGGACATTGCCGGACTGATCCCGTTCGGACTGGCCTGCCTGCTCATTGTTCGCCCGGACCTGCTCCGCGCCAGGCCGATCCTGCGCGGCGTCGCGCTCGGCCTGCTGGTCTGGGCGACCTTCGCGTTGCGGCGGTGGTATGCCTATTCCTGCGTGTCGCTGCTGCTCGTCGCCGGCCTGGTGGCGCTGTGGGCGGTCTGGCGCTCAGACGACCGGCCCGCCGCCTTGCGCAGTGCGGTGCTGGAATATGGCACCTGCGGCGCAACCCTGCTCGCCCTGCTGGCGCTACAATGGCCGCTGGTCTCGCGCATTCTCGCCACCTCTTATGCCAGCGCCTTTGCTGACTATCAGCGCCCGTTTCCGCAGCATCTGATCATCGTCTATGACCAGATCGGACCGCTGATCACGCTGGCCACCACCGCCGGCATCGTGCGGGCGGTGCGCGAGCGCAACCGCACCCTCATCCTGCTCAGCGCCGTGGCGATCATCTCCTTCATCTTCTTCTGCCTGACCCAGGCGCCGAGCATGCAGCACACGCTGCCCTGGATGTTCCTGCTCTTCCCGGCCTTTGTCGCCGGCCTCACCTGGCCCGTGAAAACCAGCCTGCCGCGCCGCCGCATCTGGGCCGCGACAGCCTGGATGGCGGTCTCCACCGCATTCGTCCTGTGGCCCGCGGCCACCCATACGCTCGGCTTTGCCCGCATCGCTTTACCGAGCTTCACCTACCCGCCTATGCAGGTCCAGAATGTCGACCAGTATCGCGCCCTCGCCGCCGACCTGTCGGCGCGGCTGCAACCCGGCGATCGGGTCGCCGTCTATGCCTGGACGCGGGAAGTCTCGACCGCGATGCTGGAGGCCATCGATCCCACCCTGGCCCCGCACGCCTTTCATGTCGGCGTGCTCGACCGCCGCGACGGCTTCCGGACCGAGGGACTGACCGCCGATTATGTCGTCGTCATGGCCGCGCCGAGCGGGCAGCCGCGCCAGACCCGCAAGGTCCCGACCCATGTCACCGCGATCCCGACCGCGCTCATTCGCGCGGGCCGCGGCATCGGCGCCGCCTATCGCCAGGTCTCCGGCCCGTATACGCTCAGCAGCTGCGCCTTCCAGACCGTCGAGCTGCGCTGCACCCCGGACACGCCGGCCCCGCAGGCCTTTCTCTATCAGCGCACACGGCCGGTCACCGCCGCCGAAGCGCGCGACTTGCGGGCGCGCCTGCTGGCGCTCTATCCGGACTGGGTCGACCGCGCCGACGGCTATGGTCCGCCGTAAGGGGCGCATCAGCCCATTTCGCGTAGACTCTACCCAGCGCTTCAATTTCATGAATTGGTGCCCAGAAGAGGACTCGAACCTCCACGTCCATAAGGACACTACGACCTGAACGTAGCGCGTCTACCAATTCCGCCATCTGGGCACGAAAATGGAACGCGGGCTATAGCGGTAAAATCGCCCGATCGTCAACGAAGGAACCGACATTTTTTGGCGCGGTTCTGCAGGATTCCTGAAGCGGCGCTCCAGTCGCTTTTAAATAGCCGTTTCTGTAGCAGAAATCGACGATGCTCCGGTGCTTTCAGGCCTGCTTTGAACGGCAGTATTGCGGTGTCGCAGCTTCGCGATTACCGTCAGGTACGGCAATGAGGGGCAGATATGGCAGACTCGAACAAGTTAGCACCCATCCCAAAGCCTGATGGCGCGCCCTTGCTGGGCAATGTCTTGTCCGTCGATGCCTCCGCACCCTTGCAAAGTCTGAAGAAACTCGCCGACGAACAGGGACCGATCTTCTGGCTCGACATGATGGGCACGCCGATCGTGCTTGTCTCTGGCGCCGACCTGGTCGCTGAGCTGTGCGATGAAACCCGGTTCGACAAGAGTGTACGCGGCCCGCTGCGGCGTCTGCGCGTCATTGGCGGGGACGGCCTGTTCACCGGGGATACGACAGCGCCAAACTGGGGCAAGGCGCACAATATCCTGATGCCGACTTTCAGTCAGAAATCGATGCACGATTACTTGCCCATGATGATCGACATTGCCGAACAGCTGATGCTGAAATGGGAGCGGCTGAATACGGATGATGAGATTGATGTCCCCCGCGACATGATCGGGCTGACCCTCGACACGATCGGTCTGTGCGGCTTCGATTATCGCTTCAACTCCTTCTATAGCGAAGAATTCCACCCCTTTATCGACGCTCTGACCCGGACCCTCGAGATCGCCATGTTGCAGCGCGGATTGCCGCTGGAAAATGTGTTCCTGCGCTCCCGGCTCAATCAGCTCGACCGTGATGTCGAGTACATGAACACCCTGGTCGACGATATCATCCGCGAACGCCGCAAGACCGGAGGCGATCAGAACGACCTTTTGAATTTCATGCTGGCGGGCAAGGACCCGGTCACCGGCGAAGGCCTGTCGGATGAGAATATCCGCTACCAGATCAACACATTCCTGATTGCCGGGCATGAGACCACATCCGGCATGCTATCCTTTGCGCTTTATTATCTGCTCAAGAATCCAGACGTCTTGAAACGGGCCTATCGCGAAGCTGATGAGGTGCTCGGCCGCGATGTCTCGATCCCGCCAAGCATGGCCCAGATCGGACAGCTTCATTACATTCGCGCAGTTTTGCTGGAGGCGCTCCGCTTGTGGCCCACCGCGCCTGCCTTCAGCGTGGCGCCATTCGAGGACGAGGTCATTGGCGGCAAGTATCCACTGCCCAAAGGGACGTTTATCAGCGTCCTGGGCCTGTCGCTGCATCGCGACAAATCCGTCTGGGGCGATGACCCGGACGCGTTCAATCCCGAGAATTTCATGGGCGACGCGGAGGCCAATCGCCATCCGTCAGGCTACAAGCCATTCGGCAATGGCCAACGCGCCTGTATCGGTCGCCAGTTCGCCATGCAGGAAGCTGTCATGGTTATGGGCATGCTGTTGCAGCGGTTCCACTTGTTCGATCACACGGATTATCAGCTCAAGATCAAGGAGACCCTGTCGCTCAAACCGGACGATTTTCGGATCAAGGTCCGGGTTCGGGATGANATCGTTCGCGGTACCGGTCCTGCTGCAGCCGCCCCGGCGCCGTCNGAGCANGCANANCCTGCCGCCCGACGGCCCGCTCATGGGACACCGCTCCTGGTCCTGTACGGTTCCAATCTCGGCACCACGGAGGGCCTCGCCCGTGATGTCGCGCAGGCGGCCGAGTTTAACGGGTTCGACGTCACCATGGGCGCGCTTGACGAGTTCACCGGTAGGCTTCCAAAGGATGGCGCGGTCATTCTGCTCAGCGCGTCGTANAATGGCGCGCCGCCGAACAATGCCGCAAAATTCATGTCCTGGCTGGACTCCGCCAAAGCCGGCGATGTTGATGGCGTCTCTTATATGGTGTTCGGGTGCGGCAGCCGCGATTGGGCCGCCACCTTCCAGACCATTCCGCGTCAGATTGATGAACGTCTGCAAGCCCTCGGTGCGACCCGGCTCGCTGATCGCGGAGAAGGCGACGCGCGCGATGATCTGGACGGGCAGTTTCACGCCTGGATGGACACGCTCTGGACCACCCTGGATGAGGCTCTGGAGATCGGCATCGATTTTTCCAGCCCGGTCGAGGCCGAACCGCTCTACAAAGTCGANATTGCCGAAAGCGTNACCGCCAACCCGGTGGCCAACATGGCGGGCGCGGTGGATATGCGCATCCTCGCAAATCGCGAACTGCAATCGCCGGTCGAAGGCAGCGACGAGGTGCGCTCGACGCGGCATATCGAAATCGAATTGCCGGACGGCATGAGCTATGAACCGGGCGACCATCTGTGCGTCGTCCCGGTCAATCCACCGGAACTGGTCGAGCGAACCCTCGAGCGCATCGGCATTGATGCGGATGCCTATATCCGCATCGAGTCCCGGTCCCAGATGCGAGGCCCGTTTCCAAGCGGCAGCACCTTCTCGGTGCGGCGTCTGGCCGAGCGTTACGGCGAGCTGCAAGCCGTCGCCACCCGAAAGGATATCGGCGTCCTCGCGCGTCACACGCATTGTCCGGATAGCAAACCAAAGCTCGAAGCGCTGGCCGCGCCGGAAAAAGACGGGGTCGATCTGTATCGACGCGAAGTTCAGGCGAAGCGAAAATCCGTGCTCGACATTCTGGAAGAGTTCCCGGCCTGCGAATTGCCTTTTGCTGTGTTCCTGGAACTGATTCCCTGGCTAACCCCCCGTTATTATTCGATTTCTTCATCGATGAAAGCGGCGCCAGATCGCTGTTCAATCACAGTAGGCGTGGTCGAAGGTCCAGCCCGCTCGGGGCATGGCACTTATCGCGGCATTTGCTCAACCCATCTCGCATCGCTGCGCGAGGGCGACATCGTTCAGGCGGTCGTCCAGCCGCCAAGCTCCCCATTCCGATTGCCTGAGGATCCGGCCGTCCCAATTGTGATGATCGGGCCCGGCACCGGCCTCGCCCCCTTCCGCGGCTTCATTCAGGCGCGACGGGCCATGCAAGATGACGGCGCGACGCTTGGCGAGGCCATGCTTTTCTTCGGGTGCCGTCATCCGGAGCAGGATTTCATCTATGAGGACGAACTCAAGGCCGCACAGCGCGATGGCCTGATCCAGCTCCACACCGCCTTTTCGCGCGCCCAGACAGAGCGAATTTACGTGCAGGATGTCCTGCGACAACAGCAGGACAAGGTCTGGCCGCTGATCGAACAGGGCGCGGTCATCTATGTCTGCGGCGACGGGGCCAGCATGGAGCCTGACGTGCGCCGAACGATCACGAAAATGTATGCCGAACAGACCGATGTCAGCTTCGCCGAAGCCGAGGCCTGGATGGAAGACCTGACCTCAAGCGGACGCTACGTGCTCGACGTCTGGGCGGGCTGATGCGGTCGCCCTTGCCGCCTGACCTAAAACGTTTCAACAAATCGATGAATGGCGTCCATCAACCGGTCGAGATGCTCCGGGCTCACGACATAAGCTGGTGAAAGATAGACCACGCGGCCAAGCGGCCGAATAAACACGCCCTCGTCAATGAACCACTGACGCGACGCATGAATATCAAAATCATGCGCCAGTTCGACTGCGGCCACGGCGCCGCAAATGCGAACATCGCTGACCCGGTCGTCGCTCATCAGACCCGTCAGGCCTTCGCGCAGTGCCGCTTCCAGGCTGCAAACCTGCTCCAGTCGCGGCTCGGCTTCGAAAAGGTCGATCGACGCGTTCGCGACCGCGCAGCCGACCGCGTGTCCGGTAAAGGTCGGGCCATGCATCAAGGCCTTGCCTTCATCCTCATCGTGGAAAGAGGCATAGATGCGCTCCGATGCAATCGTCGCTGCGAGCGGCGTGATCCCCCCGGTCAGCGCTTTGCCGAGCGTCATGATGTCCGGCGTGACGGCGGCGGTCTCAGCGGCGAAAAGCGCGCCGGTCCGGCCAAAGCCTGTGAAGATTTCGTCAAAGATGAGCAGGACACCATGACGATCACACAGGTCGCGCAGGGATTTGAGAACTGACGGATCATGCATCTGCATCCCGCCAGCGCCCTGGATCAAGGGCTCGACCAGAACCGCGGCGATGGTCTTGTCGTTTGCCAGCAAATCATCCAGCACTGCGCAGGCGGCATCAGTTGCCGGCAGATCGACCATATGCTGATCGGCCAGCGCTCCGGCGAAATATTTATGCATGCCCTCGGCAGGGTCACAGACCGACATGGTTGCGAATGTGTCGCCATGATAGCCGCCATTGAAGGCGACGAACTTGCTGCGCTGCTCTCCATGCGCGTTCGACCAGTACTGGACCGCAATCTTCATGGCGACTTCGACCGAAACCGACCCAGACTCGGAAAAGAACACGCGCGAAAGGTCGCCAGGTGTCAGCGCAGCCAGCCTGGTCGCCAGGCGATACGCCTGCTCATGCGCAATCCCGCCCAGCATGACATGCGGCATCAGGTTGAGCTGATCCGTCGCCGCCTTGATCAAGGCCGGGTGATTATACCCGTGCACCGCCGTCCACCAGCTGCCCACGCCATCAATCAGACGCTGCCCGTCCGGCATCAGAAGTTCCGTCCCACCGGTCGCTGCAATCGGGGCTGGGACCGGCATTGTCTTCATCTGCGCATAAGGGATCCAGATGTGATTCAGGCCGGTTTGAAACCAATTAGAGGGTGCGCTCATTGGTACTCCTGCTAGGAAGGGTTGTGAGTGTTAGGGAGCCCATAAACTACCTGTCCCCGAAAGGCTCTGGTCAAAAATGTCCCCACAACAATCTCTCCGCGAATATGCGGAGATTAAACTGGCGCATTTGCGTCAAGCAGACCGATTTCGCACGCTGACTCCAACCACGCGCCATGGTGCCGGGCGAACCGTTCGAGACGGCGACCGCCTGGTTTCCTTTTGCGACAATGATTATCTGGGCCTGGCAAATGATCCCCGTGTCATTGCGGCTGCGCAGGACGCGGCCAGGGATTGGGGCGTCGGCGCCGGGGCCTCACGGCTGGTCACCGGAGATCATCCGATCAATGCAGCCATCGAAACCCGCCTCGCGAGATTGAAGGGCACTGACGGCGCGCGCCTGTTCGGGTCAGGTTACCTCGCCAATGTGGGTGCTATTCCGGCCCTGGTCGGACCCGAGGATCGTATCATTATGGACGATACCTCTCATGCCTGCATGCATGCCGGGGCACAGCTATCCCGGGCAGAGATCATCCTGTTCAAGCACAATGATGTCGACGATCTGAACCGCCATCTTGCGCGCCCGCACTCTGGACAGACCCTGGTCCTGACCGAGACTGTTTTCTCGATGGATGGCGATCTCGCACCGCTGGACGCGATAAGCGCCGCTTGCGAGACCCATGGCGCCTGGCTGATGACCGATGACGCGCATGGACTCGGGATCATCCGCGAGCGCAATCCGGCGCACATTCAGATGGGCACGCTGTCCAAGTCAGCGGCCAGCTATGGCGGCTATGTCTGCGGTCCAGCGCCGTTGATGGAGCTTCTGACCAATCGCGCGCGCAGTCTGATCTTCACCACAGGTCTGCCGCCGACCGTCCTCGCCGCGACGCTGGAAGCTCTCACCATTATTGAGACTGAGCCGGAGCGCGGGGTACGGGCGCTCGAACTGGCCGGACTGTTCTGCGAGCTCATGGACCTGCCCGCACCGGAGAGTACCATCGTTCCGGTCATTCTCGGCCGGGAGCGTGTTGCTCTGCAGGCATCGGATTACTTGAAACGAAACGGCTTCCTCGTTGCGGCGATCCGGCCACCAACGGTGGCTGCGGGAACGTCGCGATTGCGCATCACCTTCTCCGCGACGCATCTCGAATCCGATGTCCGCGCCCTCGCCGCCTGCCTGGTTGAAGCAAGGGCGCTGGCATGAATTCTTATTTTGTCACGGCCACAGGAACGGATATCGGCAAGACCTATGTAGGTGCCGAGCTGCTGCGCGCGGCTCGCAGACGGGGCCTCGCCGTCTCCGCCTGCAAGCCATTAATGAGCGGATTTGGCGAGGATGCGCTTGCCCGATCCGATGCCGGACTATTGCTCGACGCGATGGCGCGGCCGGTGACGCCTGAAACCATTTCAGAAATCTGCCGGCACCGATTCGAGCCGCCGCTCGCGCCAAACGTCGCGATGCGACGCGCAGGTTTGGTTCAGGACTATGAGGAAATCCTTCGGTTTGCGCGCGCCAGTCTTCCTGCCGATCCATCGCAGTTCCACCTGGTCGAGGGTGCCGGCGGACTGATGTCGCCGGTGACAGACGAGAAACTGCACTCTGACTTGATCATGGATCTGGGCTTGCCCGTCATCCTTGTTTCAGCCGGTTATCTGGGCGCGGTCTCGCATACATTGACCGCACTCGATGTCTTGCAATCGAAAGGCGCATCGGTCGCGGCCCTGATCGTCTCCCAACCTTCAGCAGACGCCGAAGACCCGGACCATCTGATTGGAGAAATCAGGTTGTGGTCGGATGTGCCCGCCTTTCCTCTCCGCTTTGGCGCGAAGGCTGACCCGATCTTTCACGCGATGAATCAATAGCGCGCCGTCAACTTTGCTGCGCGCACTGTGGCTCAAATTCCGGATAGGCTTCAGCCATGATTTCAACCGCTGACGCGTAGGTTTCGTCGCGCAGCAAGTTGCGGATTTCGCAGATATTGAACGAGGTTGGATCGTCAAATAGCTCGACATTGCGCATCGCATCGCGGGCCTCGGCATCGCTGCCGATCGCGCGCGCCGCGATCGCTCTGACCAGCTCATTCCAGGCGAACACGCCGGTGCGTTCAACCGTTTCAGCATGATCGAATGCGCGATCAAACTGTTCGTCCCAGAGATAGGTGAAGCTGAGATTCTCGCCCGTGCCACTGATCTGATTGTCGGTCTGACCGAGGCGGCGACGCAATTCCATCGCGTCCAGCAGACATGCGCGCGCCAGGACCATTGTCGGCGACCCCTCGTCACCCTCCGACGACCGGCAAGACGATCTTGCCAATTCGCGCGCTTCGCTCAGCGCCTCGTCCTCGGTTTCGTCTGCCGTCGCGATCAGCACCGTCCCCAGGCCATGAAAGGCGTTCATTCTGAGTGTGAGCACGAACCGGCTGTCATTGCCCGCTGCAAACTGTCCTCCCTGCGTCACGCGCAGAGACAGAGCGAAGCTGCGCAAGGCGTCTTCAGCCCGGCCGGTTTTACGCTGACAGGCGGCTTGCCAGTAGAGCGGTTGCGGACTGTATCCATCATCGCTGCGGCTCTCAGCGACCATCTCGAACACGTCCTGACAGTCTGAGTCCGTGTAATTGGACCGCGCTGATGATGCGACTTCGAACCGGATCTGGGCCAGGCCATTATGGGCCAGCGCACTGAGATTTTCATCCTCGCGCAATGCTTCAAATGCGCGTTCGGCGCGGTCGAGATGTTCCGGCAGTTCCGTCCCGTCGCGATCGAGTGAACGGGCGCTGAGATCCCAGGCGACGAGCTCTGCCACACCTTGTGCGAGCCGGACTTCCGGCGCGTCGCCGGCTGACCGGGCCAGGCCATCAATCAGTCTCTGGTTCGAGAGGGATTGATTGCCATAATGCAGATATTGCCGGATCGCTTCGAGCCCGTCTGTGGTGGAGACCCCATCCGCTGACGTATTCGTGCTCAGCCGGATCTCTTCATAGGCCTGGCTGATCGCATGCTTCTGATCCGAGATACTATTGGCTTGCGCGTCGACATCGCGGCGAATGTTGAAGGCCTGCTTCTCCAAGGTCGCCGATTTCTCGGTCAGGATGCGGGACTCTCGAGTCAGGTTCTGGGAGACCTGATAATAATAGATGCCCAGCGTCACCGACATGGCGATGACGAGCATCAGCGCCATGAAGCCTGAGAACAGAATGCGTCGCAGGCCCCGCTGTTCTTCACTGATCAGGGCAACGAGTTCTTCCTCGGGCGTCATCGACATTGATGTCTCCTAGGCAACCACAGATCCAACGATCTCGATCAGGACGCTGCGCTTCTTCTCGCTCGTGCACTGAAGGTCCCGAATAAAGCCCGCGAACAATTTGTACTTCTGAGCATGGGCAGCATACAGCGAGCGATCAATCGAATTGATGCAATTCTGAGCCCGGCACCAGAGCGCGAAAGAGCCAAACATCGCCGCGCAGATCGTCGCCGGAACCTGCACAAAGGACAAGGAGTCGAGATTAGAGAATTGCAACGTTTCGTTGGTCAGCGCGTAACCGATCAATCCAAGCGCAACGAGGAGGAACAGGAAACTCAAGACAAACAGCGCCAGACAGACCGTCCGCTTGCGGATATGGCCTTTCTTTTCTTGCTTCAGAATCTTGGCGATGAGAGCGACGTCACTATCATCGATTTCTGTTGCAATCATAACGTGTCCCCAGATCTTCGAGAGTCGATCTAACCTGTTCGGCTAACACAAATTCNACATCGTGTTAACCAGCGCAAAATCCAGAATACGCGGCGTTCTTNCCCTGTCAAAGCACAGGCGGTTCACGNCTACCCCTGCAACAAATACTACGTATCGCGAGATAGGNCCTCTTATTTTGTGCTTACTTTACCGTAACTTACGGNGTGAACGATTCGTATGGTTAATTTTTTCTTTACGCCAGGGAACAAAAAACCTAGCCTTCTGAAGGGACGTGATCAGGGGACAAATATGCGATATCAAAAGTCGACAATTGTAGGATTCAAACTCACGATCGTACCAGCATCGCTGGCCTTGCTTCTGACAGGCTGCGGGCCAGAAGGGTCGACGACGCCGCTCGATACAAGCGTCTATCCGGCCATTCAGTCCGCCGCTGACTGCACCAAAGCCAGGGTTTCGGCCCCAACCGTTTCCAGCGCGCAGATCGGCACGTTCGTCCAGCTTGCCCAGACCTGCAGCGCTATGATTGGCGACCCCAGTCGCAGCAATACCGACGAGGCGAATGCGGCCCTCAACGCTGCCAGAATCTACCTGCCCGTGGCGCGCGCAACATCGAACTCGGCGCAGGCGCATCCCTACCTGACCAGCGCACTCGGCTATGCGCAACAGTCGCGCGAACTGCTCAGTGACCAGGACATTGCCCGCAACGCGGATCTGAAAACCGCTCAGGGCGGCGACAATTACCTGTTTGAACGCGTGAAGCTCGTCGCCGCGTCACAGTTCGAGCTTGGACGCAACCCGGCAACGGCGACGACATTCGCAGAATGCGGAGATCAGGCTCAATGCCTGCGCGCGGGGCTTTCGACACTGCAACGCGAAAACGCCATTCTGAGTGTCGCGTCCGGCGCCACGAATGAACGCCAGCGACTGAGTTATTATGAACTCGTTTATGACTGGGCCCAGGCGGATCGCGAACTGGCTGACATGGAAGGGACGACCAATGTCGATGGCGCGATCCAGAATCTCAGCCGGATCGTCAATGACACGCAAATCAGCGGACAGCCGCAAGGCGCAGCCCTGGTCTCCAGAGCGCGCAGCCTTCTGGTCACAACTGCCCTGTCGACGGGGCAGCGCCTGACATCGCCAGCGGGACAAGACGCGAGTCCCAGCTTGCAAGACCTCAATCGAGCGATCTCGTTCTTCAACTCCGCCGACCAGGCTGCATCGGGTCAGACCAGTCTCCGCGCCGAACAGGCCGCGGCCAAGATCGGGCTGGGCGATGCCAATCTGATGCGCGCCACGGATATGGCCGGGTCGGACACGCGAGGCGCGACGAATGATCTCTGCGCCGCTGCCACCGCATATGGCGCCGCCGCGTCTGGACCACTCGGGTCTTCCGGGGAGGTCGGCTATCGCGCGCGCGAAGGCCGCGGCGAGAGCCTGTATGAGCTGAGTGCGCTCGAAGCCGCTGCATGCCCAACAGAGAATGGACGAGGTGAGCAATTACAGGCCCGCCGTGTGGCTCAGGCGATCGGCGAGTTGAATGCGGCGCGCTCTCTGCGGTCAGCTGCTTCGGTCCCCTTTGATCGCGCGAGCTCTGCGATCCTGGCCGATCTCTATGCGATCAATGGCCAGTGTGACCAGGCCATCGAAGTGATCAATACCAGCAACATGTCCGGTACGCCAACGACTGAAGATCTGCGGGCGGAAGCATCCACCCTGCTCTTCTGCATCGATGAGTCTGACGCTTCCAACGCAGAGAAGATCCAGCTCCTGACCAATGCGGTGACCAAGTTCCCGGCCTTGCCGACCGTGCAGATCGCCCTCGGCTCTGCACAATTCGATGACAAGAACTGGGCCGCCGCTGCGAATGCATTCATGCGCGCCGACCAGCTGGCCAATGGTAATGCCGAGTTCAGCGCCGATCAGGCCGAAGCCCTCTATTTCCGCAGCGCCACCGAAACCGCGTCTGCCCTGACTGCGGGCCGTACGCCGTCTGCCACGGCGATGGCCTGGGCCAATCAGTCGATAATCCTGGGTGGCAATCAGATCGATTACCTGCACCAGGCGTGCAAGGCGCACCTTATCCTGGCCAGCACCAATGCTGATCGCGCCAATCGGGATCGCTATTGCAATGCCGACATGCAGACCATCGATGGCGCCCTGCTCAAAGCTATGAATGATTACAAGCTGGCGCAGAGAAGCCAGCAATACACCCTGGCTTTCCAGAGCACATCGGACGAGTTCCAGAACCTGGCCGTTCGGTTTGGATCCGAGACGATCGCAGGGACACTCGATTGGCCAGAACTCGCCCAACCCGCCACTTATCAGCGGGTCGCGGATTTCGGTCGCATCGCCGCGCGCCGGTGCGGAACTGTGGCCGGCGTTGCCGCTCAGGCACTGCCGAATGATGCCACCGCCCGCGGATTCTTCCGATCGTTCACGGCCTTCAACTGCCAGTAAAAGCAACAGAGCAAAGGACGACGCAACAAAGCCTGGAAAGTTTCTTTCGCATCGTCAAATCACGGAGCAAATGTCGCCATGCCTAACTTAGTTCCAACGCCCGACGGATCCCAGAACCCGCTCGCCGCCGAGCTTATTTTCCAGCCGAGCGAAACGGTCAATGCCCGCATCATCGCGGCTGAACACGAGATCAATCGTTTGCGCGGTAAGCGCCGCGGCGCGGCTATGATGTCGATGCTGCTCGGTGCGATGCTGCTCACCGCAGCGGCGTGTTTCGTGGTGTTCTTCATGTGGTCCAGCCAACAGATTGAAAGCGCCAAAGATGATGTGACAGCGGCGCAGGACGAACGCGATGATGCGATTGAGGACCGGGATGCGGTCACGGCAGAGCTGGAGACTCTGCAACGCAGCACAGAACGGCTGCGCGACTATCAGTCTCTCGACGAGCTGGAACGTCAGATCGAGGATCAGAAAGGCCAACTGTCCGAGTATTACTCGATCATCGTCAATCCAAGCCGGCCGACACCGCCACAGCGAATTCAGGACGCGCTGGAGAAACGCACCCATCCGATTGCCTGGAAAGGTGATGCGGTGACCAAGCTAGAGGAAGACCTGGCCATCATTCGCGAAGCTGAAGATGAAGTGGCGCAATACATGACGGTCAACAACATCCCAACCCGCCGCCGCAATCCGGACTAAGGCGACTGATACACTCTCAACTACAGACCCCATTCCAAATCCCAGAGGCAAACCATGAGTATGATCGGAACCATTTTCGGCGAAATCCAGATGGAAGACGAAACTCGAGTCAATACGAGTGACTTCCAGGCGCCGGTTCACACAGACTGGAGCATTCCCGAAGCATATATGTGCATCCTGCTTTCGGCGGTGTATGCGGACGGGCTGGCACAGCCAGAGGAAGTCGAGTATCTGCGCGCGCTGGTCAAACGCTGCCGCACGCTGCGCAGCCAGAACACCAACGGTCTGGCGCAGATGAACATCACGGTCAGCGAACGTATCAAGACCCGCCCGGATGCGGTGGGCGAAGCTTGCGCGACCTTGCCCAAGGATATGCACTTGCCCTTGTTCGCTCACAGCATCGACATCGTTCTGGCGGACGGCGAACTCGCGGAAGCTGAGCGAAAATTCCTCGATATGCTGATGGAGACGATGGATATCTCTGCGGCGGATGCGAAGAAGACGATGGAAGTGATCTTCAACAAGAACCGCTACTAGGCGACGTTGTTCTTATCTGAATATTCTCAAGCAGGCGCGCCCGACCGGCGCGCCTTTTTTTGATTGCGTCAGGGACGATCGCGGACAATCCGAAACCCGATATGCGAGGTGCCATAGCCGAGATCCTGAGCTTGCCGCGCGGCGGGCCGGAACCGATAGCAATAGCTGGACGCACAGAGATAGGATCCACCCTTGATCGTGCCTACAGCGATACCCGGCTGAGCGAAATCCAACCCGTTCGCACCAGCCAGCGCGCGGTCCCGCTCTGCATGCGAAGGCGCATATGGTGTCGCCGTCCACTCCCAGACATTGCCGACCATGTCATGCAGACCAAATCCGTTCGGCGGAAAAGAGGCGACCGGCGCAACACCGGCATAGCCATCATCCTCAGTATTCACGACAGGAAAGACGCCCTGCCAGGTGTTCGCCTTGTCTTTCAGCGCCGCGCGTTCGGCCTCCGGCCAGGCGAGCAGCTCTCCGTCCAGACCCCCGCGCGCGGCATATTCCCATTCCGACTCGGTCGGCAGTCTTCCGCCTGCCCAGGCGGCAAAGGCGGCGGCGTCGGTCTGTGTGATTTGAGTGACGGGGTGATCGGGCGCGGCCGCAGCTTCATCCGGCCCGCGAGGTTGTTGCCAATAAGCCCCATCGACCCATCGCCACCAATTCAGGTCCGATGGGCGGCTGCGTTGGACGGGATGGAAGACGGCGCCGCCCGGCGGCAATGTCATTCCGGGTGCCTGAGCCTCATCCCCTATGCCGCCCGTTTCGGCGCTTGATTTATACCCGGTCGCCGCGACGAAGGCCGCGAATTGGCCGACCGTGATTTCCGTCCGCGTGATGTCGAACGCGGTAACGCAAGCTTCGTGGCGCGGCGCTTCTTCGCGATACACGCGCGTCTCACCCATCTCGAAACAGCCGCCTTCCAGCGTCACCCAATCCAGGTCCTGCGCAAGGGCAAACGGAGCTGCCAGCGCGCTCGTGACAAACAGGAGCGCGTTGATCGCTCGCCGTTTTACGGCGCTGGGGATTCGTACAAGTCTCGCCAAGCCTGAATGTCTGCCTTGAAGGCTTCGACCTTGTCAATATTGGCAGCTGTCACATCGGTGAGCTGCCCGGGATCTGCGTTCAAATCATAAAGCGCGGTTTCGCCTGACTCCGGCAGCCAGACAAAATGCCAGTCATGGTCGCGGCGATAGTATCCGCCAAGGGCCGCTCCCATATGATCATCGGTCGCGTCGCTCGGTTGGCCGCGAAAATCCGTGCCGGCGCGATGCTGGGTCATGCGTCCGATAAAATACTCCCGCGCGCCGCCTAGCGCCTGCCCATCGATCGCCGGTCTGAGTGAGTATCCCGGCATGTCGCCAGACGCGTCGAGGCCGACATAGTCGAGAATTGTGGGCATGATATCGATCGCGCTCGCAAGCGTTTCCGTGTCGCGCATGGCCGTTATCTTGCCCTGCCAGTAAAAAATGATCGGCGTCCGAAATCCGGTCTCGAAGAACGATCCCTTGCCGCGCGGACCGCCATTGGCGAGCGTGATATGATTGTCGGCATATTCCACATCCCCCGCCTGTTCCCAGCCATTGTCATTGACGTAAACAATGAGCGTATTGTCGAGCAACCGCTCCTCGCGCAACGTGTCGAGCACTTTACCAACGCCCCAATCGAACCAGGCGATGTTGGCATAATAGAGCTTGGCCGACTCAGACAGATCATCTCGCGCCTCATAATACTTCCAGAACCGGTCAGGCGCGTTGAGCGGTGTGTGCGGCAAGGCTGGGCCATACCACAGGAAGAAAGGCTGATCGGCATGTTCGCGGATGAAACTCTCGACCGGCTCCATCGTACTGCGCCCGATCTCATTGCCGCGGCCACCCATGAAGGTGAAGAACCAGCGATCGCCGAGATCAGCTGCGTCGCTCCACTCCCAGGTTTCAGTCATGCCGTGCGTGAACCCACCATGGGCATAGGACTGCTCCCACCACTTGCCGCTCTGGTGCGAAACATAGCCCGCTTCTGACAGTCGGCGCGGCAGGGTTTCGAACTGTTCGATGGCGGAGGTTTCATACTGACGCAGCAAGATGTTGCGCTCGAAATCTGTATCGACCCCCTCGGGCAGCGGCGTCGATTGCATGGTCGAAGCCGCGATCGCATTGGCGCGGGTTTCGTACTGCACAGGATAGAGACCGGTGATCAGGCTCTGCAAAGTGGGGCGACAGTGATTAGAGGTCGAGTGCCCCAGCTCGAACAAGGCGCCGCCATTGCCAATAATGTCCATGTTCGGCGTGATGACATTCTCATCGCCCAGAAATCCCAGATAGGGCCACCCCAGATCATCCGCGATAATAAGCACAACATTAGGCGGACCATCGGCGCGGCGCGGAATTACGGTCCGGTCAATTTCACCCGCATAAGTGTCATCATAGACGCCGCCAAAATCGAACGCCGCTTCGCGCGTCTCGGAATTTGTTCCCGTCTGGCAGCCGGTCAGGCTTACCGCCGCCAATGCCCCAAGCCACATGTGTCTGTGCATCATTTCCTCCCGCTAGCGCCATGTTTGGCTGTCGGATCAGACTAATGTCGCGAACGATCAACGCAACCAGTTTGCATAAATTTTCATTCTTTTGCAAACCAAGCATACAATTCAAACTTCCATACAAATATATGCTTTGAACGAAATCGCGCCAATGATTGCAGATTTTAGTTTGCGTGATTTTGCATTTCTCGAAACTTTGTGCATACTGCCCGTTCGGGAGGAATACGCATGTCAGTAAAGGCGATAGACGCGTTCATTTCAGTTCGCGATCAGGGCCGCGGCTTTACCCTCCAGATCGGGGAAGAGGCCATCCCGATGCTGCTCACCTATTCCGAGGTTCGCCAGGCCGCCAAGGATTGGCAAACCTATAGTTCCGATGCGCCATTCCGGGTGCCCATCCCTTCGGAAGAACAGGAGCGCAGCGTCCGGCAATTGCCGATCGAGACCGATCCGCCTCAACATAAGACCTATCGCGCTCTGGTCGAACCGTTCTTCCGACGCCCGATGCAGGCCGACTATGTCGAGAGGATCGACGCGCTGATCGTGCAAATGCTCGAGACTTGCGCCGACCGCAAGGACTTCGACATTGTGCGGGACTTCGCGCTTCCCATCCAGTCGCGTGCGCTCACCTATCTCCTCGGCGTATCGGAGCGTGAAGCGGCCATCTGGATCGGTTGGGGCACGCACGTCTTCCGCGATGGGGACAATCCAGGACATAAGGGGTCCGTCCTGGAAGATTATCTGCGCGCGGCCATTGAGCAGGGCGTTCGGGCTCGTGATCCGGACGATTTCTTTGCCGCCCTCAACCGGATGCAGATCGATGGCCGCCCCCTGGATGAGGCCGAGAAACTCGGGATCGGAAATCTCGTATTCGCTGGCGGACGAGACACGGTGATCAATGCCATCGCCTATGTCATGCGGTATTTCGCGGAAGCCCCGGATGATGTTCGAGCCGCCGCCGTTGATGCGCGCGCAACCAATCTCGCGGTCGAGGAGTTCATTCGCACGCTCTCGCCCCTCACCCATATCGGCCGCGTCTGTCCTGGCGTCGAGAGCACTAACAATCGCGTGTCCCTGTGCTGGGCCGCAGCGAATTTTGACCCGGCAATGTTCGAAACACCTGAAACCGTAAACCTCGCGCGCGCACCGAACCCGCATGTCGGCTTTGGCAGCGGCCACCATAATTGTCTCGGCGCGCCGCAAGCGCGTGCGATCCTGAGGTCTCTGATCAAAGCCCTGGCGCAAAACGCCCGCACCCTGCGCATCGTAAATGAGGCACCAAACATCGAAGCCTATGGCCCGATCCAGCGCGCAGTCGGATACGAGCGCCTGATGGCCGTATTGGACCTGCATACTCCCGGGGAGGTGTGAATGACAAAATCTGGAAAATCCATAACCTGCGCGATCATGTCGGCATTGCTGCTGGGCGCCTGCTCCCAGCCGGAGCCCACCACCCCTACAGTGACGACCGCCCCTGAAACGACCGTTTCCGGTCCGATCCCTGCTCCCCTTTTCTACCATATCTTCGTGCGCAGCTTTCGCGATTCAGATGGGGACCGGCAGGGTGATCTGCGCGGCATCATCGACAGCCTGGATTATCTGCAGGAGCTCGGCGTCACCGGTATCCTGCTGACACCGCTTTACCCATCGCAATTCTATCACAACTATTTCGCCGATGATTTCTACGGCATCGATCCGGAATTTGGCAGCATGGATGACTATCTGGAACTGGTCGAAGAGCTGCACAGACGTGACATGGTGATCTATCTCGATCAGGAGATTCAATATGTCAGCGGCAACCATGAATGGTTTGCCTCATCCTCGAATAATCCGTCCTCGGAGTATCGTAATTTCGTGCTTTTTGCAGACGAAGCGAATGCCATGCCCGTGGCAACCCTGTTCGGCAAGACTGAGTTCGACGTTTGGCCCGCGCAGAAGCAAAACATCTATACCGTGAACATGCTCGATCCCGACGTTCGCAACTATTTCACTGAGTATATGCTGTTCTGGATGGACCCGAACGGCGATGGTGACCTTTCGGATGGCGTCGATGGATATCGCATCGATCATATGATGGACGATCTCGATAATGCAGGCGTGCTGACCGGGCTGTTTCAGGAGTTCTGGCGTCCGATATTTGACGAGCTTCGCGCCGGACGCCCGGACATCGACATTATCGCGGAGCAGTATGACTGGGGGTATGGCGAACAATTCCTGACCGCAGGAGGCACTGACAAAGTCTTCGGTTTTCCGATCTGGAACGGCGTCAACAAGCTCGATGCAGGCGCGATTGCCGAAGCGATTGTAAGCACCAATGGCATCATGACCGAGGGCAAGGGTCAATTCGTCTTCATCGAAAACCACGACACAGATCGTTTTGCACATGCCCATGCCGAGGAGCCCGCGATCCTGAAGCTTGGCGCGGCGGTGAATCTACTCGTCGGCTGGACACCTATTATCTATTACGGCCAGGAAATCGGCATGACCGGCACCAAAGCGGAAGGGCCGGAAGCCGAGGTGCTGGCAGCCTCTGGCGATGATGCACGCGACATTCCGGTGCGGCAGGCGTTCCGATGGTCACCGGACGAAGCTGCGACGGGTCATGCGATCTGGTATCGCTCTCCCGCGGAGGCCTATCCATTGCCTGACAGCAATATGGCCGGCGATGGTCGATCGGTCGCCGAGCAGGAGGGCGATCCGGAAGCGCTCCTATCCTATTACCGGGACTTGTCAGTCTTACGCGCCGCGCATCCGGCTCTGTCGAACGGACGAACTGATCTGGTGACTCAGGATGAAGCTCTGCTCGTCATCGAGCGTCGCACGCAAGACAGTAAAATTCTGATTGCCTTCAACTTTTCTGATACCGCTTCCAGCCTGAGCCTGCCGACGGACGTCGCGCTCGGCGATCAAATTCTGGGACCATCACTCGTGCGCGACGGCAGCAACGGGTTGGTCCTGCCGCCGTATTCCGCCCTTGCCTGGGTCGCGAAGTAATCGTGCGACTTGCGCGCCCGCTCTCTCCTATTGCGGAGAGAAAAAGCCATTGATGGTTAGGCGTCCACGGGCGGGGTCTGCCTCCAGTGGCAAATCATTGTGAATGACACCGCTGTGCAACAAGGTTCCAGGATAGATGATCAGGCTGTTAAAGGCCGCATCACTCTCGCCAATTTTCTCGAAATACGGGGCCCCGTCCGTGACATATCTCGCGGCCGGTAATCCAGCCACCTGGACGCTGCGTTCCAGGCTTTGCTTATACTCGGGAAAGCGCTGCTCGGTGACGCGCTCAAACCCGGTTTCGTGCTGCCGGAAAAAGGCCGTGCCGCCATGTGCAGTGTGATCAAGATAGATCATCACGGCGAGCTGTTGTTCATCAAAGCCATCAAAATGCGGCAGGCGCTGGATCGGCGTCAGGCGCTGCGGCGGACACGTGACGATCGAGTACCAGGCCTGCCCCTGCCAAACGCGCCCGGACCGCGCGCCATCTGCAAGATCCTGTTCAGCAAGGGTGTCGCACAGCGTTTGAAGAAGCTCGCCCTCAACCGGGGCTCGCACACCAGGATAATGCGGATTGATCCGCGCATAGGTCTTGTCGCACGCGGCCAAAACCACCGCATCGGGATCTTTGAAAAAGTCAGCAATGTGGGTGATGTTCGTCTGCTCGACCCCAATCGATTCCACCCGCGCGGTCAGCGAATTTGTTTCAAAGAGACCCACGGTCATTTCCCAACGAAATCAACTGTCTGAAACTGAAGAATGCCAGCTTACCCAACCTTAAAAAACTGCTACACAAAACGATAGAGTGCTGACGCGAAAAACTGAAAAAAGGTCGAGATCCACACGATGGTGAACACCCCTACCCCAATCGAGAAAATCGTCATTGTCGGCGGCGGTTCGGCCGGCTGGATGACCGCCGCGGCGCTCGCCAATGATCTCGGCAAAACGTGCGAGATCACGCTGATCGAATCCGAAACGATTGGCACGGTCGGCGTCGGTGAGGCGACCATCCCACCGATCCGGTTTTTCAATCAGCGCCTCGGTATAGATGAAGCCACGTTCGTGCGCGAAACCCATGGCTCATTCAAACTCGGAATCGAGTTTATCGACTGGTCGCGCAAGGGGCATTCCTATTTCCATCCTTTCGGTCATTACGGGGCCGAGTTTGATCATGTGCCGTTCTATCAGCACTGGATGCAGGCCCACCTGAATGGCGATACCGTGCCGATTGATGACTACTCAATGGCCTGGGTCGCCTCGAAGGCTGGCAAGTTTTCTCATCCCCTCGCAGACCCCCGGAACATGCAATCGCGGTTCGATTATGCCTACCATTTCGACGCCACGCTTTATGCCGCCTATCTGCGCAAATATGCCGAGGCCCGTGGCGTCTCGCGGATCGAAGGCCGCGTTATCAGCGCCGAGCAGAATTCAGAGAGCGGCTTCCTGAAGTCTGTGACAATGGAAGACGGGCGCGTGTTCGAGGCTGACCTATTTGTCGATTGTTCCGGCTTTTTTGGCTTGCTGATCGAGAAGACCCTGGAAACCGGCTACGAAGACTGGTCGCACTGGCTGCCCTGCAACCGGGCCGTCGCGGTGCCGTGCGAAAAGACATCGGACATCCTGCCTTACACCAAGTCGACGGCCAAAGCGGCCGGCTGGCAATGGCGCATCCCGCTGCAGCATCGCACCGGCAATGGCTATGTCTATTGCAGCGAGTACCTGGAGGCCGACGCGGCCGAGGCAACCCTGCTCTCATCGCTTGATGGTGAGCCCATGGCCGAGCCCAAACATTTGCGCTTTGTCACCGGGCGTCGGAACAAGTTCTGGAACAAGAATTGTGTCGCCATCGGCCTGTCCGCTGGCTTCATGGAGCCGCTGGAATCCACCAGCCTGCACCTGATCCAGTATGGCATCATGCGGCTGCTCGCCCTGTTCCCGGACAAGCAGATGTCACCGCTACTGGCGGAGGAATATAACGCGCTGACAATTGCGGAGTATGAGCGCATCCGGGATTTCCTGATCCTGCACTATACAGCAACCCAACGCGACGATGACGCCTTCTGGACCTATTGCGCGAACATGCCGATCCCGGATCGGCTGGCCTACAAGATCGATCACTTCCGAACCCATGGCATGATCATCTCGGACGAGCGCGAACTGTTCCATAACCCGAGCTGGATCGCTGTCTATCTAGGTCAGGATATTGTACCGGAACGAGCACCGGCCATGGCCGGCCACCGGACCGATGTGCCGGTCGCTCAGCGTCTACAGCAGATCCGGCAGGCCATGACCCAGGCTGTCGACGCCATGCCCAGGCATGAGGCTTTTATCGACGGTTATTGTAAATCGGCTTTGCAGTGAGCGGCGATGAAATCTTCATGTGCCGGTAGATCGCTCGTCGCTCTCTCGATCAGGCTTTGAACGTCGCCGAGGAAGCGATTGAGCTGATCCGAAGACACCCGATTTGCCATGGCGTGGAAGCTTTTCGGCATCATGCCCTGCCCGACCATGACTTGCACCCAGCTTGATTCCCGAAACAGGTCCTCCGGATCCTTGTACAAAAGCCCGCCGCTCTCAAACAGTGCCATTTTCTCGGTCAGGCTCTCTGGCACGGACATGTGTTTGCAATAGCGCCAGAACTCGGAATCCTCGCGATCGGTGCGATGATAATGCAGGATCAGGAAGTCCCGAATAAGCTCATATTCGTGGCTGACCTGGCGATTGTATTCGGCCTCATTTGCCGGATCGAACCCCTTGTCCGGGAGCAGCTCGATCAGTCTGGAGACATTTGATTGAATGAGATGGATCGATGTTGATTCCAAAGGCTCAAGAAAACCGCTGGATAGCCCCAGTGAAACACAATTCTTGTGCCAAAACTTCTCTCTCCGACCGGTCGTAAAGCGCAGGCGTTTCGGATCGCCCATCGGCGCGCCATCAAGATTGGCGAGCAAGGTTTCGGCGACCTGATCCTCGCTTGTGAACTGGTCACAGAACACGTGCCCATTGCCGGTGCGATGCTGCAGCGGAATCCGCCATTGCCAGCCGGCATCGTGCGCGGTCGCCTTGGTGTATGGTAGGAGCGGCCGCGTCGACTCGCACCCCACCGCCATCGCGCCATTGCACGGCAGCCATTTTGACCAGTCCTGATAGCCAACGCCGAGCGCCTGGCCGATCAGCAGGCCGCGGAACCCCGAACAGTCGATAAACAGGTCNCCTTCAACCGTCTCACCCCGCTCAAGCGTCACNGANTGGATGAAGCCTGTATCAGGCGCNAGCGCGACATCAACGACCTTGCCCTCAATCCGCACAACGCCGTTCGCTTCGGCATGCTTTCGCAAGTGTTGCGCGTACAGCCCCGCATCAAAATGAAAGGCATAGGCAAGGCCGGTCATGGAGGTGTTACCGACCCGCTCCAACCGTCCGAACTGATTGGCATAGGCGGCCTTGTGGTGCAGCGAATAGTCCCAAAGCCCGGCCTCGCTGCCCTCGGCGCGCGCGCGCAGCCAATAGTGATGGAAATGCAAGCTGGCAAGATTGATCCCGGCATCGCCAAACGTATGCAGATAGCGCTCGCCGATATGGCCCCAATTGTTGAACTCAATGCCGAGCTTGAACGTGCCATTTGTCTCGCGCACAAACGCGTCTTCATCGAGCCCGAGTACGCCATTCAGGCGGCGGATCTGCGGAATGGTCGCCTCACCCACGCCCACCGTGCCGATCGCTTCGGACTCGATCAGCTTGATCTTGACCGCCGGCCCGAGCAAGCGCGCCATTGCCGCGGCGGCGATCCAGCCGGCTGTGCCGCCGCCGACGATAACGATCTGATCCAAATGCTGGTTTTGCATGATTCCGTCTTAGCCCGTTGGCTCGCCCGCGCCCAGAGGGCACAACCAAAAGTGCAGAAAAGGCCCGCACAGAGGCGGGCCTTTTCGGGAGGAATCCAACTCGTGAACGCGAGTTAGAATTTCTTGGACACCGTGATGTTATAAGTGGTGCCGTATTCTTCATAGCGGCTTGGGAAGACGACACTTGGATCTGCCGTTTCCGCTTCGGTCACGAATGGCTCGTTGGTCAGATTGAAGACTTCAAAGTTCACGCCGAACCCTTCGAGTGGTCCGTGATCCCATTCGTAGCCAACCTGGAGATCGACAATGGTCTCATCTTGAGCCTCTGCGCCGGTCAAAGAGCCGTCGAACTGTGGCACTTCAGAAAGGAAGCCAGAGCGGTGACGCGCACTGATGCGAGAGCGCCAACCATGGTTCTCATAATAGATGTCACCCGACCAAACATTGTCTGAGTATCCCGGGATACGAATGTCACCGCCGGAGATTGCGCCTGTCAGGCTGCTGTCTGCATAGGTGTAGCTGGCATTGAAACCAAAGCCCTCAAACTGCTGGGGCAAGTAATCATCCAGGCTCATACGCAAGGTTGCCTCGATGCCGGTGATCGATCCGTCCGAGATATTCTCCGGGAAGCTGGTCACGGCCGTGGCGACTTGCGGGTTCGCCGCGACGAATGCATCCAGCGCCGGGATTCCAATCGAGGTCAGCTGCTCGGTGATATCCAGAGTGTCAGTCGCAGTTTCGACCCAATCAGACAGTTCTTTGTGGAACACGGCGACCGAAAGTGCGGTGGTCGGTCCAAAGTACTTTTCGTACGACACATCGAAAGATGTCGACTGATATGGCTCCAGCTGCGGGTTACCACCGCTGATATTGAAACACGGATTGGTCGGAAGCATGAACCCGACCAGGGTGTCAGGGACGAAATCGCCATTCGTGTCGGCACAAACCTGGTTGCTGATCGACACAGTCTGATTCGCGGCGAGATTGTCGAGGCGCGGACGCGTTACAGTCTGGGCCGCGGCAAATCGCAGGAACGTGTCAGGCTGCACTTCGAAAGACAGGTTTGCACTTGGCAGGAAGTAGCTTTCCGAAGCACCGAGCGTCTGCTGACGTTCGCCACCGCCCTGCAGCTTCGCGGTCGAAGACTGATCTACGTCCTGATATTGGAAGCCGAAATTACCAAAGACAGGAACACCGTTAAACGTACTGTCGATTTCGGCCATCGCATAGAATGTGGTGATTTCTTCCTCAACCACCCATTCAGTATCGAACGTCGCCTTCTCCAGCGTGTAAGTTCCGTCCGTCAGGAAGCTGGATGGATCATACGCAATGATATCCAGTCCGATCGTGCCTGAATTGGTCGCGCCGAGAATGCGGTTGGTCGGAATTGCCAACTCTCCATTCACAAACGCCGAGCTGGCGCGGATGAAGTTCTCGTTTGAGTCAAAGTTCTTCTCGCGGTCGGTAAACAGGAAGCCGGCCTTGACGCCGCTAATGACGCCATGATCGAGATCGTAACCAGCCTCAAGGCGGATTTGATTGAGTTCGTCTTCAATCTTCGGCTCTTTGATAAAGCCGACTTGACCCCAACCACCCGGGTCAGTGAGAACCACGACGCTTGGATCCGTGTAGTCCAGACCCGCGTTGACCGAATACTCGCCATCATCATCGAAGCCAAAGCCGAGCGTATCGGTCGGACCCGCGCCGGCGAATCCGGTGCCTGCATAAGACTCATAGTCGATATCATTGCGATCGAGAGTCGAGCGCGAGAAGTCCGCCGTTAGCGTCAGTCGATCAGAGACGTCGTAAGACGTGTTCAAACCGATCGCGCCAATCTCGGCTGTATTGCCTTCGGTATCCGTACGCAAGAATGTGGTCACATTGTCGTAGATTGCCGCATCGGCGAACCCGCTGGTGCCTGTGGCGTTGCGGAACTGCGCGGTCGACCAGGAGGCGATTGGAGTTTCCACACCGCGGAAAATGCCTGAGTCTTCTGTGTCGGTATAAAACGCGTCGATGGTTGTTTGCCAACGGTCATTTGGTTCGAATTGCAGCGAGCCGGCAATTGAAGTCCGCTCAAACTCCCGCGAAACGACGCCCGTGCGAGGGTTGTCCGAAGGATAAACCAGGCCGGTCACAGGATCGATTGAGGTCTGACCACTATTTGTCTTCAGCTCGCGAGACGTGAACTGGGTCGGGTTCGACTGTACTGTCGCGGCGAGCGACCAACCGATGGTGCCGTTCGCGTTCTGATCAATGTAAGATCCGAACAGGCGGTAGCCATCCTCATCAAAATCCGGGTTCAGCTGATCATTGTCGTTCAGCACATACTTACCCGAGAAGTTCAGCTTGCGCTCTGTATAGTCGAGCGGGCGAACTGTGCGAAGATCGATCGCACCAGCAATACCTGTCGCGGCAAGTGTTGCATCCGGCGTCTTGTAAACCACGCCCTGCGCGACAAGCTCGGATGGGAACTGGTCGAATTCGACGCCGCGATTGTTACCGGCGGATACGACTTCGCGGCCATTCCAGAGCGCGAGAGAGAAGTCCGGGCCGAGGCCGCGGATTGAGATTTGCTGTGAGCGACCGCGCACACGCTGCGCCGTAACACCCGGCAGACGGGCAAGCGAATCAGCAATCGAAAGATCCGGAAGCTTACCAATGTCCTCGGCCGAAATGGCCTCGACGATCGACGTCGCATTCTTCTTGGCGTTGAGCGAGTTCTGGATCGAACCGCGAATACCGGTGACGGTGACGACATCGAGGGTCGCCTGCTCGTCTTCCTCTTCCGCTGGCGCGTCCTGCGCGTAAACGGGCATGCCTGCTGCCAGCGCAAGCGCCGCCGTGCCAAGCAACCAATTTTTCTTACTGGTAAATGATTGTTTCAACTGATCCTCCCTGAAACGTGCACTCCGTCCGTGGGTCTCCACCACGTTTTGACCTATCCTCTGTATTGCAAATTTATGAAAACGCCAAGCCCTTTTGCATGATTGTCATGCTATTTCGCAAAGAGCATGTGACCAAAATGCATCATTTCCGATCAGCATTGGCCTTCATACTGGGCTAAATTCTCCGAAAAGCATCGATGGAGCCCCTATTTTTGGGGCAAGTCAGGCTTTTGCAAAGCTTCGCAAATTGTTGCAAAGGAATGCAAGTTTTTGAAAATACACTCGTGTGGCGAGTATCAGGGCGCGCCGCAGGAGGAGCGGATAATCAATTCAGCTGGAATTCGGTCCTCGTCCGGACCGCGCTGACCTGACGAATCCAGCAGTTTCGACACGAGCATACGCCCCGCTTTGCCTGTATCCTGATCGATCGTGCTCAGCGGAACCTCAGCGTAAACACCGAACGGCACGTTATCGTATCCGACGATCGACACATCTTCCGGCACCGAAAGTCCGGCGCGGCGGATGGCCTGCATGGCCCCAAGCGCGATCAGGTCACTGGCGGCAAAAATTGCATCAAACTCTGCCTTCTCGGAAATCAGAGACTCGACCACAGCACGCGCCGAGGCGACCTGGAAGTGTGACGGCACGATCAGTCGATCCTCATAGGGCAGACCGGACAGCTCCAGCGCTTCCCGGTAGCCGCGCATCCGTTGGGCCGCCTCAGGCGCATCCGTATCGCCGAGGAAAATAATCTGCTTCCGCCCGAGCCGCGCCAAGTGGGTCGTCGCCCGTCGGCCGCCAGCGATATTGTCGCTCCCGACCGAGCAATAGGATTGCTCAGGCAATGCCGCCCCCCAAACCACAAAACGGTCTTCGATTTCAGACAATCGATTGAACGCATCGTGCAAAGTCGACTGGCCGAGGAAAATCACACCGTCTGAACGACTGGTCGACATCGCCGTTGCCAATTCCTCATAAGAAGACGGTGCGATATAGCTCAGCAAGATGTCACACCCGCGCTCGCGTGCGGCGTCACCGATACCGGCGATCAGCTCGAAGAAAAACGGGTCAGCCATCCGGCCTTCGCGGCTTTGCGGACGCGGCACAACGATCGAGATGGTCGCATTTGCCCCAATCGGACCGGCTGGCATATAATGCCGAAACGGGTAATCCATTTCGCGCGCCAGCTTCCAGATCTTCTGCTTGGTGCGGACATTCACGGCCGGGCTGTCATTCAGCGCCCGCGATGCGGTTGAGATGGACACGCCCGCCAGTTTGGCGAGGTCCTCCAGACGCGTGGTCGGCTTGGTCTCCATCACAACTCCTCCAGCACTAGCTCGCGCGGACCCAGATGCCCGTTCGCTTCGGCAAGACATTGTTGTTTAGCAGGTTTTCCTTAAGAGGCCTTGAAGACAAGGCCACCTCGCCTGTCTTTGCGACGCCTTCGGGCAGAGGATAATCCTCGTCGCCGAAATTGAACAAAGCAACCATATGCTCACCGTCGAGCTCGCGCTCAACGATCAGGACCGATTCGCGACCGCTCTGCGGGAAGGCCATGCTCCCGGTGACCAGCGCCGGATAGCGTTTTCGCACCGCAAGCGCCTCGGACGTGAACCGCAACACGCTGTCATTACCTTGCTGCTGATCGACCGCCAGTTGCGCATGTTCCGGATCGACCGGCAGCCAGGGCTCGGCACTGGAAAAACCGGCATTCACTTCACTCGCCCGCCACGGCATCGGCGTCCGCGCACCATCTCGCCCGAGGGTTTTCGGCCAATTGTAAATCGCCTCCGGATCCTTGAGCCTGGAATACGGCACGTTGGCCTGTGGCAAGCCTAGCTCTTCGCCCTGATAGATGATCGGATTGCCGCGCAAGGTCAGCAGCAGCATCAAGTACAGCCGCGCCATCTCATCGCGATGCTCGCTTGCCGCCCATCGCGAAATCGCCCGCGGCGCATCGTGATTTGAAAACGCCCAACTTGGCCATCCTTCGTCCGCGGTCTGGTCCCATTGCTGCGCCGACTCGACGATGCGCGGCGCATCGAGGGTGGGCGCATAAAGGAAGTCGAAATTGTAAGCAGAGTTGAGACGCGCATCGCCTTCGGTGAACGCTTTCATCTCTTCGATCGGATTCGGACCACCGACTTCAGCAACCGTGAACGTGCCAGGATACTCATCCAGCATAGCTCGGAACTTCTCGATAAAACCGACAATCTCCGGCTGAGACATATTGTACTTATGAAGCTGCATGTCGAAGGGGCGTGTCGCCTCGAATGCGGAAATTCCGGACGGCGGGTTATCCCGCAAGCCTTGATCGTGCATGGCAAAGTTCAGCGCGTCGAGCCGGAAGCCATCTACGCCGCGCTCGAGCCAGAAACGACCCGCTGCGATCACCGCCTCCTGAACCTCCGGATTGTAAAGATTGAGATCCGGCTGTTCCTTGAGGAAATTGTGGAAGTAATACTGACTGCGACGCGCGTCCCATTCCCAACACGATCCACCAAACACGGATTGCCAATTGTTTGGCGGCGACCCGTCAGCTTTCGGATCGGCCCAGACATACCAGTCTGCGCGCGCACTCTCGCGGCTCGAGCGACTTTCGATAAACCAATCATGATGATCCGACGTGTGCGAGTAGACCTGGTCGATAATCACCTTGAGGCCTAGCTCATGCGACCGCGCGATGATGGCATCAAAATCTTCCAGCGTGCCGAAAATCGGATCGACGCCGCAAAAGTCAGCGACATCATAGCCATAATCAGCCATGGGTGACGTGAAAAATGGCGAAATCCAAATCCCGTCAACGCCGAGGCTGGCGATATGATCCAGCCCCTTCAACACGCCCTTCAGATCACCAATCCCATCGCCATTGGTGTCGAGAAAGCTCCGGGGATAGATCTGATAGATCACAGCCCCCTTCCACCATGGCAATACGCTCATCGATTTCTGCATGACCGAATCTGCTGCATCGGACGAATTTCCCATTACCCGGCTCCAAATTCTGATTTGCAAACCACAACGTCGACCGCCGGCACAGTCATGGCATAGCTGCCGGGCGCCGTGACGTTGCCAGCGCACGTCCCAAGCAAGGCTGAAAAAACGTCTGCGCGCCCATCAACACCAATGTTCAGCTGTTTCGCTTCATTGTCGGCGTTGATCGCGACGACGATTTCAGTCCCGGCCTCATAATCCATCCGCGAGAACACGAAGACACTGTCTTCGCGATGGGCGAGCCGTGTCAGCTGCTCTCCCCGTCGCAGAGCTGGCTCTGCGGTACGGATGCGGGAGAATTCCTGGATCGCGAGATAGAGCGGATGCTCCGTGTCGAAATTGCTTTCGGCGGTGGTTGCATCCGTGGCGACCAGATCATTGTCATTGTAAAGATCGGTCTGGCTCGGAAACATGTTCTCCCGCGCATATCGATCACCACCATCCGAGACAAAGCCCTGTTCATCGCCATAATAGACGGTCGGAACCCCGCGCCCAAAGAACATCAGAGCGTTGGCAAGACGCACGCGCGCAAACAGCTCATCATCACTCATTTCCGGATGCGTTTCTCGCAAGAAGCCGGAGAAACGCCCCATATCGTGATTGCCAAGAAAGGTCGGCAGCTGGCGGGCCGTATCAGCTCCGTTCTTATAAATGACGTCAGCCCGATAAAGCTCATCCATGAACAGGCCCGGCTTGCCATCAACAATCAGGCCGCGGGCGCTGGACTGGAACGCAAAATCCAGCACGGTCGGCAGGCCCGCTTCAGTCGTGAACCGCGCCAGGTGCTGCGGCTTTTGCCCATCGACATAGACCTCACCAAACATGTGAAAATGGTCGATCCCTAGATCGCTGGCATGATCGAGAATAGCTGGAGCAAATTGCTGCCAGAACTCGTCGCGAACATGCTTGGCTGTGTCGATCCGGAACCCATCGACGCCATAGGCGGTGATCCAGTCCTTGTAGACCTCGATCATGCCTTCGACGACACGCGGATGCGCCGTGTTGAGGTCATCAAGGCCGGCAAAGTCGCCGTATAGGGAGTCCTCATCGATGAAATCTGTATCGCCGCGATTGTGGTAATAGATCGGATCGTTCAACCAGTCCGGTGTTTTCACGCCCTCGAACTGGTCGGGCACAAACGGGGTATAGGCCCAGGTCGGGTCGGTCAGCTTGGCGAAATTCTCTTCTGTCTGATGGACCGCATCGTCGCCCAGGAAGCCTTCATTGATCGGCGCACCGTCGCCGGCTCGGCGGGTCCAGGGATAGTCGCCAATGTAGCGATACTCGCATCGGAAGGTCGGCCCGCCCGTCACCGCCGGATCATGGCACTCGCGATAGGCGATGATATCGGCCGTGTGGTTGGTAATGATGTCCATATAGACCTTCATGCCGCGGGCGTGCGCCGCATCGACGAAGGTCTTGAAATCCTCACGCGTCCCGATGTGCGGATCGACATTTGTGAAGTCGGTGATCCAGTATCCGTGATACCCGGACGACTCCATGCCTTCCGGCCCTTGAACCGGATTGTTCTCAAAAATCGGGGTCAGCCAGATCGCAGTCATGCCGAGCCCCTGAATGTAATCCAGGCGCTGGGTCAGCCCCTTGAGGTCGCCGCCATGATAGAATCCGTAATCTGTCGGATCGTACCCGTCCTTGAGACGTCCACCGTCAATGCCGCCGCGATCATTGTCGGCATCGCCATTCTCGAACCGGTCAGGCAAGACGAAATAGATGATCTCGTCTTCGATGCGTCGATCCTCCACAGGCTTAGATTGCGCCGCAGCGGCAGGGATGATTTGAGCGCCTGTCTCGTCACCTCCGGCACCTGCGCAATTCGTCAGCGTGGCCGCCAGCAAGATTGCCGCGAGGCTACCGGAATTTCTCGAGTTCGTTTCACGCATAGCATCCTCCCACAGGGCGCGTTATAATGCCCTTTCGATCATTCTTTTCATCATTTTGCAGAACTGACAAGCCGCTTTCCTGCCTATTCTGGCTGCTTTTTAGTCAATTTGCCGAATTTTCGGATTGTGGATTGCAATGATTTGCAAAGCCGTCATACTCCAAAGAATTAGTCGGGAGAACGTCATGAGAGCCACGATCACATCGAGCCTTGTCGCCATCGCCATGCTCGGGAGCGGCTGCGCCGTTAGCGAAGGCTCGCCGGCCGAAACCTTGCCCGAAATAAGCTCGGAGACCCAATTGAACAGCGCTGCGCTTTCGTCCCCTTCCGGTGACCTGAGCGTCATCCTGAGCATCGAGGACGGAACCTTATCCTGGCATGCAGATTGGCGCGGAGCGCAGGTTATAGCGCCATCCGCACTGGGCCTGGTTTTCAAGGCGGACCGCGACCTCAATCGCGATCTGAGCATCAGCTCCGTGACCCGCAGCAACCACGACGAAACCTGGGAACAGCCCTGGGGCGAACGTCAATATGTGCGCGATCATCACAATGAACTTGTGGCTGAAATCNCTTTCACAGATGGCACGCCCGCCTTCAAACTTCGCGTTCGCGCCTTCGATGACGGCCTGGGCTTTCGCTATGAAGTCCCTGACACCGGTCCGCGCGAACTCATCGACGAGCAAACAGAGTTTCGCATCGACCCTGCCGCGACCAGCTGGTGGATTCCGGGCGCAGGCTGGAATCGGTATGAGGAGCTGTATCTGACCACGCCGCTGCGCGACGTTCACCGCGCCCACACGCCGATTACATTCGAACTTCCAGACGATGGCCCTTTCCTGTCTATCCACGAAGCTGCGCTGGTCGATTATGCTGGCATGTGGCTGAACCAGCGCCGCCCAGGCAATCTGGAAGCTGATCTCGCCCCTTGGTCCGATGGCACAAAGGTAAAAACCGACGGCGCGTTCGTAACCCCCTGGCGGACGGTTCAGGTGTCGGATACAGCCGCAGGCCTCGCTAATTCCGACCTGATCCTGAACCTGAATGAGCCGAATGCGCTGGGCGACGTTTCCTGGGCCGAGCCGAGCAAATATATTGGCATCTGGTGGTGCATGCACATCAATGAGTGCACCTGGGGCTCCGGCGACAAGCACGGCGCCACCACTGAGCGGACGCAGGCCTATATCGATTTTGCGGCCGAGCATGGGTTTGACGGCGTCCTCGTTGAAGGCTGGAATTTTGGCTGGGACGGCGACTGGTTCTCCAATGGTGAGATTTTCAGTTTCACCGACGCCTATCCCGATTTCGATCTGGAAGGCCTCGCCGCCTATGCTGCGGAGCGAGATGTTTACTTGATCGGCCACCACGAAACCTCTGGCGCGATCACGAATTATGAAGAACAAATCGAAGCGGCTTATGCGCTCTATGAACGTCTCGGCATTCCGGCCATCAAGACCGGATATGTTGCCGATGGCGGTGAGATCACGCGCCGGGATGCGGACGGAAAGGTCTATAAGGAGTGGCATGACGGGCAGTATGCCGTAGAGCACCACCTGCGCGCGCTGAAGCTTGCCGCCAAGCACAAAATCGCCATCAATGCGCACGAGCCCGTGAAAGACACCGGCCTGCGCCGGACCTATCCAAATGCGTTCTCAAGAGAAGGCGCGCGCGGGCAGGAATATAATGCCTGGGGACAACCGCCGAATGATCCGGCTCACACGACCATTCTGCCGTTCACGCGCATGCTGTCCGGACCGATGGATTTCACCCCCGGCATCTTTGATTTGAATTTCGGCAAACCTGTTGAAGAAGATCCGCGCGTCCAGACCACGCTGGCAAAACAGCTTGCTCTCTATGTCCTGCTGCACAGCCCGATCCAAATGGCCGCCGACCTGCCGCGCAATTATGAGGCTCGGCCTGATGCGTTCGAATTCATCAAGCAAGTGCCAGTCGATTGGAGCGAGTCGATCATGCTTGATGGCTATCCAGGCGACTTTGCGGTGATGGCGCGGAAAGATCGCAACTCGCAAGCCTGGTATCTCGGCGCCGTCACCGATGAACAGGCACGCAGTGTCGAGATCAGCCTCGAATTCCTCGACGGTTTCGCTTACGAGGCGCAGATCTATCGAGACGGCGCGGATGCGGATTGGAAGACCAATCCATATCCACTGACGCTGGACTTTCAGCTGGCCGAACGTGACGACACGCTGACCCTCAATCTCGCACCCGGCGGCGGCACTGCCATTGCGTTTATCCCGGTAGAATAAGGACAGACCAATGCGCATTCGCACCACTTCTTCTATTCTCGCCATCGCCACCTTGCTCATCGGCTGTCACGCCAACGCGCCCTCAGAGACCGCGCCCGTGAATACGGACGCCGCCGCAGAATCTGCAACACAGATCACAGCCCAGCTGGTGGAGCATTCCGACTTTCCCTCGAACCACGTTCAATCCCGCAACCTCTCGATCTACCTGCCGGCTGGATATGACGAGGATGGTGATCAGTCCTATCCAGTGATCTACGCCCATGACGGACAGAATCTGTTTGAGCCCGGCTATTCCTATGGCGGTGTCGAATGGGGCCTGGATGAAGCGGCTTCCGACCTGTTTTCAACGGGCGAAGCTCGTCCGGCCATCATTGTCGGCATCTGGAACACGAATGAACGCTGGCAGGAATATGCGCCACAAAAAGCAATCGAACGATTGACCGGCGACCTCGAGTCAGAATGGCTCGGGTCTGAATTGCCGGACCTGAAAGGCGACGCCTATCTGCGCTTCATTGTCGAGGAACTCAAACCCTTTATCGACGCCACCTATCGCACCGAGACGGATGCAGAGAACACGCTGATCATGGGTTCGAGCATGGGTGGACTGATCTCGCTCTACGCGGTGGCCGAGCATCCGGACACATTTAGTCGTGCGGCCGCCGTATCGATCCATTGGCCATTGGCAGATCCGGGCAGCACAGTCTCAGCCCAGGCCGACACGGTGATGCAGGCCTATCTCGAAACCAGCGGCATCGACCCTGCCCGACATACTATCTGGTTTGATCGCGGAACCGAGACGTTGGACGCCTCTTATGCACCACACGCTGCGGCGATGGAGACCTGGTTCCGCGCCAATGGCTGGCCCGAGGATCGCGCCATCTTTCGCGAATATCCCGGTACCGACCACAGTGAAGGCGCCTGGGCAGAACGCGCTGACGAGATCCTGACCTTCCTGCTGTCTGACTGATCAATCAGCCGCCTGGTTCCGTGGGCTGTCGGCATAACGCGCGGCGACGATGTCATAGCGATCCCAGACCTCGCCATCGGAGATAGAGCGCAGCAGTTTGATATATTCCGCATGCGTCCAGGCCAGCGGTGTCGCGGTGTTGGTGCCTTCACCGACCTGATAGCCAAACGGGTTCGGACCGACACCATCCCAGACCTGTTCGGGCAGGCTGAGGCCCTCATTGGCGAAATGCTCCATCGAGCGCGCGCCCGCCATGATCAGATCATCCAGGTCGGCGCTGCCCTGTGCTTCGTCCCCCCGCATGGCCAACAGATAGTGCGCGAATTCGCCTGAAAAGAATGGCCAGACGCGACCGCGCTGCCCGGGCGTGTTGCCACCATCGACCTCGTGATAATTGGTCCCGCCCTCGCCGTCCTCACCATAGCCATCATTGCCATAACGCCGGAACCCGTACAGGCCTTCAGCTGCCTCACCGAACGTATAGAGATTGCGCAAATTGTCTTCGCGCGCGCGGCCTTGATAGACTTCAGCCGAACTCATGATCGAAGGCGCAGTCGCTGAACGCACGCCATAACGGACGAGCTCCAGGAACCCACCATCAATGATATGATCTTCTGGCAGTCCGGGGCGGCCATTATTGTCACCCAGCAGAGCCTTATCATTCGGGTCCTGGTTGCGGGTGACGCGGATAAAGTGTTCCCCGTCGCCAAATGGACCGCCGGTGGTAAACATCCAGGACTCGATATTTGCTTCCAACAGATCTGCAGCCGCCAGGTATTTCTCAGCATCCGCCGGATCCCCGAATGCTTGCGCCATGTCCGCCGCCGTCACCAGGCCGCCAATCACCGCCGCAATCGTTGAGGGTGAGTAGCCTTCCTGCTCTTCCCAGCGCTCTTGTTGCGTGTAGCCGAGAGACGCTTGGAATTCTGTGTTCCAGAGCAAACCGGTCCGCCCGCCTTCGACCAGAAAATCTGCAGCTGGTTTCAGCATGCTCTGATAGCTGTTCGCCATCTCTTCATCCGACAACACGCCGGCCTGCCACAATTGCCAGCCGAGCATGATCGGCATGGCCGTCTGGTCCTGCTGAACCGCGACCCATTCGAGCGTACCATCCACATGCGTCTTCTGCAGGAACCAGCCCGTGACACCGGTATTACCCGGCGTCACTTCAGTGACCTGAATCTTGGGCAGATAGCGGTAGGCCGCGCGTGCGGTGTCCTCATCGCCCATGGCCAGGAAAGCTGAAGCGACCTGGAAGAAATCGCGCGGCCAGACGGCCTTGTAACCGGTTTGCGGCGTGTCCGCCGACGCCGTCTCACCCCACGGATTGGAGAGCGATGCAATCAAGGCCCCGGCATGCGTCTTGTCTTCCATGATCTTGAGATTGATCGCGGACATGTAGGCGAGGCGACCGCCATCTCCCGACGCGTCAGCAATCGTCGGCAAGTGCGGGAGCGACTCGAGATATGCGCGCCATTGATCAGAATAATCGCCATACGTATCGAGGACGCTCCTGCTCGCCGATGCATCCGCGTTCGACTTGGCCGATTCAAGCGTTTCACCAAACCCGATGACCAATACCGCGCCGGGGCCGAGCGATGGACCAAACCCGGCATCACCCGGGATGAGCGGTTGGTCACGAAAATCGAGCCGGATCACACCGGCAACATTTCCAGGCTCACGCGCAATACCAAACGGCGTATCGAGCGCGCCGTCTGCAAGGTCGGCCAGGCCATCCGAGCTACCGACATAGCCGGTCGAGATCTCAACCCCGCCTTCACCCGCGAGGCGCGCGAACAAATGTGCGTCGCCCTCGAACGCATGCAGCCCGTTCTCGACCAGGGCGGCACGATCGCCGCTGCCAGTATTGGCCAGGGCCGGATCGACATAGGCGTAAAGCGCATACCCGTCCGGTAGCGGCTCCAATAAGTCGACTTTCATGATCAGAGAATCGCGGTCTGGATCGGTGAATGTGGAAACCTGGAGGGCGCGGTCAATCTCCGAAAACTGGAAACTCAATCCCGGCGCAGGCGAGACCGGCAATGGCCCGCCATCTATCGTGACGCTGCGCTCCGTAGGCTCAAGCACGCCCTCTGGCCCGACGACCAGGAACCGAATTTCACGGATTTGCGCCTCATGGATGAGACCCCACATGACTTCGGTGATGCGATCTTCGGTGAGCGAGAACCAAACTCTGGAGATTGGCGCGGTCGGGCTTGCGTCCGAGTATTGCCCCTCTTCATCATAGGCCTCGTATGCTGTTCCGATCGCGACTTTTTCTGCATTCGACCAGGTTGCAGCGGCCCCAGGCGCACCCGGCGCCACAGCCAAATCGTCACTCGACGACGGCTCGTTCGCGGTTGAGCAAGCCGCCAAAACCAGACCACTCAAAAGTCCCGCCATTGCACTGCGCATCGCATATCCCTTTCGCAAATTCTTGCAATTCATGAGACATATTCCTCAAACAGACCGGTGTGGTCAATCGTATTTTTTGCCTTAAACAAATTGCCAAACCGCGCAAAATCCGCTTAATCAACAAAAGCGGGCAATCGTCATAAGAATAAGTGCCCGCGGGAGGAAATGATTAGATGATAGTTCGCGCACTCACCGCACTGACCTTGCTTGGAGTTTCGGCTTGCGCGAGCGCAGAACAGTTTTCGCAAAATACTGCAAACAGTAACTCATCTGAGACGCGCTACACGCCTTCTCCCTACGTACAGGTCGATCATCCCGACTGGGCAGATGATGCTGTCATCTATCAGATCAACACGCGCCAGTTCACGCCGGAAGGCACATTTGAAGCCGCTCAGGCGCAATTGCCGCGCCTGAAAGAACTCGGCGTCGATATCCTCTGGCTGATGCCAATTCACCCGATCGGCGAGGTCAATCGCAAAGGCAGCCTCGGCAGTCCTTATGCGGTGCAGGACTATTTTGGCGTCAATCCGGAATTCGGGACCGAGGAAGATTTTCGCGCCTTTGTCGATGCCGCCCATGCGCACGGTTTCAAAGTCATTCTCGACTGGGTCGCCAATCACACTGCCTGGGACAATCCCATGGTGACCGAGCACCCGGAATGGTACGAGACCGATTGGAAAGGCGACTTCCATCCCACACCCTGGACCGACTGGGCGGACATTATCGATCTGAATTACGACAAAGCCGATCTGCGCGCTTACAAAACCAGCGCCCTTAAATACTGGGTCAAAGAGTTCGACATTGACGGCTATCGGTGTGACGTCGCCGGATACGTTCCGCTCGATTTCTGGGAAACCGCACGTGCGGAGCTCGACCAGATCAAGCCGGTCTTCATGCTGGCCGAGTGGCAGCAACGCGACATGCATCGGCGCGCCTTTGATGCGACCTATGGCTGGGCCTGGAAAGAAGCCGCGCAGCGCATTGCCAAAGGACAATCAGACGCTGGCGATCTCCGCGGTTTCCTTGGCGACCAGATCTCGACCTGGCCGCTCGATGCCTATCGCATGCTGTACACCGAGAACCACGACCAGAATGCCTGGGACGGCTCGACCGGTGAGATCTATGGCGATGCCTATCACGCCATGCTGACTCTCTCTTTTGTCACTGAAGGCATTCCGCTGATCCATAATGGCCAGGAAGTCGGCAATCAGGATCAACTCGAATTCTTCGAACGCGATCCGATTGACTGGGGTGACTACCAGCACCCGGACGGCGCGCTGATCCGGCGGCTAATCGAAATCAAGACCGATAACCCGGCCCTGCACAATGGCGCCGCTGGCGGTCGGATCATCCCGGTATCGACGGACAATCCC
>JGI12316J14372_10001011_pt1 | contig 41048 bp, 31 predicted proteins | sample MarCyaLeptolynsp_FD_14372 | JGI IMG/M metagenome (IMG submission 14372)
CGCGCTTGACCGGGCATAAAGCCCGCTCTTCACACGCTTCCTTGCGTGATTTCGCCATTTATGCCGCCAAATCGGCTTCATTTATGAGTCCGTACCCTAGTTTATCGTTTCGCCGATCAGGCTCCCGGTTTCGGTTCCATGGGTTTCTTTTGGGCCTGCCAGCATCCGGACGTGCGGCCAGCCACAGCCCAATAGACGAGGCCTGCCAGAAAACCCGCTGCCAGCGCGACAACGCTTCCGGGTCTGATGTCCGCGTTCTCCGCTCCGGACCCGATCGTCCAAAGCAAAAAGGCAATGCCGCCGCTCGCCGCCAGGTGAAAGACGATGCCTCTGAGGCGGGCCAGTTCGGCAATCGCGATCAGTATGCCCGCCGGCACAAGAGCGGTGGCTCCGACAACACTCGCGCTGACAAGTCCCGTTCCTACCATCGCACCGAAGGCGATCGGGTTTTCGTTCGGATGAGACGCCTGAAAGAACCCCCAGGCGAGAAACAGGCCGCAGGCGATCAGCGCGAAAGTGAAACCGCAGACAATTTTCAGGAGTTGAAGCAGAAATTTCCCGCCGTCCAAGTCAGCCGTCTCCTTTAAAAATTCAGGACAAGTCCTTACTTGAGGTATTCTCCTGCTGATTACAACAGCAGGCAGCAACGACGGGATACCGGATAAAGGTGCCCGCAATCCCGCCTGAATGCCGCATCTGCAAGAGTCAAAACCGCTTATTTCGGTTGACTTTTTGCCGGTTTCGCAGGAATTTAGCGAATGGCGCTAGGACATATGCAACGGAAACCTTGGTACACGAGTTCCGAGGGTTTTCGCGCATCTGAATGAGCCAAAACCTGGCGCCACGTTGAAACGATAGAGGAGTTAGCGACCATTCGCCGTCCGTTCCGCGCCCCGCCTCCCACGAAGGAAGGCCCGCGCACTAACCACGAAATTCGCGTTCGCGAAGTCCAGTTGATTGATCATGAGGGCGCCAACCGCGGCGTCGTGCCGACCGAAGAAGCGATGGATATCGCATTGGATGCAGGTCTGGACCTTGTTGAAATCCAGCCGAACGCCAATCCCCCCGTCTGCAAGATCCTGGACTATGGCCGATACAAGTATCAGGCTCAGAAGAAAGCAGCAGAAGCCCGCAAGAAGCAGAAGACCGTCGAGATCAAGGAGATCAAGATGCGTCCGAACATCGACACGCATGACTATGACGTGAAGATGAAAAGCATGCAGCGTTTCTTCAGTGACGGCGACAAGGTGAAGGTCACGCTCCGCTTCCGGGGCCGTGAAATGGCGCACCAGGATCTCGGCATGAACCTTCTGAACAAGGTTCGCGAGGAAACATCCGAAATCGCCAAGGTCGAATCTTCACCGAAGCTGGAAGGCCGGCAGATGGTGATGGTGCTGGCGCCCCTGAAATAGGCGCGTTCAGTCCAAAAGAACCGTTTCAAAACCCCGCCCTCGGCGGGGTTTTTTCGTTGATGTCCTGACTGACTGAACATTCGACGCGATACGCGGTGCGGTCAGGGCGGGTGCCTTTGAGGTCAATGCTCCTCGACTTCACCCTGATCCTTCCGGAACGTGTTCCAGACGGGCAGGATGATCTTCGCGACGATCGGGATCAGGATCAGCCCGACGATGAGGCCGAACACACCGTCCAGCGACGCGGTGACCGCCCAGGCCAGGAATCCTTCGGCAGTGCCGATGGCGTGCGCTGCTGCGTGCGCGATGTCGTGAATGGTATCATAGAGCCATTTGACGCCGAGTTCCTTCAGACCGTGAATGACGATGGATCCGCCGACCCACAGCATGGCGGCGGTGCCGACAACCATCAGTACTTTCAAAAAGCCGGGCATCGCCCTGACAATGCCGCGCCCGAGCGCCCGGACGGCAGCAAGGCGGCCCTTGTTGGACATCATGAGGCCGACATCATCCGCTTTGACGATCAGTGCGACAGACCCGTAAACCATCACGGTGATGCCGATGGCGACCACCGCCAGGGTGGCCGCTTCCATCCAGATATTGCTTTCCGGGATTTCAGACAGCGCGATGGTCATGATTTCCGCCGACAGGATGAAGTCGGTCTTGATCGCACCGGAGACTTTCTGTTCTTCCAGATGAACCGCGTCGACCGCCTCCTCCAGTGGCAAATCGGCATGACTTTCCTTATGCGCAAACAGGTGATGGACCTTCTCGGCACCCTCAAAACACAAGTAAGCACCACCCAGCATGAGTAGCGGTGTGATCGTCCAGGGGGCGAACTCGTTTAGCAGAAGCCCGACCGGAAGCAGAAAAATCAGCTTGTTCTTCATCGAGCCCTTGGCGATGCGCCAAACGATCGGCAGTTCGCGTGCGGGTTTGAAGCCGGTGACGTATTTCGGCGTGACGGCAGCATCGTCAATAACGGCGCCGGCCGCCTTGGATCCTGCCTTTGCGGCTTGTCCGAGGACATCGTCGACGGAAGCCGCCGCAACCTTTGCAATGGCTGCAACGTCATCGAGAAGGGCAAGTAATCCGCTCATGTCCGCTCCTGAATCGTTCCGCGTCGACCTTACAGCAATAGTGCGACACTCAGAATGCGCGTCAGCGAGACCGGACACGTCAGGTCCCGCTTGTTTCTTGCAGTGTTCCAGCCACGAAACCTGCACTCAACAAGTTAACGAAAACATCCACAAGCGATCTGGTTGACCCGGCCAGGTCCGGCGCGGGCGGGTCTTCACGTTTGGCCGCCGGCGTGGGGCCTACATCACATCGACCCAGCCGCCTCTTTCGGCCGAGGCGAAAATCGCATCGAGTATCTTCATGTTCTGAAGGGCGTCCTCAACACCATAGGTCATAACTTTCTCGCCCAGAACCGCACGCCCGAAGACATCCGCCTGCTCCGCATACTGGTCGCATGGATCGATCGTCTCGTCCTGCGCAGAGTCATCGGCAAGAGCAGATCCGTCGTCCAGCCGCAAGGTAACGGCACCACCTTGAGGTGCGTTGAACGGGATCATGATATCCAGACGCTTCTTCGTGCCGAACAGTTGAAGCCGCTGATAGGGTGTCAGCTGGGTCGAGACGGTGAACGAGAGCTGGCGCCCGGCACCGAAATCCATGATGGCGCTTGTGAGCCGGTCGGTTCCAAAATCGGGATCCCGGTCGATCAGTGAGACCACCCGCTCCGGCTCTCCTTCAAAGAAATAACGCCCAGCGAGCATCGTGTAGCAGCCGATGTCCATGAGCGCGCCGCCACCCATGTCGGCCCGGTTGCGGATGTTGTCCGGGTTGTCCATAAAATAGCTGAAATAGCCCTGGATGGCCCTGAGTTCGCCAAGCGCCCCCGAACGCACAAGATCACGTGCACGGATCCATTGCGGATGGGCTCTGACCATGAAGGCTTCGGCGACAAGACGATCCCTCGGAAGATCCAGCAATTCGGAGGCCTCTTCCGCGCTCAGCGCAATCGGTTTTTCGCAAAGAACATGCTTTCCCGCTTCAACGGCCTGAACGGTCATCGGCACATGCATGTGGTTCGGCAGCGGGTTGTAGATCACATCGATATCGGGATCGGCGAACAGCTCTTCATAGGATCCATACGCCTTTTCGATCCCAAGCGCGTCTGCGGTTTCCCTGGCCCTATCCTGATCACGCGAAGCAATGGCTGCGGCGATGCCTGTTTGTGAGGCCTGAATGCCCGGAATGACCTTCTCCCGGCCGATCTTCGCAGTTGAAATGATTCCCCAGCGGACCTTGTTGCCGTCCATTCTCGCTATCTCCCGTCTCCAAGGCACACGCAACAGTTGGCACGAAAAAATCCCGGCCTGCAAGGCCGGGATCTGAATTGCCCCTGGGTGAGCGGATCAAGTCTTGTCAATATTTCTGAGGAACATAGAGATGTTCCGGCAAAACCTTGCGTTCGTAGTCCGGATTGAACCGGCGCTCGGGAAGACTGATCGGGTCGTGCGGAACTTCCTCGTACGGCATCTGGGACAACAAATGGCTGATGCAGTTGAGACGGGCCTGTTTCTTGTCGTTCCCCTCAACGATGAACCATGGCGCTTCGGGGATGTTCGTCCGCTCGAACGTCTCTTCCTTCGCCTTGGTGTAATCTTCCCAGCGGACACGGGACTCCAGATCCATCGGCGAGAGTTTCCACTGCTTTAGCGGATCATGGATACGCATCAGGAAGCGCAGCTGCTGCTCTTCGTCCGTGATCGAAAACCAGTATTTAATCAGCCGGACACCGGAACGCACGATCATGCGCTCGAACTCCGGAACGTCGTTGAAGAACTGCTCGACCTGATCTTCCGTCGCAAAGCCCATCACCCGCTCGACGCCGGAGCGGTTGTACCAGGAGCGGTCGAAGAGAACCATCTCGCCCGCCGCCGGCAGGTGCGGCACATAGCGCTGGAAATACCATTGGCTTTTTTCGCGTTCCGTTGGCGCCGGAAGCGCGACCACGCGCGCAACGCGCGGGTTCAGACGCTGGGTAATACGCTTGATCACACCACCCTTGCCGGCCGCATCACGGCCTTCGAAAACAACAACGATCTTTTCGCCCGTGTGCTGAACCCAGTCCTGAAGCTTCACCAGCTCCGCCTGAAGGCGCAGCAGCTCATGAAAATAGGTGTTCCGGTCAAGTGGTGACTTGTGTTTCTTGTCGGAGATGAACTGAAGGTCCTTGGCGACCAGATTGTCGTCAATTTCCATTTCCAGTTCTTCATCAAGGGAATCCGCCCATTCAGCCTCAACCCATGTCTTTGCGTCTTGTTCGGTCATCAATTGGTCCTTTGAAAAATCTCAAACGGCGAAACTCACCAAGAGTGTGAACAACTTAACCATGTAAGTTTTTTGACAATTTTGCCAGTTCGCAAGCCTTATTCTCCGCTCTCTGCGATTTCTCAGAGCTTTGGACTTGAAAATGAATGAACGTTCATTTATTAGCTTGTCAAGGAGGCCGCCATGGCAACTGCAGCCGCAAGACCGGCATCACGAGCAAAAGGTCTGGAGACCGCAGAACGCGTGCGCAAGGCTGCGCTGAGACGCTTTGCGCAGGCCGGGTACGCCGCTGTGTCCATGCGCGAAATCGCTACAGATGTGGGCGTCCGGCCTGGAGCGCTTTACAATCATTTTCCGACCAAGCAGGACATTCTCAAAGACCTGATGCTCACCCACATGGCCGAGCTTCTGGGCGCGTGGACCGCTTTGGAACACTCCTCTTCCATGGACCCACTCGAACGGTTTGTCCGCTTTCACATCCGCTATCACCTGGAACGTGCCGACGAGGTGTTCATCTCCTACATGGAGCTGCGCAACCTGGAGCCGGACAACTTCGAGACCGTCGAAACCGAACGGCGCCGCTACGAGGCTGTCCTGACATCGATCCTCGAAGACGGTCTGGCTGACGGCCGCTATGCCGTGGACGACCCGAAGGTCGCGACCAGAGCCATCATTGCCATGCTGACAGGTATCCCGACCTGGTACCGGGAAGGCGGCGGACTCAGTGAGAAAGAGGTCGAGGACCTTTACCTGACCATGGTGCAAAAGGCCGTTGCGCCCGGGTCAAAACCATCGCGAACGGAGACCGGATGACATGAGCATCCTGAAATCGAGTCTTTCCCCCAGAAGCAGCGATTTCGCCGCCAACAAGGCGGCGCACGAAGCTGCCATGGAAAGCGTCAAGATTGCTGCTCGCACAGCACTTGACGGCGGCGGTGAAACGGCACGGCAACGCCATGTCTCGCGCGGCAAGATCCTGCCGAGGGAGCGGGTTTCCCGTTTGCTCGACCCAGGCTCGCCCTTCCTGGAAGTCGGCATGCTCGCCGCGCATGACATGTATGCGGGCGCAGCGCCGTCTGCCGGCATGATTGCCGGAATTGGCCGCGTCGAAGGGCAGGACGTCATGATCCTTGCCAACGACGCCACGGTGAAAGGCGGCACCTATTACCCGATGTCGGTGAAAAAGCACCTGCGTGCTCAGGAGATCGCGGAGCAGAACAACTTGCCCTGCATTTACCTCGTGGATTCGGGCGGCGCCAACCTGCCCAATCAGGACGAAGTTTTCCCGGACCGGGACCATTTCGGACGGATTTTCTATAATCAGGCCAACATGTCCGCGAAGGGCATTGCACAAATCGCAGTCGTCATGGGCTCGTGCACGGCTGGTGGTGCCTATGTCCCGGCAATGTCTGACGAGACCATCATCGTCAAGAACCAGGGCACGATCTTTCTGGCTGGGCCGCCCCTGGTAAAGGCAGCGACAGGAGAAGAAGTCTCGGCCGAGGATCTTGGCGGCGGAGACGTTCACACGCGCCTTTCCGGGGTCGCAGATCATCTTGCCCGCGACGATGCTCATGCGCTCGCGCTGGCCAGGCGCGCTATCGCCAGCCTGAACCGCACCAAGACGTCGCAACTTGCCGTTCTGCCTCCCGAAGAACCGGCTTATGATCCGGACGAAATTCTCGGCGTCGTTCCAGCAGACCTGAAGACACCCTATGACATCCGCGAAGTCATCGCCCGGGTTGTCGACGGCTCCCGCTTCGACGAATTCAAGGCGCGCTACGGCACAACAATTGTCTGCGGCTTCGCCCACATTCACGGCATGCCGGTCGGGATCATCGCCAACAATGGCGTTCTCTTTTCCGAAAGCGCGGTCAAGGGCGCGCATTTTGTCGAGCTCTGCTCCCAGCGCAAGGTACCGCTGGTGTTTCTTCAGAACATCACAGGCTTCATGGTCGGCCGCAAATACGAGAGCGGCGGCATCGCCAAGGATGGTGCCAAGCTGGTAACAGCCGTTGCCACCACGTCGGTTCCGAAAATCACCATGCTTGTCGGCGGCTCGTTCGGCGCGGGCAACTACGGCATGTGCGGCCGCGCCTATTCGCCGCGCTTCCTGTGGACCTGGCCGAATTCCCGTATTTCGGTGATGGGCGGCGAACAGGCAGCCGGTGTCCTCGCCACAGTCCGTCGCGACGGCATAGAACGCAAGGGCGGCAGCTGGTCTTCAGACGAGGAACAGGCATTCAAGCAGCCGATCATCGATCAGTTCGAAGAACAGGGGCACCCGCTCTATGCAACCGCTCGCCTGTGGGATGACGGCATAGTCGATCCGCGCAAGACCCGTGACATTCTGGGCCTGTCTCTTTCGGCATCGCTGAACGCACCGATCGAGGACACCCGCTTCGGCCTCTTCAGGATGTGAGTCAGATGGATCTCAAGCATTTGCTACAACGCTACCCGGGAGCCGAAACGTTCACATTCGGCGATAGCGAAGAGCTGAGCGGCGACCTGATCGCACTCGTTCGAACGGGCAGAAAGACCGCGACCTGCGGCGCGCTCCGCGATTTCGAATCCGGTGAAGACGCCATGCCTGTCAAAGGCCGAAAGGACATTGCGCTCAATTGGGACGGAACGCCGGCGCTGGTCATCGAAACTCTTGAGGTCTCGACAATGCGGTTTTGCGATGTCCCGGAAGACTTCGCATTGGCCGAGGGCGAGAACAAGGATCTTGCCGGATGGCGGGTTGATCACCAGTCCTATTTCGAGCGCAACGGCGGCTTCGATCCCGACATGTGGCTGGTCTGCGAACGTTTCAGGATGATCGAGGATCTTCAAACTGCGGAGCGCGGAAAGTAGATCATGAGCCGTATCACGAGCCTCGTCGGAGACATTACCAAGATGGACGTCGACGCAATCGTCAACGCAGCCAATTCTTCCTTGCTTGGCGGTGGCGGGGTCGACGGTGCAATTCACCGCGCGGCCGGCCCGGAGCTTCTCCAGGAATGCCGTCTGCTCGGTGGCTGCAGGACCGGGGAGGCCAAGATCACGCGTGGATATGACCTGCCGGCGAAACACGTCATTCATACCGTCGGACCGGTCTGGCAAGGCGGGACAAGCGGCGAAGCGGAGCTGCTTGCGTCCTGCTATGAAAACAGCCTGAAGCTCGCGTCCGAAAACGGCTGCAGAACGATCGCCTTTCCAGCCATATCGACAGGCGTCTTCGGCTACCCGGCTGACAAGGCGGCCGAACGCGCCTTATCAACGATCAGGCGTGTCCTGAAGGACTTACCGGAGATAGACCGCGTCACACTCGTCGCCTTCGACGACGACAGCCACCGGCAACTGGCAGCCGCGCTTGAGAGGGAGGAAGACTGATGTTCAAGAAAATCCTCATTGCCAATCGCGGCGAAATCGCCTGCCGGGTGATGGCCACAGCCGGAAAACTCGGCATCAAGACCGTCGCGGTCTATTCGGATGCAGATGCAAATGCCAAACATGTCGCCATGGCCGACGAGGCGTTCCGTATCGGCCCGCCGCCGGTCGCCGAGAGCTATCTGAAGATCGACGCCATCATCGAGGCCTGCCGGAAAAGCGGAGCGGAAGCAGTGCATCCCGGCTACGGCTTCCTGTCGGAAAACCCGGATTTTGTCGAAGCGCTTGAAAAAGCCGGCATCACATTCATTGGTCCAAGCGCGACCTCCATTCGCGCCATGGGTCTGAAAGACGCCGCCAAGGCACTGATGGAGGAAGCCGGTGTTCCGGTCGTTCCGGGCTATCATGGTGACCACCAGGACCCGGTGTTTCTGAAAGCAAAAGCTGAGGAGATCGGATACCCGGTTCTGATCAAGGCCCGGGCCGGTGGCGGCGGCAAGGGCATGCGCCGCGTCGACAATCCGGACGATTTTCTGGACGCGCTCTCAGGTGCGCAGCGCGAAGGCGAAGCCAGCTTCGGTGATGGCCGCGTGCTGATCGAAAAATATCTCACCAAGCCACGCCATATCGAAATTCAGGTGTTCGGCGACAATCACGGCAACGCCGTGCACCTGTTCGAACGCGACTGCTCCCTGCAGCGCCGCCACCAGAAGGTGATCGAGGAAGCGCCGGCACCGGACATGCCCGACGACATGCGCGCCGCCATGGGCGATGCCGCGGTCAGGGCGGCCAGAGCCATCGACTATTCGGGCGCGGGCACCATTGAATTCATCGCCGACGTCACCGAGGGCCTCAGCGCCGACCGGTTCTATTTCATGGAAATGAATACGCGTCTTCAGGTGGAACATCCGGTGACTGAACTCATCACCGGAGAGGACCTGGTCGCCTGGCAGCTCCGTGTCGCTTCAGGCGAACGCTTGCCGAAGTCGCAGGAGGATCTCTCCTTCTCTGGCTGGGCGTTCGAGGCAAGGCTCTACGCGGAAGACGCGCCAAAGGGCTTTCTGCCGGCCATCGGCACGCTGGAACATCTGGCGCTGCCGGAAACGATGGCCCGTGTGGACAGCGGCGTCCGGTCCGGAGACGCAATCACGCCCTTTTACGATCCGATGATCGCGAAGGTGATCGTTCACGGCCCGACCCGTGATGCGGCGCTCGGCAAATTGCTGTCAGCACTGGAGGCAACACAAGTGGCAGGCTGTGTGACCAATGCCGGTTTTCTGGCCGCACTGTGCCGCCACAAGGGGTTTGCCGCCGGCGATGTCGATACCGGTCTGATCGACAGGGATCTGGCGGCGTTGATCGAAGAGCCTCAAATACCGGAAGACGCTGTTGCTCTCGCGGCGCTTGCCGCACTCGGCCTGACCAAGCCCGCGCTCGGCGACGACCCGTTCGAGACGCTGGCCGGCTGGCGCATCTGGAGCGCCTCCCGCCAGTTCGCTCTCCTTGAGATCGGCGGCGAGCGGCGCGACATTGAAGTGCGCGCCCTGGAAAACAGGCGTTTTGCCGTACATCTGGAAAGCGGTGTCAGAACCTATTCGATCATCAGGGTCGAGGGCAGCACCTTCACTTATGACTGCGAAGGCCATCGGGCAAAGGCTGTCGTCGTAGAGGGAAGCGATGGGCTGACTGTCTTCCAGAACGGCCACGCATTTGCCGTCGGCCTGCCGGACATGTTGAGCAGCGACGCTGAGGTGGCCGGGACCGGTGACCAGGTGATTGCGCCGATGCCGGGACTGGTCAAGGTTTTGTTCACCGGGCCGGGCGAACCGGTCACAAAGGACCAGCCTCTTGTCATCCTGGAGGCGATGAAGATGGAGCACACTCTGAAAGCTCCCCGTGACGGGACCATTGGAGATGTGCTTGTCGCGGAAGGCGAACAGGTTACCGACGGCACCGTGCTTCTTGCGCTCGCGGAGGAAACGGATGCTGCTGCCTGATGCCGCAAGTTACGATGAGTTGGTCCAAGAATTCTCCTGGACCATTCCGGAGCGATTTAACATCGCCGTCGCGGTGTGCGATGCCTGGGCAGAACGGGAACCAAGCCGGGAAGCGCTGATATATGTCGAAGAAAACGGTGACACGGCGACCTATACCTATGCCGACCTTCAGCGCCTGTCCAACCAGCTTGCCAATCTGCTTGTCAGCCGCGGTGTTCAGCCGGGCGACCGGATCGGAGTGTTGCTGCCGCAACAGCCGGAAACCGCCTATGCGCATATTGCCGCGCTGAAACTTGGAGCGATCACGATCCCGCTCTTCACGCTGTTCGGCGAAGAGGCCCTGGAATACCGGCTGAAGGATTCCGGCGCGAAGGCCGTGATTACAAACGATGCCGGCGCCGCCAAACTGGCACCGCTCAGAGAGACGTTGCCGGAGTTGACGACTGTTTTCAACGTCGACGGCGCAGAGGGTGGAGCGGAAGATCTGGCCAGTCACATGGCCGGACACCAGGATACGTTCAAACCGTTCGACACGGCAGCCGACGACCCGGCAATCATTATCTACACGTCTGGCACCACAGGTCAGCCGAAAGGCGCACTGCACGCGCATCGCGTCCTCCTTGGTCATTTGCCGGGCGTTGAAATGAGCCACGACTTTCTCGGGCAACCGGGCGACCGGATCTGGACACCGGCCGACTGGGCGTGGATCGGCGGCCTGCTCGATGTCTTGATGCCTGCGCTTTATCTGGGCGTTCCCGTGATCGCCTGGGGGGGGCTTTTCAGCTTCTTCAAGACCAAAAGGTCCGCAACACGTTTCTGCCCCCGACCGCACTGAAACTGATGCGGCAGGTCCCCGACCCGAAGTCCCGCTGGAGCTTCGATCTGCGCTCTGTCGCCTCCGGCGGGGAAACGCTGGGTGCGGAACTGATCGACTGGGGCCGAAAGACCTTTGGCCTGACGATCAATGAGTTTTACGGCCAGACAGAGTGCAACATGATCGTTTCAAGCTGCAGCCGGACAATGGAGGCCCGTCCCGGCATCATGGGGCGTCCGGTGCCCGGTCACGAGGTCGCTGTTGTTGACGACGAGGGCAACGAGCTCCCAACCGACACGTTGGGCAATATTGCCGTCAAACGCCCGGACCCGGTGATGTTCCTCGGCTACTGGAACAATCCGGATGCGAGCGAAAAGAAATTTACCGGCGACTGGCTACTGACAGGTGACACGGGCACAAAGGACGAGGACGGCTGGCTGCGCTTTGTCGGACGTGATGACGATGTCATTACCTCTTCCGGCTACCGTATCGGGCCCGGCGAAATCGAGGATTGCCTTATCCGCCACCCGGCGGTCGCCCTGGCTGGCGTCGTGGGCAAGCCGGATCCCCAGCGTACAGAAATCGTCAAGGCCTATATCGTGCTCAAAGCAGGCATCGAACCCACCGACGCGCTCGGAAAAGAGATCGCCGAGTTCGTCAAGACTCGTCTTGCCGCCCATGAATACCCGCGCGAAGTTGCCTTTGTTGACGCATTGCCGATGACAACCACCGGAAAGGTCATCCGCCGGGAACTGCGGTCCATCGCCGAAAAGGAGGGGTGAGTTGATCAATCTTTCGACTACGACAACTCTATCGTCATCCCGGCCGAGCGTAGCAGAAGCCGGGACCGGGGAGCCAGCGGCTTGTCTTGAATTCTGCCGAGCTGCCATGGCGCGGCCATGGCATTCATTCCGTGACGCAGCCTCAAACGCAGCGATGGATGGGGAACGGCATGGATTGCAGGGTCGAGCCCTGCAATGACCGAGAGCAGAGCATTGATACACACTATGGAAATCGAGCCCCAGTATGTCCGACTTCGTCACAATATTTGAAATGGGTCCGCGTGACGGCCTGCAGAACGAGAAGCGGTTCGTGCCGACCGGGCAGAAAATCGAACTGGTTGACCGGCTGTCGGACTGCGGTTTCCGAAAGATCGAAGTTACTAGTTTCGTCAGTCCCAAGTGGGTGCCTCAGATGGCCGATGCTCAGGAGGTCATGGAAAGCATCTATCGGCACCCCGCCGTCGTCTATTCGGTGCTGACACCCAACGTCAAAGGCTATACGGCCGCTCGGAAGGCATCGACAGACGAAGTCGCTATTTTCGGTTCCGCATCGGAGGGGTTCTCCAAAAAGAACATCAACTGTTCCGTGGCCGAGAGCATCGAGCGCTTCAAGCCGCTGCTGGAAAAGGCGCATCACGACGAAATGCCGGTGCGCGGCTATGTCTCCTGCGTCACCGACTGCCCCTATGACGGCCCGACACCTCCGGACAAGGTCGCGGAAGTTGCCCGCCTGTTGTTCGAGCTCGGCTGCTATGAGATCTCTCTCGGCGACACGATTGGTGCGGGCACGCCGGAAACGATTAGCACGATGCTCGACGCGGTCCTCGACAATGTTCCCGCCGACAAACTGGCCGGGCACTATCACGACACCAAAGGACGGGCGCTGGAGAACATCGAAGTCAGTCTGGAGAAAGGGCTGCGGACATTTGACGCTGCTGTCGGAGGGCTTGGCGGCTGCCCCTATGCGCCGGGCGCCAAGGGAAATGTCGCGACAGAAGCCGTGGTCGAGTTGGTCGCAGGCAAAGGTTTTGAAACGGGCATCAGAACGGACCGGCTGAAGGAGGTCGTGGAGTTCGCGAAGAGCCTGAGGAGCGTTGAAGCATGAGCTTTGAAACCATATCGATCGCGACCGACGACCGCGGCGTTGCGACCCTGACATTGAACCGGCCGGAGAAACACAATTCTCTGTCCGCCCAGATGATAGCCGAGTTGACCGAGGCGGCAGGCGTACTCGGAGCAGACCCGGGTGTTCGAGTGGTCGTGCTGACCGGAGCGGGTGACAGTTTCTGTGCCGGTGGCGATCTCGGCTGGATGCGGGAGCAGTTGGCGGCGGATCGCGCGCAAAGGATGGTGGAAGCCCGCAAGCTCGCGATGATGCTGAAAGCGATGAATGATTTGCCGAAGCCGCTGATCGGCCGCGTCCAGGGACAGGCCTTCGGTGGCGGGGTTGGCATGATGAGTGTTTGCGACACCGTGATTGCCGTCGACAGCGCCAAATTCGGCCTTACGGAAGTTCGCCTCGGACTGATCCCGGCAACCATCAGCCCCTATGTGCTGGCGCGCATGGGGGAAGCAAAGGCGCGCCGTGTCTTCATGTCGGCGCGTATCTTCGGCGCCGCAGAAGCGAAAGATCTGGACCTTGCGGCAAAAGTTGTTGCCGCTGAGGCGCTGGATGCAGCAGTGGAAAAGGAAGTTCGGCCCTACCTTTCGGCGGCACCATCAGCCGTTGCCGCGTCGAAGGCGCTCGCGAGATCGCTCGGTCCCGCGATAACGGACGACATCATTGACGGCACGATCCGGCGGCTCGCGGACACATGGGAGACACCCGAAGCACTCGAGGGGATTTCCGCCTTCTTTGAAAAAAGAAAACCGAACTGGACGGTTGCCTGATCAGGTCGCCCGATCAGGTCGTCTGGCGTCTCGCGTGCTCGATCAGAGCCGCGATGCGGGCAACTTCAACCTGCTCGGACTGAGGTGGTTCCTTCGGAGGTCCGCCATACATGCGCTCACGGCGCCTGCGGATTTTCTTGCGCTGCCATTCGCTGATCCCTTCCGGGAGCTCGATACCTGCCCGGTCCATGCCGATCAGAATGCGCTGAAGATCCGGGATGAGTTCAGAGGAAATCGTGAATGTGCCGCTGACCGGGTGCTTGAAGACCAGCGTCTTGGTGCTTTCCGCTCCGTTCAGGAGAACGGCTTTCTTGTGGCCGATTGATCCGATTGTGGACTGGAACCACGCCACCCAGCCGGCCGCCTCCCAGAGGCGCACATCGACTTGTTTCAGCTCTTCGTAGGGAACCCGGGCCCTGAGGCCGAATTGGGTAAATTCAAACCCGTTGCCGAAAAACCGGACCCAGGATGTTTCCTGTCGCACTGCGACTGCGAAAAACACAAAGGACGTGAGAGCCGGCAACAGGAGCAACAAGGAAACGAGTGCAAGCCCGCCGGTTGTACTGCCCATGCCGATGAATGCGAGCGAAAAGAAGACGATGCCGAGCGCGAAACCGATCCCGTCAAGAACGCTTGCCGAGGGCCTGGAAACAGGCTTCACCGCGCCCGATGGCGCTGACGGCCGTGGAAGAGCTGCATAAATCCCGGCAGCTGCCACGAGACACAAGAGGGTGCTCAAAATCGACATGAAGAAGAAACCGCCAACGATCGCAAGAACGCTGAGGCTTAAAGGTAATACGCGGCGGATAAACTCAATTTTTGCTGTTTTGCCCAAACCGCTCTCCATGCTTCAAACAGCGAAACCGTGACAAACTGGGGAGACTTACTGATTCTTCTATTGAATCAACACAGCGGACTTAAATCAACAATCAGATCATTCTATCCAGAAACAATGTAACCAGTATGCTGAACTTTCACGGCCAAACTAAAATCAATTTAGAACTAAATTCAACTCAAAGAGCCTATGGATCTTGAACTAACACTCTGACGATAATGAATAATTTCAAACACTCGACACACAACTCTCAACGCGAAGACACTATCTGCCCTGCTGAAACTCTTCCCGGATCCAGTCCACAAATGCTGTCGAGGCAGGCGTATGCGCATGGGAAGACGGGGGCAGCAGAAAGTAAGCTTCGGTGAGCGGCGCTGCGTGCTCGAAGGGCTTCACCAGCCGGCCCGCGTTCAGGAAATCCCTCACCAACGTATCGTGTGCCATGGTGACGCCCGCACTGTTTAGGGCGGCCGTGATCGAAATGACAAAGGTCGATGCCAGATTGATTTCCTTGTCGCGGAAAAACGGTTGTCCGCGTGACTTGGACCAGGCACTCCAGGTTCCTGTCAGACCGGCGCAGTCGAACAATGTCGCACTGTCGAGATCTCTGGCCCTCTCACGATAGTCCGGTGCGCAGACAGGGAAAAACCTGTCCGTTGCAAGCCGCTCCGCTGCGTCCGACATTTCCTCCGGCCGCCCGAACCTGATTTCAAGCGCGGCAGTCGCCGCATGCCGCTCCGGATCCCAGATCGGCGTGACGATATTGAGCACCAGCCAGGGATATTTCGCATAAAGGCGGCTGAGCCGTGGCGCGAGCCAGAAGACGGAAAAGGCCATGTTGCACTGAAGGGTCAGGTCCTTGCCCCTGTCCGCGCCGATGAAGGTCTGCGTGCTGCTGGCAATCAGGTCAAAGGCTTCCCGCAAGCCTGGCAGGTAGTTCGCTCCATCCTCGGTGAGTTCGATCGCCCGTGTCTTGCGCAGAAACAGGTCACGGCCGAGATAGGCTTCCAGGCTGCGCACATGCTGGCTGACCGCTGACTGCGTCAGATGGAGCTCCGCCGCAGCCCGCGTGAAACTGAGATGGCGCGCCGACGCTTCGAAGGCGCGCAGCCAGGTCAATGGCGGTAGATTTGACTGTGGCATGCAGTGCACAACCCATGCATTAATTTTATTAATGTAATATCTCTGAATTCATCGTTTGTCAGCCCCGGCGCGCCTTGCCATGATCGGTCTAGGGTGCGCATGGCCAAACGCGGTGAGGGAGACGCGCGATGTTGCAGGTTGCCGAAAACAGAAATCTGGCCCATTGGCAGGAGCGTGTGGACATGGCGGCCGCGTTCCGCTGGACCGCAAGGCTCGACATGCACGAAGCCGTTGCCAACCACTTCAGCCTGGCGGTTAACGACGACGGCACGCAGTTCCTGATGAACCCGAACCAGCGTCATTTCAGCCGCATCAAGGCATCCGATCTCCTGTTGCTGGATGCCAACGACCCCGAAACCATGGAAGGGCCCGACGCACCGGATCCGACAGCCTGGGGTCTTCACGGTTCGATCCACCGGCTGTGCCCGCATGCGCGCTGCGTCATGCATGTCCATTCGATCCACGCGACCGTGCTGGCCTGCCTGGAAGACAGCAACCTACCGCCGATCGACCAGAACACGGCAACGTTCTATGGCCGCTATGTCATTGACGAGAGCTTTGGCGGCCTCGCTTTTGAAGAAGAAGGCGTTCGATGCGCAGGCATGCTGAGCGATCCCAAGGTCAAGACCATGATCATGGGCAACCACGGCGTGCTGATCATCGGTGACACCGTCGCCGATACCTTCAACCGGCTCTACTATTTCGAACGCGCAGCGGAAACCTATATCCGCGCGCTCCAGACCGGCCGCCCCTTGCGGGTTCTTTCTCACGAGATCGCTGAAAAGACCGCCCAGGAACTGGAAGACTATCCCGGCCAGCCTGAGCAGCACCTCAATGAGCTGAAAGCCGTTCTCGACAGCGAAAACTCCGACTACGCGAGCTGAGCAATGCCCGACTATGTGCCGACGAATGCCGCGTCCTCGGGCGTCCGGCTAGACAAGAGGACTCTGAAATCCATCGCCGCCCGTTCCGACAGACCGGGACTGATTTACCTGGCGCAATGGATCTGCGGCTTGCTGGTGACCGGCGCGCTGATCTGGTGGTCGATCGGAACGCTCTGGATGTGGCCCGCGATGCTCATCCACGGGATTTTGCTGACGGTTCCGAGCTACGCGATGAGCCACGAAACGACACATGGAACGGCCTTCAGAACCAGATGGCTGAACGAGGCAGTGCTTTGGGTTACCTCGCTCATTTACATGGAAGAGCCTCTTCACCGCCGGTATACGCACACCAACCACCACACCCACACCTGGCATGTCGGCAAGGACAGCCAGATGCCCTTCGACACGCCGATGGGTTTTGGCGGCTGGCTGGCAGAGATCACCGGCTTCGCGCTGCTGCGCTTCCATATGGCGGTGTTCCTCAACCTGGCCATCGGGCGTTACACAGACACCATGAAAATGGTCACGCCGGAGGGCGAGTTTGCCAAGATGACACGCAATGCGCGGATCATGCTGGCGATCTATGCACTGATTGTTGCCGCGCCCTTTTTCGGCATCTGGTGGCCGGTTTGGCTGCTCATTGTCCCGCGTGTGCTGGGGGCGCCGGTGATGCTGCTCTTCACGCTGATCCAGCATGTGGAACTTCAGGAAAATTCGCCGTCGATCCTTGAAAGCACGCGCTCCTTCCGCGGCAGCTGGCTGGCGAATTTCCTCTACATGAACATGAACAACCACGTGGAGCATCACCTTTATCCGCAAGTTCCGTTTCATGCCCTGCCGGCGCTCTCAAATGCGGTGAAGGATCAGGTGCCCGAACCCGATCCCGGCTTTTTCCGCACCAACTTCGAGGTGCTTCTGGTCGTGCTTCGCCGATCGCTCGGCCAGCCCACCAAGGCGCCGACGATCCGCCAGGCACCGCACATGATCACCGAAGGCGGTCCCGTCGAACGTGTCGCCCAAAGGACGATGTAACCGGGAAACGCACCATGAAGCGTATTTATGACTTCAGCCGGAACCCTGCAGAGCGCAACTACACCGTCTCCGACCTGCAAGCGCTGAAAGGCTCCGGCCGCAAACTTTCCATGGCAAACCCGGCCGACAATGATCAGCTCCGCGCCTGTGTCGACGCCGGTATCGACCTCTTCGTTGTCGGTTCTGATCAGATCGAGGATGTCCGCCGGATCGCACCGGCCCACTTTACCGGTGTCGGCTCTACCTGGGCGCAATTCGGCTCCAATGAGGAAATCCTGGCGCACGCTTTCGAGGCCATGCGCAAGGGCGCGGACATGTACTACACCCTGCGCTCTCTTGAGGCGATGGAGATGATGGCCAGGGAAGGCATTCCGGTTCAAAGCCATATCGGCCTGATCCCGACTTTCTCCCACCATTGCGGCGGCCTGCGCGGCTGGGGCCGAAAGGCGGACGAAGCCATGAAGATCTTCGAAACGCTCAAGCGCATGGAAGATGTCGGCGTTTTCGCCGTGGAGGCGGAGTGCATCGCCGAGGACGTGCTGGAGGCGGTCAACAACAAGACGTCGATCGTTACCTTCTCGCTTGGCTCCGGCATGGCGGGCGACGTCATTTTCTCCTTCGTAGCCGATATTTGCGGCGAAGCCAGCGAGGAGGACAAACCGCCGAAACACGCCCACGCCTTCGGCAATGTCGGACGGCTGCACAAGCAGATCCATGAAGAACGTGTTGCCGCACTCGGCAGGTTCCATGCGGAAGTGACGGCGAAGAATTTCCCCTATCCGGAAACCAATATCGCCATGCATCCCGGCGAAAGGGAAAAGTTCCTGGAAGCACTCGACAAGTGGCAGCCGGTCCATCAATGAACGACGCGACAGACTACACCCGCTGTTTCGCGGCAAAACCCCAACCTCTGACGCTGGAACAGGCGGCAATGATCACGCCGCCGATGCAGGCGGTCGACACGGAAGGCATAATCGACGTGCCGCGCATGCGGCGGTTCCGGCAGAACAGGCTGCGCGCTGAGATTGCCGCCCAGGGTTTTGACGCGATCGTCCTCGTCGAACCCCTGTCGATCCGCTACGCCACGGGCGCGCGCAACTGCACGCTGTTCCAGATGCACATCCAGGCGGGGTACCTGTTCATTCCGGCGGAAGGTCCCGTCGTCTATTTCGACAGCGAACCTGGCCGCAACACCGGCGCGACACTGGAAACGATCGACGAGATCCGCGACGACATGTTGCCGATCAGCTTCATGTTCGCAGGTCCGAGGCACCTCGAATGGACCGAACGTTGGGCCGGTCAGATCAATGACCTGATCCGCGCTCATTGCGGACAGGGCCGCAAGAAGATCGCCGTCGAGCGCGCCGGATTTCATGCCGAGCAGGCGCTTCTTTCCAAGGGTCACATGGTCGCCGACGTGGCGCCCGTCCTGGCCATGGCGCGCAAGATCAAATGCCCGGAAGAAATTCTGGCGATGAACATGACCCTGGCCGTTGCTGAGGACGGCATGACCCGCATGCGCGACAACCTGCGCAACGGCGTCCTGGAACAGGAACTGTGGGCCTATATGTGGTCCGCCCTGATCGAGGGCGGCGGGGAGTGGCTCGACTACCGCCTGCTCGCCTCGGGAGAGCGCACCAACCCGTGGCAGCAGGAAGCGTCCAGCCGCATGATCCGTGCCGGTGATCTCGTGGTATTCGACTGCGGCATGGTCGGCCCTTTCAGCTACGGTGCCGATGTCAGCCGCGCCTTCCGCTGCGGCCCCGGGAGCCCGACCGACTATCAGAAGAAACTCTATTCCATCGCCCACACCGAGCTGATGGAAAACACGCAGCTTGTCCGCTCCGGTGCGTCCTTTGCCGACATTTCCAGAAGCCGCTGGCTCCCTCCGGAGGGCTTCGGCGATCAGCCCTACCCGTGCATGATGCACGGCCTCGGCATGGCCGACGAATGGCCGGTGATCCTGCACTCGCCCGATCATCCCGAGTTCTATGACGGTGAACTGGAAACCGGCATGGTCATCTGCGTGGAAAGCTATATCGGCGAAATCGGCGGCGTCGAAGGCATCAAGCTGGAGGACCAGGTGCTGGTCACCGACAGCGGTCCGATCACGCTGAGCCGCTACCCCTTTGAAGAAGCGCTGCTGACGCGCGAGTTTTAGCTTGGGAGAATTGCATGAGCACCTGGGTCGACGCCTGCGCCACCGATGATATCGACGATGACGATCTGATCGCCTGGCATCATGGCGGCAAGCGCATTGCCATCTACAACACCGACAAGGGCTTTTTCGCCACCGACCTAATGTGCACCCACGAGGAGGAGAGCCTTGAAGAGGGTCTTGTCATCGACTGCGTCATCGAATGCCCCCTCCACGGCGGCCGCTTCGACATCCGCACCGGCGAAGCCCTGTCGGCCCCGGTCAACATCGACCTGAAAACCTATCCGGTGAAGGTGGAAGCCGGGCGGGTTTTTATAAACGTTGGGGAGTGAACTTCGGCTCCGAACTTGCGCACCAACGCCCTCGTCGAAATCAACAAGCGCGTCGGAGCTTGTTAGCGCCAGTCAGGTCCATTACTGGAATATTTCGCCGGTCTTCGCATCCAGATAGATGCGATTGTTGACATGCGGGCCGCCGCAATACGTGAAATAAACGGCTCTCGATCCAAACTTCGTCGACTTTACCCAGCCTCCGTTCTCGACGAAATCGGCTTTAGTGCATGGGCCATCTTCGACAAGCCAACTTGCGGCCTTTGCAAAGGAGTCGCGATGGCGTTCGAGATCATCCGACCCGGCTTTGAGACTTGTTGCGTCCAGAGCAAAGGCAACTCCTGGCGAAAGCAGGACCGAAAGACAGATAGCGGCTCGCAAGGTCATGATCAGGGTACTATTTATATCCTCTCCACAAGTCGAATTTTCAGTGGTTGTTGTTGTTAGTTTGCATTCAGCCCGTGGGTTCTGCTTCCCAAGGCGTTTTTCCATCGACTTTCAGCAAGAAAGGCTTCGTTTTCTGTGATCGTCGATCCGAACACTTCTAGAACCGAGATCTGCAATGGCGCTTTGGTTCGTTGCGCTCGTTCCTTCAGCAGTTTGTTCCCGCCGTGACCATCGGCTGCATAGCTTCTCCAGCGACCAAGAAAACCTTCGGTTCCCAAAGCGACACCGACATAATGCGCACCGGTCTCCTGACACGTCAGTAAATAGACACCGTTGGCATCGAGCAGGCGATCCTGCCAATTCGCTGCAAGACCTTGCACGTCCTGCTCAGTGATTGACACGTTCATGTATCCCGGCCAGTCCACCTCCGACATCTCGCGCCTGATCTCAAGGATTTGCTTGTCTTGCAGATGAGCTCTCTGCCGCCAGGAGCGAAGGCCCGGACCCCAATCGATAACGAGACGTCCCTCATATTCCGCGAAGCGGTCGTCAAGTGTCAGGTTGTAATTGTAGACGCTTCCTGCGCGATGGTGCTCTCTCAAAAAGTCGAAATCGATCGGCTCTGCATTGAGGTCGGCGCCGTTGACACGGGAAAGACCGGCAAAAACTGCGGCACCGGTCGGGTCAACCACAAACGACGCGACGAAGTCGCCAATATCGAAGTATTTCTTCGCCTGAACTCTCTCGTAGCGTCGAAATTCCGAGCGCCGGTAAAGCCAAAGACGGTACAGTGTCACTTCATCGCGCATCCTGGTGTCTTGCTGCCGGAGCAAGTGCACGCGTTCGCGCGGCAGTTCGGCGATTTCCAACAGATGGTTGAATGCGAGCACGCAGTTGTCCTTCAAGTGTATTTCTCAGAAATAACACGTGAAAGTTAGATCAAGCTTAAACAGCAATCAGAAATCGAGGGCTTTCGACGCAAAGAATGGTAAGCGATAATTTAATTCTGAAGCACGCTATGAAAAACTGGTGCCGCTGATAGGACTCGAACCTACGACCCCATCATTACGAATGACGTGCTCTACCAACTAGTCGCCAAAGACTCCTGAATAAAAGACTGAAAGGATTCAGCTGCTTAACGCAGTCTATGATCTTTTTTCGAGCTACACAAGGCCCATCAAAATCCTTCGAATTTGTGACTGGGTGTGACCAGGGTGTGACAGAGTGCTTTGGAATATACGCACCCGGCAGATGCTGCCATGATTACAGTGCTTAGAATTTGCTTTGTCTAAGCGGTAGGGCGGGGATGCTGCTATGGGGGGTTCAGGGATATTGAATATGACCGCTAGATATTTTCCAAGTTTTAAGTCTGTCAAATCCAACGCTAGATCAGGTTCAATTGCACCCTGTTAAAATTCATCAAGTTCGCAAACGCGCTTGATATAAGGCAGCAGAAAACAACCACACTTATTCGATCAAAATGTTGCACCAATCTGAGCGTAACAAAGCGGGAATGCGCGCCGCCAAAGTCTGAGAAAAGCACATCCGCAGAACAAGAAAGTTGAGCAGCCATTAAATAGACTTTGTGTGAAGTTTAGTCGCCAACCGTCAGCAATCAATAGCTCAAATCGCCCGCATATACGACGTTACACCTTTCACGTTGAGTAGAGCGATCAGCTAGTCAGACGATGTTCGAGAATCATTAATCGTTCACGCCTGGAAATTATACTTGAATTATGAGGATATGTAAAAATCTGTGATCTATAATTGTCATTCTTTTATTTTGCTATTTTTTCGGGTACATTTCATTAGTTATATGTTTTTAAGGATGTTTTAGTTGTTTGATTTTGGAGAAGTCTTTCCAGAAATTGATGTGACCTTCGAACAACGTGATTCTGTTTTCGGTACGTCGAACGGTGCAACTTATAAAGCAATAGCTGAGACGAAAACTGTTAGACGGCTTAAGGTAAAACTGTTCAAGCAGCGCCAGCTTACTGGAGTATTGGGCGAAGAAGAAACTGGCAGACAATTCTTGTTTTTGTCGCGCAAGACAGCTGCAAAACTCCCTTTCGAGAATGTACTTCTATGTCCTTCAGCGACCGGGCTCAATAACTTCTTAGATCGTGATCCCAACCAGCTTCCAATATGGCTTTCGCCCGCGCCGCTCGATCCGCGCGAAAACCTAAGTGAAATGTCGGCGTTACGCGACACTATTCGGGACAGTTGGTCAGATGGTGTCGCTTTCAAAGCAGAAAAAAACGAAAGCACTAGGGTAGCAATTCCCGGTTTTCGTGCACCTCAAATTGGCGCTCTTCATGCGCTGGCGGCTCACTGGACGGTCTCTTCCAAGGTGGCAACAATTGTTATGCCGACTGGTACTGGTAAAACAGAAACAATGATCGCCGCGAGTGTTCAGCAACAAGCAAAATGCGTCTTGGTAATAGTTCCGAGTGACGCACTTCGAACACAGATTGCAAATTCTTTTTGCAAGCTCGGGATATTACCCGAAGCTTGTATCGTGCATTCAGACGCAATGCGACCAATCGTTTCTATGCTCCGCAAGCGTCCTACTTCAATTGAAGAAGCAAGATCTGTCTTTAATTGTTCCAACATTGTTGTAACTACGATGTCCATCGCTGCAGGGGTGTCTCCTGAAATACAAGCAGTCATGGCTGAGGCTACTTCCCATTTATTCATTGATGAAGCTCATCATATTGGCGCGAAAACATGGCGGGCTTTCAGACAGAATTTCGAAAACGTCAAAACAATTCAGTTCACCGCTACCCCGTTTCGAAACGACGGAATGCGTGTGGATGGTAAGTTTATCTTTGTTTATCCATTGGGGCTTGCTCAATCTGAAGGTTATTTTCGTAGAATTACTTACCTCCCAGTAGATGGGTTAGACCGTAATGATGTTGACAATCAAATCATTCTAAAGGTTGGTGAAACTCTTCAAGATGACGAGAGAAAAGGTTTTCAGCACTTGGCGATGGCTCGTGGTAAAAGTCGAGCACGTGCAGAGGAGCTTCATCAGAAATATCAAGCAACTTTGCCGAAACTCAATCCTGTTTTATTGCACAGCGGCCTGAAGACTGCCGAACAACAACAAGCAATACAAGGCTTACGAACGGGTAAACATCGCATTGCAGTCTGCGTGGACATGTTAGGGGAAGGATTTGACCTTCCCGAACTCAAAGTCGCAGGTTTACACGACCCAAAAAAATCGGAAGCAGTTACACTTCAGTTCGTAGGTAGATTTACAAGAACAAGAAGTGATCTTGGAGATGCCACTGTAATCGCAGCAACAACACGAGACGAAGGTAGCCCGCTATCTGCGCTATTTGCTGAAGACGCAGACTGGAACAAACTCATTAACTTGATCGGATCACGTGCAACTGAGCGTGCAGTAAGGAGGGAAGAAGTCTTTCAGGGCTTTGATGGAATCGAGGCGGAAATACCCCTAGAAACGCTGCGGCCAACGCTAGGTACAATCGTTTATAGAACACCTCAAGGACCTTGGGATCCCGTTGCTGGGATAGAAAGCTTTGACCGGAACCAACTGATCGTTGACGGACCACACATCAACCATCACGATGCCCTTGCAATTTTTATCACAGAAAGGTCTGATCAACCTAAATGGAGCCGATTCAAAGGTATTTCAGACGTAATTTATGATCTTTTTATTGTCCATTGGGATCAAGAAAACAATCTACTTTATATCTCTGCCTCAACTGATGAACGTCTTGACGATCTCGCTAAACTATTGTGTGGGTTTGAAACCGAACGCATACGTGGAGAGGTCATTTTTAGGGCTCTGGATCCACTTCGCCGGCCGATCTTGAATACACTCGGTCTAAGCGAAACAAGGCGAAGAAAAATCCGGTACTCTCAATATCAAGGAAGTGACATTGCCGATGAACTCCAATCTCAAGCTGGCAATCGAACAAGGACCAAAACCAATTTGATGGTTGTTGGTTACACGGATGACGGCAGAGTTTCACTGGGATGCTCAAAGAAAGGAAAAATCTGGGCACAAGAAAGAACAAATGATTTTGGGCGCTGGATAGACTGGTGCCATAACCTTGGACATTCGCTCACCGACGAAACGATCTCAACGCAGGGGATTATTGAGCGCCTTATTCAGCCTGTTTTGATTACTGAGTTGCCAAAAAAGCCGCCAGTGGCAATCGACTGGTACGAAGATATGTCGGTTCTGGATGAAGACAGCTGGTATTTTTCGATCAATGGCCAGCAAGTCAAAATTTTTGACTGTGAGCTTGTGCTTGTTTCTCATGAAGCGGCGGATGCAATTCTCTTTGCATTGCGCTCCGATGAGGTAAGCGCAGAGTTCAAGATGTCTTTGAGTGAGAATGGGGTAACCTACTCGGTACAAGGTGGAGCAGCAGTATTTGCTGAGAAGACTGGTTCCCCAATCTCGGCGCCGAGATGGTTTCAAGAATACCCGCCAACCATCTACTTTTCGGACGGCGATTCACTAGTCGGAGATGAATTGTTCGCTCTCCCTGAGACAGAAGCACCTTACTTTCCGGATGATCATTTCGAGATTTGGAATTGGGAGGGAGTAAAAATAACTGTCGAATCACAGGGTTTGTCACGGCGACAAGATAGTGTTCAAGCGCAAGTTATTAGAAGAGTGATGAGTGACACTGCCAGTTATATTGTTTTTGATGATGACGGGGCTGGCGAAGTTGCAGACGTCGTCGCATTTGAACTCGATGGAAATCACGTTACGGTGCGCCTGTATCATTGCAAATATTCCAGCAGCACTACTCCTGGAGCAAGGGTTAAGGATTTATATGAAGTCTGTGGTCAAGCTCAACGATCTGTTCGACGTTGTGAACGACCACAGCGATTAATTGATCGTCTGCTTAAGCGCGAAGCAGATCGCATCAGAAAAGGACAAACCAGTCGTTTTTCTCTAGGAAACGTTGAATTACTCAAGCAACTACGGGCGAGACGTATGCAGCTTGAATATTCTTTTGAAATCTATGTGGTACAGCCGGGATATTCCTTTAGCGAACGAAACAGTACTCATAGCCAAGTTTTGGCATCAACAGAGGCTTTCGTCATTGATACTTTTGCCCAAAGATTCCGGTTTATCTGCAGCCCTTAGTCCCACTAGATCGTAAAAGGTACTTATTCGACAACCTCATATTCGTCAGGGATATTGGGCTGCGGATAATCGAATTCGGTTCCACGACGTTCAAAGACGGAGCTGTGTATGTGCGCCCCTCTTGGGATTTGACGAGGCCTTGCCATCGGAATGTACCAGCCAGAGTTTGCGCCTTCGTCGAAAGTTGCATACCGACTTTTCCGACGCGGGATGATCTCCAACACGGACCAACCAGATGTCATTGAGTTATTTGGACGTGCTGTTGCGCATGGCTTCACATAGTTTAACTCTTCATCCTGACCAAGAACAATCCGGTTTATCGTGCGCGTTTTGAATTGAAGTCCCATAGGCTGTGTTTCTTGAATCATCCAGTTCAGAGTGACTTTTGCCAAACGACTATCTTTTTCAGGGTAACCACCGCCGACATCACCGTGCGATCCAGAGAACCAAACTTCCTTTACGTCTTGTGATACCGCACTATCCTTTTGAAAGGGCTTAGGCCAAAACTCATTTCCAGCAGGCCAAAGCTGCGGTTGGAACATTGTACGACGTTCATCGATTGCAACTGCATGGCGAACGTGCTCAACGTTCTGATTGGTTCGTGTGAAAGCGTGAGATCGCAGCCGCGGACCATAACGTCCTGACTCAATGACTGACCCAACAGTATCAAATAGCCCAAGTAGCTTAATTGGCACGTAGTCCGGACGCAGCATTCGTTCAAACAATCGGATTTCGGCAAAAGCTGCATTCTTATCGTTTGAAGAGTCTTCGTCAGGAGTGGTTGACCCTATATTTTTGTATGCCCGATAAGCGTAGTCCAAAAGATTCAGATTGTTGTTGCTGAGTATTCCAATCGCTCTAACAAATCCTGCAAGTACGCGAGCGGTGTATGCACCCCGACTAAATCCAAACAGAAATAGATTATCTGGTTCTTTAACACGCTCGCCATCTCGTTTTCCATCGTCATAGTGCTCTACTAAAAACCGATATGCTTCTTTGACGTTTTGATCGAGCCCCCAGCCAGTAGCAAGCCCCCAGATTTCAACTCCTTTTCGGTAGTAGTGGGAGGCAGAGTTGTCAGCGCCAAACGTACCAACGCCTGGGTCATAAAATACTATTTGTTCTTCATTTTTCTTGAGCGTGCCGAACAGACGCAGAATATTCGTCCGATCTCGCGAAATTTCATTCGAAGTACCGTCACACAGGATGACAATGTTTTTGCTCATTTATGCACCAAAAAAGAAGAAAAAGTGATACTATCTATCTAGGATTGCATCTTAGGTAGAAAATATCAACATGGCTATCAACTCAAGTGATTGTTCTCCTTATCTGTCCGTTTCGATATTTAAATCTATAACGGAAGATCCACCGAGCCCTCGCCAATTGATCGATGCGATACGCAAAGTTGTGAAAGAAAATGCGGACAAGAAGAATTTAGAAACACCCAGGTTCTTCAGTGTTGAAGATCCGGAACTGACTGTTGGTGAAACTGCATTTGCGTTGCGGCACTATAGCGAGAAGCGGCCGCCGAGTTGGTTTTCCGGTGAGGGAATACTCGACAGTTATAATCACTTGTTAGTTGTTGCTAAACGCGGAAGTCTTTACTCACTTCTGTTCACTGATAATGGCTTGAAAAATTCTCTTGCGAAAAAGGTGGCACGTGCGAGTGAAGGGGTATTTTCCAAGATCAAACGATTGAGTTCTAGCGAGATCAACAAGTCATTTGTTGAAGACCAAGTTCGGACCTTGTGGCTCAGTGGAGCACATCGCCGAACAACCATTAAACCAGACTCCAAAATTCTATCTGGCCTTGAATTAGAGACCTCGTTAGACCCGCTTGGGGATCAGACTTTTTACTTTAGCTCCGTACGTAGCACCATGTCGTTGTCTGAACAGGGAGGACAGTCTGTTGTTGGAGCTAGTCCAACTGGCAGTAAAATTTGGCTTGGCCCAACAAGAACCTGGGACGAGTTTTCTTCTTCCGTTGACTTAATACTTGCCCGTGCAGAAACATTCATGAATGACGCAGACAGAACAGATAAACCAATTCCCATTCTGGCTTCAGCGTCTAATAGCTTGGAGGGGATCGAACATCCCTATGATGTCGCTCTTATCGTCCCCGAACAGGTGAACAGCGAAAACGGAAATGCGGGCGATGATGAAGATCGCTGGATCCAACAGTTTGGAGATGCCGCAAAGTTCGAAGTCGCAGAAACCGAGGGCAGTCCTGATTTCGAAGCGAATGTTCTCTGGGCTGAAACTCTGGTTGGTCGGCTCAAGTACGAGTTCGAGCAAACAGATAACTCGGAAATCCGCGTCAAAATCAGCAAAGTTTCCGGATTCGACAATGAAGACCGAGATGCTGAGATCCTTGAGATTTGTCGTAAATCGGAAAACCTCACCATCTACTTTGATTCAGGGCACACGTTCTCACGGGGTCATTTTTATGAGACCCGATTTAGAGACGCCAGATTCACGGATTGGTGGTGGGTACCAATGACTATAGACGAGACAAATTTCGATCAAGAAAAGCCACTAGATGGCAGGCGCTTCGATGTAGAGAATCTAGGCGGTCCCGAAGATAAGTCGCTCTTTGGCATGACAGTACGGCATTGGCCACGCATGGAGGCCGACAGTCCGCAAACGGGCTGGTTGGTCTGTGATGATGGGGCTATGGAGTCAGCGGATTTCATTCATATCGACGAAGAAAGCGATCCCCCCAAGATCACGCTTATACACGTGAAAGGTAGCGGGTCAGACAGCCTCAATAGAGGACTCTCTGTGTCTGACTACGAGGTTGTTGTCGGGCAGGCGATCAAGAATCTTCGACATATCGATCGAAATCAATTGAAAGAAAAACTCACCACCAACGCTGACGGGGTCCTTCAGAATGCAGTCTGGCATAACGGAGAACGGCAAGACAACCGAGATGGTTTACTTGAAATGCTGGATCGCCTCGGATCGAACATAGACAAAGAGGTAGTGGTTTTTCAGCCGCGTGTACGGCATTCGGTTTTGCGTAATATTCGCGGTCATATGGATGCAGGAAACTTGAACCGCTCGGATGTACGCAGAATGCAACAGCTTGACACTTTGTTGCTCGGAGCTCGTGCGGACTGCTTTTCTCTCGGGTCATACTTTCGCGTGATTTCTGATCTCGATGACGTATAGAGTCGTTTATCAAACCCAAGGCAGAGTCTAGAGAAACAGTCTTCGTTCGCACTCTTGATCGAGCTGAAAAAAATCTGGTGCGAACGAGTGACGGCTTCTCAGGGTGATCTGCGCCCCTGGTGACCGGTATAAAACTCCAGATCGTTTTGCTGGTGGTGATGGGTTCTATGTCGACCAGTGCCGATAGCTTGAGGGTATGCAACGGGAACGCGCAGCGGGTCCCCTTGCCAAGATATGCGGTATTACCGCACACGTTTTGTGGTGGCTCTTTCGGCCACAACTCGCATGTTATCCTAATAAATGGAGATGATGGGATAAGATGCGCAGATCATCGAACAAGCTTGCGGCAGACCGGGTATAGACCATGATACAGAGCGCCGGCATTTCGTCCATCCACGACCACATACTTCACGCCCACCATTGCAAAACCCTCATCGCAAAGCCGTGACGTTGTTGACCCAGCTGCAGGATGATCTGTCTCGCCTGTCCCAATAGTTGATTTGAGTGCATTGAAGTCGGTAACACTGACAAAACTAGCTACATCGGGAATATCGCTCTTTTTCGCAAATTTTTCTATATCAGGTATATCCCGCTTTAGTGCAAATGATGCCAAAGATGGAATTTCTGCTTTGAGCGCGAGATTTGAAATGTCTGGTAGATCTTCCGCTGTCAAGAAATTGGCGGTGCTAGGGATATCGTTTTTCAAGGCATAGCCTGAAAGATCGGGCAAGTCGTCAGCGGTGAGATAGCCTGTAAGGTCAACATTAGCGTTTACAAGCTGATCAGCGATGTGCGCGTCTCTGATTTCAGTCCATCGTTGCCATTGGCCACCTATAAAAAAAGCGGCAACTATAATCGTGCCTAATGTTCCAGCCACTGCCCCAATGAGCGCTGAATAGGCGTTTGCTTTTTCGATTTTAATCATTGAAGTATTGAACCTTTTGTTTCTTTAGCTGTGTGGTAGGGCCGAGCACAAATTCGCTTTAAAAGGCGCGTCGCCCGTGATCTACACCGATAGACTAGTAAAGTTGCAGCTATCGTGGAATACACTTCGCTGAAATTGTCCGACAAAAGAGGAGCAATTGCTGCTAACTTGTGAGGTAGATTTGCCATTGCTTCGATTGGGCATCGGTATCGAGCAAATCGGTGACCATGACCAGTGGCTCGTCCATCGTAGGGTCTGAGTTAACTCGCGATTTCAGCGCATAAGAGCCAAACACTACAGAGAAAAAAGAAAATCATAAGATTCAAATAAAACGCCATACAGCGATTTTTGTTTGTTAGTTATGTGCCCCTAAGAATATTGCTGCCGGAAACTGTGAAAGTGCGTCGATTGTACAGCACTGTCTAGAAAGTTTAAGATTAATATCCTTATATATATTATAAGCTTATCTATCCGAAACAGTGATCCCACTAGCCGGTCAACCATCATAATCTTCCAGGTCCTTAGCTGATGAATTGACGGCGTCCGGGTGTGACTCTTTGGCCCAAGTTCTGCGGTTTTCCAAATGGATTCTTCCCCAACCGCTTCCATCGATCTCTGGGTCACCGTTTTGTAGAAAATAGTAGGCCTCCTCGACATCAAAATGACCAGTGGCAAAATATGGAGTTCCGTGCCTTCTAGTGGTCGGTAAAAAAAGATGGCCGTAGGTTCTTCCAAACGGCTCTCCATTTTTGTCTTCTTTGAACTCAAGCAATTGGCAACTGATCCTGACGGTATATGGGCAGGCTCGCAGAAAATACTGATCTTCATTAATGCCGTAGTTGGTACTCAGGTTCTTTGCCCTGATTTCATTTGGTGCGAGGTCCGGTCTCATTTTCAATAGACCTTTCGGTCCCAAGGGAGCATTTCCTCTTTCGATAAGCTCTTCTTCAATAATACTGGGCAGCAGATTTTCCCAGGAGATGACTTCATCGATCGGTATCTCGATAGGTAGGTTGGACAAAAGGAAGACTTCTTTCGGATAGTCTGCATGCACCATCCGTAACCTTGCAATCGCCTGAACGGTCTCAGCTTCTCGGAATTGATGGTTCAAAGCTTCTATTCGCGAGTCGCTGAAACCATAGACATAGACACCTGCTTCTTTAGTCGGGTTCACCATTGAGTAACCCCTTAGGTCCGTAGGCATCTGTTTATCTTTGATTTTCGAACCGAGTAGTGCTGCCTCATCGTGTTGCAATGGCTTATCATCATTCCACCAGATCGCCCTTGCCATTCCGTCAATCGCTGAAAATGGCGGCTGGTTCCTACCGGTGATGAAGACCGCGTCACAATTCTTAAAATCATCTATGCCGCGTAGGTTCTGGAAGTGGGCGATTTTGATTTCTTCAGGTAGTTCCAACTCTCGAACCCTGTCCGCCAAGGCCTTGTGAGAAACAAAAAGAACCTGGCTACCGAATGCTGCATAAGACTTTAGGATCGTCAGAAGTTGCCGAAGCCGCTCCGGGAAACCCGATTCTGGCTCTTCCGTCTCATCTGCCTGGTCATCATTGACAGCCGGAAGACTCCAACTTTTTTTGCTTCCTGTGCGATTGAAAACCTGCGTAACGACAGCTTGCTGGTCGATATCAATCCGATGAAACGCGATTTCTCCAAAAAGGTGTTCCAACAGCAACTGGTCAGCAGTCGCATCCAGAAAGAGAAGTCTCGGGTCCTGAACAATGCCATCCATTTGAAGGAAGTTGACGACCACATTACCACCGGGATCGTACCTCAGGCGGCTAACATGCTCGCGATCTTCAAGCTCAAGTTCCTCCGCCAGAATTTCAATAATCTTTCTAGCTGTGTATCCTTCGATTGCGTCATCAAATGCTGAAATACTGTTGCTTGCATTGGACGAACCATTAAACGGTAAAGGTGAGTTTACTTCGATATTAATGGAATTAGTTTTTTCTGTTGTCCAACCCTGATTTCGGAGCTCTTTTAGCACAGGTCGCCTATCCCTTAAGGCGTTCAACAATTCGTCTCCGAGATTGCTGTCTGTTGCAGCGTTTAAAAGTGGACGCAACGTTGTTTCGCTAATTGATCTTTCATCTAATACAGAATTCAGGAAAGCCTCGTCTATTATCACAAGGTCTGGATCCGGCAGGCTATCGATTCGTTCATTTCTTAGATGCGCGTGCTGAAAAACTCTGACTGCGCCAGATTTTCCCGGCGTCCCTCTAAATTGTCGGAAATAAGCGCAGGTATCGTAGTCCTTGCACACCTCAGTTTCAGAACGCCAACAGGCTTGGGTTCGCACCGAGACATTAGCATCTTCGAGTGATTTTACCGTGAGTGGGCGTGTACAAAGAGCATTGCCATTTTCCATATCATGGGTGCGACCACGCATATGGATCAGATCGACATGGGGGTTAAGCCCCTTGAATTGATCGATTATCTCCGCTGCGAGGTCATGCCGCGGAACGTAATACTCGATATTTAGAGTCGGGTTTTCATCAAGGAGTGTCTTCAATCTTTCGACTGTAAGAGTTGTCTTTCCAGCACCCATTGTTACGCGCAGAACTATACGCGACTTGCTTTCAGCGTTTCCAATGACTTCCTGCAAGGCCTGATCCAAGCGATAATCAAACTCTGCAATTCCGTCCTCCTTCGGCACCGAGGTGAAATCGAATGAAGGCTTTACCCCAGAAACCAGAGACGTAGTGTGGTGCTTGTCGTTTGGTACCCAGCCACCTTCCATTTCTTCAATTCGGTATCTGGCCTGCTGGCGAGCATCTCTTTCGGTCCATTTTCCATCATCTAAACAAGCTTCATTAGAAAACAGCTCCCACGTTCGGTGGGCCAATTCGTCTACTGACGGAATTCCCTTAGGCAGGGACTTATGTGCAGTAAGCTCTCTGCAGGCATCCACGCATTTCAGGAATATGAGCGTATTACGACCATCAATCACCAACCCCTTCTCATCTCTCACGATATCGTTAGCGTCAATTCGGTTGTGATTGACTGACCTCGTTTGTGATACTGAAGGTCTAATCTGGCTTTTGACAAATTCAGATAGGTTTTCCGGAACCTCGACGGTCTTTTTTTGCTTGCCAAATTCAAACAAACCAGACCGCTTTTTTACCGGATCTGCAGCAGGAACTCTAAAAATGGGATTAGCGGTGTAGTGCAACTGAATAGGATCGAACAAGCTCGGATCAATTTTGGTGGTAGCTGTTGATAGCCACGCTTTTGCTTCCAAGTCGCTGATGGGACGACTTAACCAGAACCAGAGATGAATTCGAATTCCAACCTCAACACCCATACTGCCCGAAAAGCGCCAATGAAAGTCAACTTCTTCGAATTCTGGTGGTAAATGCAATGCAGCAAACCTTGCCACGATTTCGGGCTGCACATTGTAGTGCGGGAGACCTTCCAATGGTTTCAATTCATCAATGTCAACACACAACCATTGACAAGGCTGGATCTCGAACGGCGGATTAGCTCCTTTTTTTGTGCGCTGAACATTTGCTCGTATGTGCCCCTTTCTAAGTCGCCCCCTGATGACACACGTTTGATGATCGTTCTCCAGTGAGGTCAACAGTCCAGACAGATCCCCAAGATCGCTAACTTCCCTTTCTTCTACAGTGAATAGGGTTCCTGGAGACTTTTTCTCACTAACAGTCACGCCATCACGTTGAACAAAGAACTTGCACAACTGGCGATTTTTCTCAGAACTTAACAGCGTAATCATAGGCATCACAGGAAGGCCCATTCTCGTAGGTCACAAGCTAAAGCAAATCACCGAGCACCCGAGTTCACAACCTGGAATTAGAAGATTTATGGGTATCAGCCTAATTTCCTACGGACGCTTTCATTTTTGTATTTGAGCATAGCTCGCTAACATCACCGAAGCGCCAACGAGTTGGATGACCTAAGGTGAATTTATGCTATCATTGGTTGAGATACTTAGCGAAAAAAGAAGTAAGATGCTTAGAAGAGCGATTAGCTGTTCGTATTTGAAAGTCGCCTGTGTTCGCAGGCTGCGTTATCTCACGAGAGATGGTTTCGACCATGTTGCAACAAACTCTTCATTTTTCTGCACGAATGACGGTTCTGACCATTTTCGTGCTAGCCGTCAGCGTCCACGTTGCTGTTTCTTCGTCGACCGAGGATTACTGTGTCGATGCACAAAACGCGAACTGCCATGACCTAAACGCAGCTTTGTTGGTCCCTAACTTTGAATTAGGGTCGACAAGAGAAATCGCCATTGGTCCAGGTCCAACACGATTGAAGTTTGTCTTTTCGGTCAATGAAGGCGTTCTCACACCGAAGATTGAAACCAGTAATCACGAATGTTCAATCATAGAGGCGCGTTTAACCACGAACATTCCCATCATAAGATCGGAATTCACCAAAGATCAGAACCGTTCCTCGAGAGTTTCCTTAGAATTACCTGTTAAAAAAAGCAACTTGTTTCGTCAAGTAAATGTACCAAATGTGACCGATAGAAATACTAAAGTTGCAGTCAGTGAAGGTTCTTCAGAGTTGCTTGTGGACGTCCATAATTGGAGCGAACATGACGACTGTTTGCTATCTGTTTATTTAACTTTTCAAGCCAATGACCACATGCCTTTCGACGATCTTGTGCTCACAACACACGTCAAAAACCGAATGGCAGCGATGGACTCAGCATCGATATTCCGCTTGCCCTATGTCCGAGTTGCTGGATTTCCAAGATCACCTTTGACAGTACGGGATCTTTACTCACATCAGTTAAACGGTTGCCAGGATTTCATCACCGGTCGCGTTTCAAGCACCAATCGCGTCAATCTGGAACATGAGACTACTTACATCGACGAACGGCTTCGGGACTTCCTGGTTGCCTTAGGTCTAAGTCCGGCAATTGAGCTAAGCAAGATGGGCGCGCTCGATGAGCTCTTGGACTACGATTATTCAGGTGCTACGAGCCTCTTTCAGGAAGGTAGTGCATTTCCCTTCCTTTATTCGTGTAAAGCTGAAATTGCAGATCTCAAGAAGTTGCAAGAAAAGCTGACTTTAGGCGAAACGCCCAGGATAGCGATCTATGTCCCTACCAGGTTGCCCACCAGTGATGAACTACCGGAGTGGCTCCAGAACACCACATTGAATTTTGCACTTCCTGCTATTGGATTAGACATGCTTGATTGGCTCTACGAGCACGGAATTCGCGACCCAAGAGAGGTTATCTTTATTTTTCGAACAGGTAATAGCTGTCAAGGTGCGGAGTTCATGGTCTTCTACGACGACAGTGGTCGCTCGCTTTTTTCGGCTATCCACACTGAGGCTTGCGGATTATCTTCCGCTGTAACGAGCTTGCCGTTAGGAAATGCAACTAGGGTCCCGCGCCGCAGTCGGCTTGGTTTGGCATTGTTGGAATCTTCGTCCAGCGCCTCTTCCATCGACCTGTCAGAATTGCTCGTTGGTGAGATCTCCAATCGTTTGACGGGTGAAGCTGGTTTGGAATGGGGATTCAAGTTGCCAAATTTTGCTGAACTTAATGTGCTTGGAGCAAAACGGCTGGTACTAAAGGATAGCGAGTTTTGGGAGAAGCTGGGAATTTACGCGCATGTTATTGAGGCTGGTGGCAGCTCACAGCTTTTGGTTCGCGTGGAAGGTTTTTTTGCTCCGGGAATAGGCAACATGCCTCCACAAGATGCCTCGGCTTACGAAAATTCTATGGATAGTCAGTACTACAAAGAACTTTCTGAGTTCACAGATAGTTTAGCGCATGATCTGGTAGCAAAAATCACAGGAAAATAGAATAAATCACTATCTCTTGTTTGGATTGTAGAAATGATTAAATCAAGTGTTTCAACAAAAATTCTATTTTTTATGAACATGATGATCTTTCTGAGTTCAGCGAGTGCTGGTCGTCTCTGTGACTTGAGGGGTAACTGTAGCGTAGACGACCTACCAACAAGACAAGTGCTTTCGAATCGAGTTGATACTGGAGTTGAATTTGGGAACGCCTTTATACACGGTCGTACGCCGATGGTGTTTGAGTTCAACACAACCGAGGGCTCAGTAAGCATACACGCTGAAGCAAGTGGACGACGCTGCGATATCCGAGATGTGCGAATAAAACTCGAAACTTCCAGCGACGGGCGCAAACAACAATTTAAAGATGCATTAGGACGCGACCTGGCGACAGTTACTGGTCATGGAACACTTGAGCTAACTGCAGTGAATTTGAACGAACATTTACCTTGCGTGATTTCAGTGCAAGTCTCGCAAAAAGAGAGATCTGAAATGCGAATTGGCGAATTTGACCGCCTTTTGCATGATACCAAGGTTAGGTCAGTCTTCTCGCAATTACCTACCTCGGATTTGATCGATCTTGAAGAAATGAAACACTCTATGTTTCCGCTGGGTGCGGAGAATCTGTCGACACTCTATGCGCATCAAATATCCGGCTGTGAAATGTTCTTGGGAAGGAGGGAAGCTTCTACGGGATTTACGAAGGCCTTCGGTCCGGGACCACGTTTGTCGCTTGACTCCGTCGAAATGGGACTTCGGAATTTTCTCGTATCGTTAGGTCTTAGCCCTCTTGAAAAACTTCTTGACAACGACGCAGTTTCTGCAGCTGCAAACACCGGTTGGGCAGAGGACGCTAGCATTCTAAAATCTGGGAGCACGTTTCCGTTCATTCATACGTGTACGGCGGGTATCGAAGATCTCGAAGGGCTGCGTGACAAGTTGAATGATCGCAAAGTGGGCCGCTTCATCGCCTACATTCCATTAGACCTAAAAAGGATCAGGGGTGTTGAATGGCCTGAAGGGACGAAACTGAAATATGTAATAGGTCTAGTCAGCCAGGACATTGCAAGGGCGACGAAATCCTTCGGCCTTCGTAACGCTGTTGAAACGGTTTTGGTGTTCAGAACCGCACAAAACTGCAGCGACTCGGAGTACTTAGTACTCTTTCGTCCGGACGGTACCGCACATGTCTCGAACTTGCACCGCTGGGAGTGCGGAGCATCATCAGAATCAGCCGTTGTCTCGCGGTCTATCCCTACTAATATCAACACTACCGCATCTATTGATATCGACGTCGAACAAAGCAGTCTCTCAGATAGTCTGCGTAGGGTGTTAGACCTCACGTTGAATGCTGAGGCAGAAATCGAATGGGGTTGGCAGCAAGATGCTCTTAGCGAAGCGTATGTAACTGGCGCGAAAGGCGTTGTAATGAAAGACGCAGATGTCTGGGAATGGTTGGGGATTTACGCGCAAGTGTTTAGCTTTGATGAGACGCGAATACTTTCTGTTCGAGTCGAAGGCTTCCTGACGCCTGGAATAGGTAGTGATCCTCCGAGGGACAGAGACAGTTACGAAATTGCGATGGACAATGATAATTTTAGAAGCCTGCAGTCATTCACTGAGCAAATTGCCCGCAAGTTAGCAGACTCTTACTCATCGCCTTAGGTTAACTTGAAAAGCCGCTTCGTTATTTGCCCCACATAGACCGCAAAGGACGCTTCAATCACACCTAGGATGCGGACAAGATCATCAAACTTTTGTATGCCACCAGTCGAAAGTGCCTTAGAATAAAGCGCCCCACCAACGGCGAGAAAAAAACATATAGGTAAGAAAATTACGACAACAGTCGGTGCTGTTGCCCACTTTGCACCCTTACGGCGGACTTTCGAAGTATCTATCAAGAAGTCTATCGAGGAAGAAGTAAAAGCCGCAAATAGTGGGGCGATTATCGCAGAAACCGTGATCAGTTGATTGACTGTGAAGCCCCCCATTTGCCAAAGCAAAGTCAGAAGCAAAAAAACGGCTACGTGACCAACGACCATAAGTAGTGCCACGATTGATTTCAGGTTGTTTTCGTACATGATGTGGCGCTTCCCTTAGAACTTTGATTTTACACTGCAAATTGTAGGCAAGCCAAATTTCTCAGGGGTTTCAGAAAGTTACTAAAAGTGTTTAGTTGAGTTATCTCTTGAAAATCCTAAAGCTGTGTGCTCGCCTCAAGCGTGATCTATGTTGGTTTTGCTCTCCCTTCGGCTCACGTTTTAACACAACTGAGTCTTCCAAACGCGTCACGAATCTCAAGACTTGTCTACACCTCAAGGTCGAGCTAGCTAGAGTCTATTACATCGATACGCTCAGGCCTAGATATGAATCATTGGGGAATGCTGTTTACCCAAAGGCATACTTGCCTTCTTAGCGGATTCGGGCGCTCTAAACATCGCCTCGAAAACCTCGCAGGGTGGCCCTGGTATTCTACCCGGACAAGATAAACCATTTCTAGTGGACTTGCTCGAACCTCTTCAATAGTAGGGACAAATTACCGATAACAGTCAGAACTTAAAACTCAATACCAAAAAGAGCCTTATGTCGCGGACTTGGCGCATTGCACGACAACCTTCCCTCTAAAATTTTACATTGAGGGACACCAGGAATCGATTTGAGGACAGTAATATGGACTATGCCAATCCGAACGTTCACTTATACCCAAAAGGAACAAGCTTCAGTGTAGGAGATCAACAATTTTAAACAAACGCCCGCAACATCACCTTAATCGGTAGCTTCCAGCTTTTTTGCCAGCTTTCTCGTGTCAGCATGTGCATACCGCATGAGCATTTTCATGTCCCGATGACCACTAATTGAAGCGACCTCTGGAACAGTCAAACCCATCTCGAAGAATCTGCTGATTGCTTCATGTCTCAAATCGTGAAAGTGCAAATCATCGATATCTGTTCTTGCTAGCATCCGCTCCCATGCCATCCTCAAGGCATTTGCAGTTAGAGAAAAAACCTTGTCAGCCTCACTGTCCATACCATGCAAGAGTGCAACAGCTACAGATGTAAGGGGAATAGTCCGTGAATAGCCATTCTTTGACTCTAGGATGGTCACTGAGCGCCGTTTTAGGTCCACTTGGTCCCAACATAGCCCTAGGATCTCACCCCGTCTCATGCCCGTTTCTATGGCGAAAATGACGACCTTCTCAATCAGGGGATTTTGCCTGGTCCTCGCTGCCTCTAAGAGCGTTTCCTGTTCACCATCCTTCAACCTTCGCTCCCGCCGGTTGTCCCGAGCCTTTAGCCTGAGCTTTTCGACAGGATTCTCCTTGATTGGGATACCCCATTCTGTTTTGGCAATCTCGAAGGTGTGACTTATCGGCGCGAGTTGCCGTTTCAGACTGATAGGTGCAATTTGTTTCAGGCGTTCATCACGATAAGCGGCAAAATCAGCAGTGGTGAGTTGATCAAGACGTTTGGAACAGATCGGGTGCCTCAAGAACGCCTTCAGGAAAAAGGTTTCAACTGACTGCTTTTTGCGTGGAACCACCTCATGCAAGTAGCGTTCGACAATGTCAGCTAAATTGTACTTCTTGAGATCAGACTTCCTTGGCCCCAACTCACCCTTGTCTACCTGAACTTCCCTTAGCCTTGCCCACTCCCGTGCATCTGAAAAGGTGTGGAACGTCTTTGACGCTATGAGGCAATTGTTGCGCCTGACTTGAACCTGAAACTTCCCGTTCCGCTTTCTGATCGATGCCATGACTGACTCCGCTGTGACTGTGGCGTGACAGCAGCTTTGTCCAATCGGAATTCTATGTACTCAGAAGATCAAAATAGACAATTAAATCAACTGTCTAAACTGGTGCCGCTGATAGGACTCGAACCTACGACCCCATCATTACGAATGACGTGCTCTACCAACTGAGCTACAGCGGCGTGTCCTGACGAACAGGCAGGGCGCGGAAGTGGCGCCGGACTCGAAGCGTGTCGAGTGGGCCGCTAATTACCGGAGCTTGGGCCGAGATGCAAGAGACTTTCACCTGCCTTTTACCGAAGATCACATCTTGCGCCATTTCCGCTTCAGCTCGATTCGGCTGACCCTTCAGAGGTCTGCAAGACGCCCCGTCAGTTGAAGAAGCGTGGACGGGTGGTCTTGGACTTCTTGTCCTCTTCCTCGTCTTCCGTTCCCGGATCGTCCGGCATGCGTGACAGGGGGAACTGGATCGGGCGGTTCAGGTCCTCTTCGCCGTCGGCCTTCTTGTCCTCTGCCTGCCCGTCGGTGGATTTCTTGTCGTCGCCATCGGTGCTGTCTGCCTTGGCCTCGGACGTCTCTTTCGCCTCGTCCGGTTTCTTGTCTTCGCCACCACTGTCAGCGCCGTCCTTGTCGGCGCTGGCTGCGGCGGGTTTTGCGTCCGGTTCCTTTTGCGCCTCGTCCGCCTTAGCGACCTCTTGATCAGCCGGCTTCGGGTCTTCCTTGGCGGGTTCGGCGGCCGCAGGTGCAGCTGCCTTTTCGGGAAGGTCCTTCAGCGCCGGGCTGTGCCGGACGTCGTCCGTCGTGCCTTCATAACCCTGTTTCTCGGTGGAAACAGGGGCAGCTGAAGGCGCGGGCTCGGCCGGCTTGACCTCGACCACTGCGGGCTCTTCCGTCTTGGTGGCGTCTTGCGCCGGTTCCGCTTTAAGGTCGACTGTTTTCACATCCTCAGCCGGTTCGGCGGACGGAGTTTCTTCCGGTTCCGCAGCGGCTGCAGCTGCGGCCGCAACCGGAGCCGCGGCCGGCAGGACCGGTGCATCGAACAGACTGTCCTCAACCAGATCGCCGTCTTCTTCCACTGCACTTCCGGGCACGGTCCATTGGAACGCGTCCAGCTTGCCGGTCACCGGAGAGACCGGCTGCCACTCGGCCGAGACGATGCCGTCGGCAACCCAGGCCTTGTCCTGCGGCGCCTTGAGCGCGCGCGCAAGCCAGTCGCGCATGCGACCCTTGTCGCCGTGTTCAGCTTCCTCGACTTCCGCCATCAACAGGAAGGCAGACCGCGTCGGCTCGGATTGCAGCACTTTTTTCAGCTGCGCCCGCGCTTCGCCGAACTCACGTGCCTCGATCGCTGCCCGGGCGATTGCCATTGCGCCTTCCGGCGTGTTGGTGCGCTGTGCCGACAATGACTTGACCCGCTTCAGCCGGTCTACCGCAGAGTCTCCGGTGCGCACGTGGGCGTAGGTCTCGGCAAGTTCCGGGTTTGGCGACAGGCGCCACGTGGCCTCCAGCACCTTCGCCGCCTTGCGGATATCGCCCCGGCGCGTTGCAAGACGCGAGGTCAGGACAGCGGCGGGCACCAGATCGAGGGCCAGACCATGCGCCTCCTTGGCAAGCGAGAAGGCGCGTTCCGGTTCGCCGTCCTCGAGTTTTTGTGCCAGTGCGGTCAGGATAACGGCCCGCTCGCGGCGATAGCTTTTCTTGTCCAGAAGCTTTGCGGCATAGTTCCGCTCCAGCGTCTTCAGTGCTTCATCCCAGTGATGGGCGACAGCCTGGTAACCGAGCACAGCCTTCCCGGCCCACTCCAGGCCAGGCGCCGTCTTGGCGGCTTCTTCGGCATAGTGGCGGGCTGCCACCGGTTCCCTGTGACGTTCGGCTTCAACAAACAAGCCATGAAGGCC